>Ga0210385_10000281_pt1 | contig 43070 bp, 37 predicted proteins | sample IncBWH26OmetaG_FD_160107 | JGI IMG/M metagenome (GOLD analysis project Ga0210385, IMG submission 160107) | Forest soil microbial communities from Barre Woods Harvard Forest LTER site, Petersham, Massachusetts, United States - Inc-BW-H-26-O ...
CTTCGCGATCGGTGACATCGCCGGGCCGCCGTTGCTCGCGCACAAGGCCATGCATGAGGGCAAAGTGGCTGCGGAAGTCGCCGCCGGACAGAAGCGCGCGGCCGACTGGCGCGCGGTGCCCTCAGTGGCCTACACCGACCCCGAGATCGCCTGGGTTGGCCTGACCGAGACCGAGTTGCGCGCCACGGGCACCGCCTACAAGAAGGGGGCCTTCCCGTGGGTCGCCAACGGCCGCTCCCTGTCGCTCGGGCGCGAGGACGGATTTACGAAACTGCTCTTCAATCCCGACAACCACCGGCTGCTGGGCGGTGGCATCGTCGGTACTAATGCCGGCGAGCTGATCAGCGAGGTGGCGCTCGCCATCGAAACCGGTTCCGATGCCGCGGACATCGGTCTGACGATTCATCCCCATCCGACCCTCAGTGAGACCGTCGCCGGGGCCGCCGAGGCCTTCGAGGGCACGCTCACCGATCTCTACCTGCCCAAGAAGTAAGCGGCCCCGCAGGCCGCGCTTCTGCTTACGCGGGCGCGCCGTCAGCCGCTCGGGCGAGCTGCGGATCCCCCAAAACGACATCGCCCGCACGGGCGGGCGATGTCGGAAGTCGCAGAGACCGGCTTGTCAGTCTTTGCGCTTGCGCCGGTTGAGTCCCAGCCCGATCAGTCCTGCGCCCAAGAGCGCCAGCGTCGCCGGCTCGGGCACACCCTTGCCACCACCACCGCCGCTGGTGGTCGTGAGGTTGAACTCCGCGAAGAAGTTGCCCGGTGCCGAGTCCACGGCTCCCGCGACGAGGCCCACGTTGTAGATGTCACACACGGCGACTGCCGTGCCGCTGCAGGAGTCTTTGACGTAGGTATACGAGTAGCCGGCGCCTTTAGCGAAGACACCGTCGACGATCATCGGTTCCACCAGCGTGCCACTGGAGGTGTCCAGCGTCAGGCTCACGTTGGTCGACGGATCGAGCTTCAGGTACTGGATGCTGTCGGCCTGGTGCAGGTTGCCGCTCGGATCGTCGCCATAGGTTTGTGCGATGGGCGACTTGGGTCCGGCCATGGGGGAATCGGTGCCGTCATAGTTCGTCGTCAGAGTCCAGGAGCCCGAGGCGATGCCGCTGACTGTGGAGGTGTAATTGCCGGACAGCAGGCAGGTCGTGTTGCCTCCGCTGACGCTACACGCCCCCTGACCGGCGTCGAACGAGCCGTAAGTGCCTGTGCCGAAAGAGCCTGTGGTCACAGGACCGAGTCCGTAGAGCGTAAAATTCTGCGCCGAGGGTCCGAGATTGAGGGTGACCTCAGTCGCCTGCGCGGCCGTTGCAGCGGCAGCTGCGGCTGCCGTGACCAGGATTGCGATTGGAAACTTCACCGGGATACTCCTTAGGTCGCTGCTTCGGGTGATAGACATGGCGCGACGCGGGGCGCATTGAAGCCGTGATGGTCGGACGGCGGCAACGAACCCGTCCGGACGCGAACGGTCGCAAGCGGACAGGCGGCGTGCGCCGCCCGCATCCAGCGAAGCGCAGTACTGCAGCGACTACTTCGGCCGATTCACGATCGCGACGAAGTCCGGGTCTTTGAGGTAGGAGGCAAACTCCGGGTAGCCGTAGACGCAGGGCAGGTTGTGGTCGTGGCTTTCAGCGGCGATGGTCAGCCAGCGCAGCATGCCTGCGCGGTCATGAGCGAGCGCGCGATACTCCGCGACGTAGACGGCTGAGCCCTTGCCGTCCTGCCAGCGAGCTGCTTCGTTCAGGCTCAGCTGATCGAGCATCGCCGGGCGACCGCCGCGCTGCAGCTCCGCCTCAGCGAGGCGCAGCTCGGCGACGACGTCCTCCTGGCCGCGCAGCTGCGCTGCGATGACGGCTTCGCGCAGGAAGTCGGCGTCGCGCTCGGCCCGTAAGTAGATGCGCGACAGGTAGAAGTGCGGGGACTCGAAGCTCGGGTCGAGCTGGGTGAGGCGCACGAGCGTGGCGATCGCCTCGTCCTGCTGGCCGCCGGCACCGTAACGGATGTAGGCCTCGTCGGCCACGATCGGCGGATTGTCGGGGCTGAGCGCACGTGCCCGCCTGATCTCTTCCAGCGCTTGCGGAAACTCGCCGCGTGCCGCCAGCGCGGTGGCGTACCAGTGGTGCGCGCGCGAGGAGTTCGGATCGAGCCGCAACGCGGTGGTGAACTCCTCGAACGCGTTGCCGCTGTCGCCCTGCCACCACCAGCTGATGAAGGCCTCATCGAGCCAGGCACTCGCGGCGCGCGGATCGAGCGCGATCGCCGCGCGCGCGGCGCGCGCGGCCTGCGGGTAGGCGATCTTGTCCGGCATGGAGCCGAACTCGCGCAGCAGCAGATAGGTTTCCGCCAGCCCGGACCAGCCGGCCGCCCTTTCCGGGTAGCGCTCGACCAGCTGGCGGAAGCCGCGTTCCGCGGAGCTCAGGCCGTTGGCCGAACGCGTCGACAGCTCGAAGCGCGCATTCATGTAGGTCGAACGCGCCTCGGGGTTGTCGTCGTAGGCGGTGCTCACGGTCTCGGCAGGGCGCGCGGCATCGCGCGTGCGGTAATCGAACACCGCGACCGCCAGCAGCAGCAGGCCCAGCACCACGGCCGACACGCGCCACAACGGCCAGCGACTCTCGGCGCTCGCAGGTTCGGCAGCGATCACGGGCGGCGCGATCGGCGCGGCGGCGGGCGGCGTCTCGGCCAGCGCCTCGGGCGGTCCCGGCTCCTCCAGGTCCTGCTCGGCACGCAGGCTTGCCTGCACCTCCGAAGGCAGCGTCTCCAGCCACGTGCTGAGTTCGTCCGCATGCGCCCACACGGCGCGGCGGCCGCCGCCGGGGATGCGGTGCACGGGCAGCGCGCGGTCGGATTCCCAGCGGCGCGCGGTGCGCTCCGTGCAGCCGAGGAACTGTCCGATGGCTTTCCAGCCCAGCAGCCGTCGCCCGTTGCCACCGCCGGGAGCGCCGCTGGTCCGGCTGTTGGAATGCGTTAACACTACATAGAGTCTGGCTGGCGGGCCGTTGTGGCCCTGTTTTGTCTTATGCCCCGCGGCCACTGCGCTTCTCATGGAGCGCTTGCGGCCGCGAGCACTTTAGCAAGTTTTCTGAAGCAGGCAGCGCCGCGACCTCCGTTTTGAGACACAGCACGCGAAACGGCGGCTCGCCCGATCGTTCAGTGGCTCGACACGGTTGATGGCGTCGGCTGCTCAGAGCGCGCCGCAAGAAACCGCCGGGCGTCCCGCGGCGTTGCGGTCCGTCTGACCGGGCCGCCACGGTAGCAGCGCAGGCGTCTGCGGCGGAAGGGATTTTCGCGCCGCTCGCCGACCTGACCCTGGTTCAGGGGGTCTCATCCGCGGCTGGCTTGAGCGGGACGGCCTCATCTCGATCGCGGCCACGAGCTGCGCCTCGGATGGACGGGTGGCGGCTGTCCAGCTGCAGCGCTGCAGCGGGAACGGTCTTCTGCACGGGCATGCCTCAGCGGTGTCGGGCGGGAAGTGCGCGGGGCACGCGACGTGCGCGTCCCGCAGCCGCGGGCTTGGTCTTGTGCGGGTATTCACACAGGTCGCGGATGATGCAGGTGGGGCAGTGCGGCGTGCGCGCGGTACAGACGTAGCGACCGTGCAGCAGCAGCCAGTGGTGCGCGTCTTTGCGGTACTCGGCGGGCGTGTTGGTGCGCAGCGCCTCTTCGACCTCGCGCGGTGTCTTGCCCGGCGCGAGCCCGGTGCGGTTGGCGACGCGGAAGATGTGGGTGTCGACGGCAATCTCGGCCTGGCCGAACACCATGTTGAGGATGATGCTCGCGGTCTTGCGGCCAACGCCCGGCAGCGCCTCGAGCGCGTCACGCTCGGCCGGGACTTCACCGCCGTGCCGGTCGAGCAGTTGCTGTGCCAGGCCGACGAGATTCTTGGCCTTGGTGTTGTAGAGGCCCACCGACTTGAGGTACGGCTTCACGCCTTCGATGCCCAGCGCGACGATTGCCGCGGGCGTGTGGGCGAGCGGAAACAGCTGGCGCGTCGCCGCGTTCACGCTCTTGTCGGTCGTATGTGCGGACAGCATCACTGCCACCAGCAGTTCGAACGCCGAGTCGAACAGCAGCTCCGTGGTGGGGGCGGGATTGGCGGCCTGGAGGCGCCGGAAGATCGCGCGACGGGTCGCGGCGTGCATCGCTTCAGTCCTCGACGCCAGTGGCCGATTGCTTGCGCTCGGCGAGCAGCGCGGCACGCTGGTCGTCGCGCGCTGCGGCCCGTGCGAGGTGCAAGGCGAAGCGCCTGCGGTTGTCGTCAGCGCCCGGCGCCGGATCGCGAGCGGCGCGCGGCACCATGACGATACAGTCGACCGGGCAGGGCGCTAGGCACAGCTCACAGCCGGTGCACTGCGCCAACAGCACGGTGTGCATCTGGCGATGCGCACCGACGATCGCATCCACCGGACAAGGCGGTAGACACTTGGCGCAGCCGATGCAGGTGTCCTCGTCGATCTGCGCGACCAGTGCCGGCTGCTCCACGCCATTGTGCGGGTTGAGCGGCAGCGCCGTGCGTCCGAGGAGCGTGGCGAGTAAGGCGATGGTGGTCGCGCCCCCGGGCGGACACTGGTTGATCGGTGCCTGCGCGCTGATGATCGCCTCTGCGTACGGGCGGCAACCGCTGTAGCCGCAGCGAGTGCACTGGGTCTGCGGTAACAACGCGTCAACCTGCTCGGCGCTCACCATGCGTCAGATCCGCTGCGACGCCTTCAGCTGACCCGCATCCCCGGCGTCGCGCCGGCGTCCGGTGCGAGCAGGAACACCCCCGGCTCGGATCCACTGGCCGCGAGCACCATGCCCTCGGAAACACCGAACTTCATCTTGCGCGGCGCGAGGTTGGCGACCACTACGGTCAGGCGACCCGGCAGCGACGCCGGATCGTAGGCGGACTTGATCCCCGCGAAGACCGTGCGCCGCTCCGAACCCAGATCGAGCGTCAGCTTCAGCAGTTTGTCGGCGCCGGCCACCGTCTCGGCGGCGAGGATGCGCGCCACACGTAGATCGAGCTTCTTGAACTCATCGATCGAAATGGTTGGCGCGGCGGGGGTGTCGGCCGCAGGCGCGGCCGCTGGCGGTGCGGCCGCCTCGGTCTCGAACAGGGCGTCCAGCTGCTTGGGATCGACGCGCGTCAGCAGGTGCTGGTACGGCTTGACGTGCGTCGGCAGGACCGACGCATCGCTCCAGCGGAACGTGCGGTCGAGCCCGAACAGTTCGCGGGCGACGCGCTCGGCGACTGCCGGCAGCACCGGTGCCAGCAGCACCGACAGCAGCTGGAAGCCGTGCAGCGCGCGCGAGCAGACATCCTGCAGCCGCGCGGCCTGGCTGGGGTCCTTGGCCAGCTGCCACGGCTGTGCGGCGTCGAATTCCTGGTTGATGCGGTCGGCGAGCGCCATGATCTCGCGCAGCGCGCGGCCGAACTCGCGCTGCTCGTAGGCCGCCTGCACCACGTCCGCCGCGGCCGCCGCGCCGGCGCGCAGCCGCTCGAGGTCGCCAGAGTAGCGCAGCTCGCCGCCGAACTGGCGGCTGATGAAATTGGCGGCGCGACTGGCGATGTTGACGTACTTGCCGACCAGATCGCTGTTGACGCGCGCGACGAAGTCGGCCGGGTTGAAATCGATGTCCTCGACGTTGCCGTTCAACTTGGCGGCGATGTAGTAGCGCAGCCACTCCGGATTCAGGCCGAGCTCGAGGTAGCGCAGCGGGCTGATGCCAGTGCCGCGCGACTTGGACATCTTCTCGCCCGAGACCGTGATGAAGCCGTGCACGTACACGTGGTCGGGCACTTTGTAAGGCGTCCCGGCGAAACGCAGCATGGCCGGCCAGAACAGCGTGTGAAAGTAGATGATGTCCTTGCCGATGAAGTGGATCTGCTCGGTGTCCGGAGCCGCGAGAAATTGCTCAAAGGTGCGCGTCTCCCCGTGAGCGCGCGCCTTGCCGCTGCTGAAATAGTTCTTGAGCGCGGCGAGGTAGCCGACGGGCGCATCGAGCCAGACATAAAAGAACTTGCCGGGCGCATCCGGGATGGGAATGCCGAAATACGGCGCATCACGCGAGATGTCCCAGTCGCTCAGGCGCTGCTCGCCGCCGCCGCTGAGCCACTCGCCTGCCTTGTTCACGACCTCGGGCTGCAAGCGCCCGGGGGACTGCAGCCACTCTTTGAGAAAGCTGACGCAGCGCGGGTCCGACAGCCGGAAGAAGAAGTGCGCGGACGACTTGAGCACCGGTCGCGCCCCCGACAGGGTGGATACCGGATTGATCAGCTCGGTGGCGGCGTACACCGTGCCGCACACCTCGCAGGCATCGCCGTACTGTTCCAGCGAGTGGCAGTTCGGACACTCGCCCTTGATGTAGCGGTCGGGCAGGAACATGCCCTTGAGCGGGTCGTAGAACTGCTCGACCGACTTTTCGTAGATCAGGCCCGCGGCCTTCAGGCGCAGGTAGATGTCCTGCGACAGCTGCGTGTTCTCGGGTGAATCGGTCGAGTACCAGTGGTCGAAGCTCAGATGGAAGCCGCTCAGGTAACGCGGCCGCCCGGCGGCGATGCGCGCCACCAGCTGCTGCGGCGTCACTCCCTCGCTCTCTGCCTTGAGCATGATGGGTGCGCCGTGGGCATCGTCCGCACCGACGAAATGCACCTGGTTTCCCAGCATGCGCTGGAAGCGCACCCAGATGTCGGCCTGGATGTACTCCATGATGTGGCCGATGTGGAACGGCCCGTTGGCGTAGGGCAGCGCCGTCGTGACGAACAGCTTGCGGGTCATCGGCGCTAGTTTACACAGCTTGTCCACCCGGCAAGCCGCGCGCCCCCGTCAGCCCTGGTCCTTCAGCTCCTCGAAGCGTCCCTTGTTGATGGCCTTCTTATAGGCCTCTTTGCCGGAAACCTGCCGCTCGCGCAGCAGCTGCTCGATGGCCGAGTCCATGGTGCGCATGCCGAACTGGCCGCCGGCCTGCATGGTGTTCTCGAGCTGATCGAGCTTGCCCTGGCGGATCAGGTTGGAGGCCGCGGGTGTGTTCACCAGAATCTCGAGTGCCGCCACGCGGCCGCTCTTGTCGGCGCGCTGCAGCAGCTGCTGCGAAACCACGCCACGCAGCGAGGTCGACAGCATGGTGCGCACGTGCGACTGCTTGTCGGACGGGAACACGTTGACCATGCGATCGACGGTCTGTGCCGCACCATTGGTGTGCAGTGTGCCCATGACCAGAATGCCCATCTCGGCGGCGGTCACCGCGATGCTCATGGTCTCCAGGTCACGCAACTCGCCCACCAGGATCACGTCCGGATCCTCGCGCAGCGCCGAGTGCACGGCGGCCGCGAAGCTCGGACTGTGCACGCCGATCTCGCGCTGGCTGATCAGGCAGCTCTTGCGCTCGTGGACGAATTCGATCGGATCCTCGACGGTGAGGATGTGGCCCTTCACGCGGCGGTTGATGTCATCGATCATGGCCGCGAGTGTGGTCGATTTGCCCGAGCCGGTCTTGCCGGTGACCAGGATGAGTCCGTGGTTGGCGCGGCACATCTGCCGCACCGCCTCCGGCAATTTCAGCTCATCGAGCGTGAGCGCCTTGGAAGGAATGGCGCGGAACACCGCGCCCATACCGTTCAGCTGGCGCATGACGTTGACGCGAAAGCGGCCGCGATCGGCCAGCGTGTGGGCAAAGTCGGCGCCGTCCTTGCTTTCGAAGCGGTCGAGCGCCGTCTTCGGCATGATCTCGTACAGCGCCTGCTTGACCGCCTCGGCGGCGAGCTTGTCCGGGCGCAGCGGCGCCAGATCGCCGTAGAGACGGATGCGCGGCGGATCCCCGGCAATGAAGTGCAGGTCGGAGCCGCGTTTTTCCAGCACCTCGATCAGCAGTGAGTCGATCTGCGCCACGGGCAATCTCAGGCGGCGGAATCGGCCGTGGACGCGGGCGCAGTGCCGGTGATATCGAGCTTCGGCAACATGCTGGTGTCGGTGACGAACTTCTGAAAGGCGCGCTTTTCGCTCGCGTAAGCGTAGGCGTCGTCCGGGTCGATGGTGCGGGCGTTGATGGCGGCAAGCAGCGCCTGGTCGAGCAACTGCATGCCGAGGTCGCGCCCCATCTGCAGCTGAGTGGGAATCTGATGCGTCTGGTCGGTCTGGATGAGCTTGGCGATGGCCTTGGTCATCATGAGCACCTCGCAGATCGCCTTGCGACCGTGACCGTCAGCGGTCTTCACCAGCACCTGGGTCACCACTGCCAGCAGGCTCTGCGCGAGGAAGCTCTTGGTCTGCTCGCGCTCCTCGACCGGCAGTGCGTCGATGATGCGATCGATCGTCTTGACCGCACCGGTGGTGTGCAGGGTGCCGAGCACCAGATGGCCGGTCTCGGCGGCGGTCATCGCCATCGAGATCGTCTCGGCATCGCGCAACTCGCCCACCAGGATCACGTCGGGGTCCTCGCGCATTGCCGCGCGCACACCTTCGGCGAAGCTCGGGATGTGGGTGCCGAGCTCGCGCTGGATCACCTGGCTGTTCTTGCTCGCGTGCACGAACTCGATCGGATCCTCGAGGCTGATGATGTTCAGGCGCCGCGTCTGGTTGAGATGGTCGATCATGGCCGCGAGCGTGGTCGACTTGCCGGTGCCGGTCGAGCCGGTCACCAGCACCATGCCCTGGTGGAAGTCGCACAGCTTGGTCACGATCGGCGGCAGCGCCAGCTTCTCCAGCGTCGGCACGGCCGAGGGGATGGAGCGGAAGGTGGCGCCAATGCCGGTGTCCTTGCGGAACACGTTGACGCGGAAGCGGCCGCCTTCGGCGGACACGTAGGAGAAGTCGAGGTCGTTCCCCTTGCCGAAGTGCTCGCTCTGCGAGCGGGTGAGGATTTCGGCGATGTAGCCCTCGAGCTCCACCGCCCGCAGGTCACGGAACTTGATGGGCATCAGATCGCCGTACATGCGCAGCATCGGGGGTACGCCGACTGCCAGATGCACGTCCGAGCACCCCTGCTGGGTGCCGAGCTTCAGAAACGCGTCGATACGCGCCAAGCCACTGCTCCTTAAGGGAAATCTTCTATATCGCTGTTTAGCCCGGCATGGGCTTTGAGATCAATAACTTGTGCCCGGAAATTTGACCTAACGCACGAACTTTGGCAAGGCGCAGGCCTGGGCGCGGCCTTGAACGGGGCGCAGACCCCTCAGAGGTATTTCTCGAGCGCGAGCCGCAGCTCTTCCATGGTCTGGAAGCGCTTGGTCTTGTCGACCGCCATCGATTTCACGATCAGCTCCGAAAGCCCGGGCGGCAGGTTGGGGTTGATGTCCTGGGGGTTGCGTGCCTTGCCCTGCACGTGCTGATACATGACCGACATGTGATCGCCACGGGAGTAGGGTGGCACCCCGGTCATCATCTCGTAGAGCATGACGCCGACCGCGTAGATGTCGGCGCGCTCGTCGACTTTCTTGCCAAGGATCTGCTCCGGGGCCATGTACTTGGGTGAGCCGATCACGTAGCCGGTCTTGGTCAGCTGCGTGTCGCCCTCGCGCTGCGCGGCGGCGACGCCGAAGTCGACGATCTTCAGCAGCGCCTCCTGGTTGATGAGCACGTTGGCGGGCTTCAGGTCGCGGTGCACGATGCCGACCTGGTGCGCGACGCTCATGCCGGTGCACATGTCCATGCCGAACTGCACGGCGCGCTTCAACTCGACGGGCTTCTCGTTGACCACCTCGCTGCCGAGGGTGTGCGAAGGGAAGTACTCCATCGAGATGGCGTAATTTCCCTGGATGTAGAGGAAGTCGTAGATGCGGATGACGTTCTTGTGGGTGATCTTGCGCGAGTAGCGCAGCTCGTGGACGAAGCGCTTCATCACCTCTTCGTCCTGCGAGACGTTGGGGTTCAGGAACTTGAGAATCAGGCGCTCGTCCACCACCGTGTCTTCCATCAGCAGCACGGTGCCGAAGGCGCCGCGGCCGATACGGTCGATGTACTTGTAGCGGCCCTCGATGACGTCGCCCGGCTTGAGCTGCTGGATGTCGAGCCGCGCCGCACTCTCGGCCTGCTTGGCGGCCTGCGCGACGGCCTGATCGGAGATCAGCAGCGTCTTGGCGGCTTCGGCGCCCGCGGCGGGCGGCGCGCGCGGCGTACTCGCGGCGGGCGAGACCGGCGGCACCGGTGGCGGCATCGGCGCGATGCCGCTGCGCAACTGGCTGATGCCGGCGATGCGGTTGTCGAGTTCGGTGACGGCCGCCGCGGCCATGCGCGAGATGGTCTGGTCGGGGGAGCCGACCTGGGCCTGCAGTTCGTTGCGCACCTGATCGGCGCGGCTCTCATCGGCGATGCGCGACAGCGCCTGGATGGCCTCGATGCGGATCTCGCGCTCGGGACGCGCGACCAGCGGCAGCAGCGTATCGACCAGCTTGCTGTCGCCGAGCTTGCCGAGCGCGCGCACCACGATCGGGGTCGCCTTGCCGGTCGGCGCGTGCAGCATCTCCATGAGGCGCGGCACGGCGCGCTTGCTGCCGATCTCGGCGAGCGCGTCCACCGCGCGCTCGCTCACCCACCAGTCGCTGTCGCGCGTCGCCTGGATGAGCGATTCCACCGCGCGCTCGTCCTTGGTCTGGTTGAGGATCTCGATGGCGGCGCGGCGGATGTCCTCATCCTTGTCACGCACCAGCTGCAGCACCGCATCGATGACCTTGGGGCCGCCGATCTTGCCGAGCGCATCGGCGGCGCGGCTGCGCACCCACCAGTCGCTGTCCTTGAGGGACTCCAGCAGGAACTTCACCGATTGCGCGTTGCCGATCTCGTTGAGCACCTCGACGGCGGCGCGGCGCGCGTTCTCGTTCTCGTCCTTCAGCACCGCTGTCAGATACTTCATGGTCTCGGGGTGATTGGCCTTGATCACCACGTCGACCGCGCGATTGAGTACGTCGATCTCCGGATCGCGCAGCAGCGCGCTCACCCGCTCGATGTCGATCGGGCCGTCCATCCGCTGCAGCGCCGAGAGGGTCGCGCCGCGGATCAGCTTGTTGGGGTCGCGCAGCAGCCCCTGCAGGGCGTTCTGCACCTCCGGGGTGTTGAAACGCGCCAGCGTGTTGATGATGTGCACGCGCGCGATCGGGTCCTTGCCGTTCACGCGACCCACCAGCTCGGGGACCGAGCTCTTATCGGCGATCTCACCGATCACGCGAAACAGCGCCGCCTTCTCGTTCGGCTCCTGGGTGTAGGCGGCCGTGAGCAGCTCACGCACGCCGAAGCGGCTCTTCTGCGCCGAGATGACTTCCAGGATGGAGGGCTTGGAGACTCCCTGCGTGGTCAGGGCTTCGAGCAGCAGGTGCGGTGGGTAGTTGGTCTTGACGATGAGCGCCTGCGTGATGCCGGCGACCACGCGCGGGCTGCCCTCGACCAGACCACGCACGAACTGCGGGAAGGTCTTCGGGTTGACGTAGCTGCTCAATATCTCGATGAACGCCTGGGTGGCGTTCTTGTCGGAATCCGGCAGGGCGGCGAATACCGCCTCGATGGCGCTCGGGCCGACGTCCTTCAGGCGCGCGATGGCCTTCTGCGCGGCGGGCGAGGCCGGGTCGGTCGCGGAGCGGATTTCCGTGACCAGGCGATCAGCCCGCAGGTTGGAGAAAAAGCTCATGCAGCGGTTTGGCCGAGCGCACTCTGCATCGATGTCCCCGTGCCTCCGGGCCGATGGCGCAGGCGCAGCGCGCCGACGCAAGCGTCGCGCCGCTCGCGCCCCGGGCGTCGTGGCCGGTGTTTAATAAAGGAGGAGGCTCCCAAGCAGGGGCGGATTATGCCACAGCCTAGAGCGGGAACCCGGGCGGGGCGGTTCTGGCGCTTGGCCACGGACACTCTACAATCCAAAGTCCATTTGAGGCGTGCATTCACCATGACTTCTGCAGACTCCATCGATACGGTACGCCGGACACTCGAGGCGTACATCGATCCTTACCTGGGCGAGACACTGGGCGCCGCGCAGGCGCTGCGCGACCTGCAACCCGCCGGCGCCGGCTTCAGCGCGCGCATCATTCTCGGCTTTCCGGTGGGCGGTTACCGTGAACCACTGAACGCGGCATTGACGGCGCAGCTGGCCGCGGCCGGGATCAGTGCCCCACTGAGCGTGCAGCTCGAATCCGACATCCGCACGCACGCAGTGCAGCGCAACCTCAAACCGCTGGGCGAGATCCGCAACGTCGTCGCGGTGGCTTCCGGCAAGGGCGGTGTGGGCAAGTCGACCGTGGCGGTGAACCTGGCGCTCGCCTGGGCGGCGCAGGGCGCCCGGGTCGGAATTCTGGATGCCGACATCTACGGGCCGAGCCAGCCGCTGATGCTGGGGCTCGCCGGTCAGCGCCCGACCTCCCCCGACGGCAAACACCTGCGGCCGCTGCAAAGTCACGGTATCAGCGCGATGTCGATCGGCTTCCTGATCGATGCCGACCAGCCGATGGTGTGGCGCGGGCCCATGGTAACGCAGGCCCTCTCGCAGCTGCTCTCCGAGACCGACTGGGGCGCGCTCGACTACCTGGTGGTGGACATGCCGCCCGGGACCGGCGACATCCAGCTGACGCTCGCGCAGCGCGTGCCGGTCGCCGGTGCGGTGATCGTCACCACCCCGCAGGACATCGCACTCGCCGATGCGCGCAAGGGCCTGAAGATGTTCGAGAAGGTGTCGGTGCCGGTGCTCGGTGTGGTCGAGAACATGAGCGTGCACATCTGCGCGAACTGCGGCCACAGCGAGCACATCTTCGGCAGCGGCGGCGGCGAGCGCATGGCGCGCGACTATGGCGTGCGACTGCTGGGCGAGCTGCCGCTCGATGCACACATCCGCGCCGAGGCCGACGGCGGCCGTCCCACGGTGGTTGCCGCCCCCGATTCGGCGCGCGCCCAGCCGTACTTCGCGATGGCGCGCCGCACCGCCGGGGCGCTGGCGACGCGCGCGCGCGACCGCAGCAGCGTATTTCCCAAGATCGTCATCGAGGAAACCTGATACCTTGCGCGCGCGCCTTGCGGCGCTGCGGCAAAAGCAGGAGCTCATGAGCATCAAGTCTGATAACTGGATCCGCCGCATGGCGCGCGAGCACGCCATGATCGAGCCGTTCGAAGCCGGCCAGGTGCGTGAGGTCGACGGCCGCCGCATCGTCTCTTACGGCACTTCGAGCTATGGCTACGACGTGCGCTGTGCCAGCGAATTCAAGATCTTCACCAACATCAACTCGACGATCGTCGACCCCAAGGCATTCGACGAGAAGAGCTTCGTCGACTTCAGCGGCGCGGTCTGCATCATCCCGCCCAATTCGTTCGCGCTGGCGCGCACGGTCGAGTACTTCCGTATCCCGCGCAACGTGCTGGTGGTCACCCTGGGCAAGAGCACCTATGCCCGCTGCGGCTGCATCGTCAACGTGACGCCGCTCGAGCCGGAGTGGGAGGGGCACGTGACACTGGAGTTCTCCAACACCACGCCGCTGCCGGCGAAGATCTATGCCAACGAGGGCGTGGCGCAGATGTTGTTTTTCGAGTCCGACGAGGTCTGCTCGACCTCCTACCGCGATCGCGGCGGCAAGTACATGGGCCAGCGCGGCGTGACGCTGCCCAAGACCTGAGGCAAGAGCGCTCAGTCGCGCGTCAGGCTCTGGATCTCCATGGTCCACTCGACATCGTCGCCCTTCTTCTGCTGCGCGCGCAGTGGCACGAAGCCGCGTGCCGGCGCGCACCAGTAGCGGTTCACGCGCGGTGAGTTGGCGCGCCGGCTACTGTAGATCACGGTCGCCACCTCGCCGAACGGGGTCTTGAGCGTCTCCTCCCCGTCACGCGCATAGCGATACTCGCGCACCGAGTTCTGGTCGATCACCGAGAAGTGGTCGGGGGTCTTGCCGTGCAGCAGTGAATCCATCAGCGCCACCTGCACCGAGGCATCGTCCTGCACATCGCTGCTGAGCGGCAGATCGACCGGCGTGCGTTCATACACGCCGGTGACACGCAAGCGAGTCCAGTCGTACTTGAGATTGATGGTTTTCTTGTCGGAGCTGCTGCCGTCGTCGAGGTTGTAACTGAGCGGCCGCACGCCGGTACTGGTCACCTGCAGAACGCTCACCGACTTCGGCTGCAGCGACAGCAGCTTGCCGATGCCGCGTCCCTCGCCGCTTGAGCTGTAGGTCCAGGTGTCGCCGCTTTTCTCCAGCTTGACGTTCATGGCCGCGACGGTCATGCCATTCCAGATCCAGTTGTAGCTGGCGGCAAAGGGTTTGAGTTCATCCGCGCGCGCTGCCGGCCATGCCAGCAGCGCAGCCAGCGCCAGCGCGGGCAGCGCGCCACGGTGTTTGTCAGCGGGGAACAGGCGCACGGAAATCCTCCACTACCGGGGTGCTCAGAGGCCGGCCGTCGAGCCAGGCCGCATCATCCTGCCATGTGAGCCGCCCTTGTGCTAACCAGGCGAGCGCGCGCGGATAGATCACGTGCTCGCTCGCCAGCACCCGTGCGGCGAGTGCCGCCTCGCTGTCGCCTGGCAGCACCGCAACCCGGGACTGCAGCACCACCGGGCCGCCGTCGAGCTCGGGCGTCACGAAGTGCACGCTGGCACCGTGCTCGCGCTCACCCGCCGCCAACACCCGGCGATGGGTGTGCAGGCCGCGGTAGGTGGGCAGGAGCGAGGGGTGGATATTGAGCATGCGTCCCAGGTGACGCAGCACGAACTCGCGCGACAGGATGCGCATGAAGCCGGCGAGCGCGATCAGCTCGACGCGCGCGGCGCTCAGCGCCGCCTCGAGCGGCACTTCGAAAGCGGCGGTGGCCGGCAACGCCACTGCCGCGACACCGAGTTCGCGCGCCAGCGCGAGTCCCGGGGCGGCGCTGCGGTCGGAGATCGCCACCACCGGCGTGGCCGCGACGCTGCCGTCCTGACAGGCGCGCACCAGCGCGCTCATGTTGGAGCCGCGCCCGGAGAGGAGAATGGCGAGACGCAGAGGGTCGCGGCGGCTCATTCGCGGATGTGCACGCCCCGCGCGCCAGCGCGCACCTCGCCGATGAGCTGCGCGCCTTCGCCGTGCGCGCGCAGCAGCTCGAGCGCCGCCGCGGCGCGTTCGGCCGCCACGATCACCACCATGCCGATGCCGCAGTTGAAGGTGCGGTACATCTCCGCGCTGCTGATATGTGCGGTCTGCTGCAGCCAGGCGAACACCGGATCCTGCGGCCAGCGCGCGCGCTCGAGCAACGCCTCGGTGCCCGGCGGCAACACCCGCGGAATGTTGTCGCTGAGTCCGCCGCCGGTGATGTGCGCAAGGCCGTGCACCGGCAGCGCGCGCATGAGCGCCAGCAGCGGCTTGACGTAGATGCGCGTCGGCGCCAGCAAGCGATCGAACAGACTTCTGCCGGCGAGCTGCGTGCCGGCATCCGCGCCGGCCACGCGCAGCAGTTTGCGGATGAGCGAGTAGCCGTTGGAGTGCGGACCGGACGAGTCCAGGCCGATGATGGCATCGCCCGGCTGCACCGCACTGCCGTCGATGATCGCGTCCTTCTCGACCACGCCGACGCAGAAACCGGCGAGATCGTAGTCAGCGTCGTGGTACATGCCGGGCATCTCGGCAGTTTCGCCGCCGACCAGCGCCGCGCCCGCCTGCACACAGCCCTCGACGATGCCGCGCACGACCGCCTCGGCGACTGCCACCTGCAGCTTGCCGGTTGCGTAGTAGTCGAGAAAGAACAGCGGCTCGGCGCCCTGCACGACCACGTCGTTGGCGCACATGGCCACCAGGTCGATGCCGATCGTGTCATGCCGGCCGGTGTCGATCGCCAGGCGCAGCTTGGTGCCGACGCCGTCGGTGCCGGCCACCAGCACCGGCCGCCGGTAGCCCTGCGGCAGTTCGATCAGTGCGCCGAAGCCGCCGATGCCGGCGAGCACCTCGCGGCGCTGGGCGCGGCGCACCAGCGGTTTGATGCGCTCGACCAGCTCGTCGCCGGCGTCGATGTCGACACCGGCATCACGATAAGTGATGCCGCGATCCTCTGTCATGATTGTGTTGCGCGGTGCTGCACGCCGCCGTTTGAATTGGGCGCGTATGGTATTGTACCTGCCGCCTCGCGCGGTTGCGCGTGCGATCCGGACCATGTTCACAGCGGACTCCAAAGCCACCCTGCTGCAACGGCAGCTGCTGCTGTCACTCGTGTGCCTGTTGTGCTGCAGCCTGCCAGTGCCGGGTTTCGCTGCCCGGCCGGTGCGCGTCTACGAGATCGACATCGAGGCTCAGTCGGAGCCGGCGCTGAAGGAGGCGATGCGCCAGGCGCTGGTTCGCGCCACCGGGCGGCGCGAAGCCGCCGACGATCCGGCGCTCGCCAGCATCATCGCCGGCGCGCCCAAATACGTGAAGACTTACGCGAGCGGGCCGCGCGGGGAGTCACAGGTGGTGTTCGATGCGGCCGCGGTGGACGGTGCCATCGGCGCCGCCGGGCGCACCGTGTGGCCGCGCGAGCGTCCGTTCACCCTGGTGGTGCTCGACCCGCCGCGGGCGCGCGCCGCGCAAGATGCGGCGCGCACCGAGCTCGAACGGGTGGCCGCTGAGCGCGGGCTGCCGATCAGTCTGATTCCGCTGGCGCTGACCGACAGCGCCGGTAATGCGCTGAGCGCGGATGCGCTGCTGCAGGCGGCGCAGAAGTTCGGCGCCGATGAGCTGCTGGTCGGCCGCGGCAGCGAGGCGGCGCCCGATGCGCCGCTGCAGTGGAGCCTGTACACCAGCGCGCAGACCGCCAACTGGGGCGGGCCGCTGGCCGCCGGCATCGAGCACGCCGTGGATCTACTCGTGCCAGCGCCGGCGAGCTCACTGTCGCAAGCGGAGGGCACGGCGCCGATCGAGGTCGAGGGCGTCAACTCGCTCGCCGCTTATGCCAGCCTGCAGCGGCTGCTCGAGAGTCTGCCGGGCGTGCGGCATGCCAACATCAGCGCCGCCGACGGCACCCTGGTGACCTTCGAGGTGAGCGTACGCGGCGGTGCTGCGGGCCTCGAGCAGCAGCTCGAAGGTTCCGCGCACCTGGTGCGCGCCGGTGCTGAGGGCGGCCGCGCACGCTACCGCTATCAGCCGCAGGGCTGAGCTGCGGCTGCGGGCTGCCGCGCGATGCGCCACCTCCCCAATCTGATCTGTCTGATCCGCATCGCGCTCGTCTGGCCGATCGTGAGCGCGATGCGCTCGGGCGCTTATCTGCCGGCGCTGGCACTGTTCATCGCCGCCGCCGTCTCCGACGGCCTCGACGGCTACCTGGCCAAGCGCTTCGGCTGGACCTCGGAGCTCGGCAAGGTCCTGGATCCGCTCGCCGACAAACTGCTGCTGGTGACGGTGTTCGTCTGGGGCGCATGGCTCGCGCTGGTACCCTGGTGGCTCACCGCCGCGGTCGTGGCGCGCGATGTGATGATCGGCCTCGGCGCGCTCACCTACCGGCTGTGGTTCGGGCCGCTGTGCGGACGGCCGACCGTCATCAGCAAGATCAACACCGCGGCGCAGTTGTTCTATCTGATGCTGGTGCTGCTGCACGCCGCCTGCGGTCTGCCGCCACATGAGCTGCTGGATGCGCTCGCGCTGCTCACTTGTGCAGCGACGCTGCTCTCGGGTGTGCACTACACGCTGGTGTTCACGCGGCGCGCGTGGCTGCTGCCGGCACGGACCGCCTGAGCGCATGCGCCAGCTGCCGCTTGGTGTGCGCCTGCCGGACCGCGCGGCATTTGCCAGCTTCCTGCCCGCTGGCAACGAGGAGGCGCTGCGGCACCTGCAGCTGCTCGCCGCCGGTACTGCCGGCGGGCTCACCTGGCTGTGTGGCGCCGCCAGCACCGGCAAGACGCATCTGCTGCAGGCGGTGTGTGCGGCGGCGAGCGAGCGCATGCGCGCCGGCTATGTGCCGCTGGCGCAGGTCGCAACTCTCGGGGTCGGCGTGCTGGAGGGTCTGCCGCAGCTCGAGTGTCTGTGTCTGGACGATATCGACCGTGTCGCCGGCGAGCGCGACTGGGAGCGCGGCATCTTCGCACTGCTGCGCGAGCTCGAAGAACTGGGCGGACGACTCATCCTGGCGGCGCAGGCGCCGCCGGCGCTGCTGCACTGGCAGCTGGCCGACCTCGGCTCGCGCTGCGCCGCCGGCAGCGTGCTGCAGCTGCGGCCGCTGTCCGAGGAGCAGCAGCACGCGGCGCTCAAGCTGCGCGCGCGCCTGCGCGGGGTGGAGCTGCCGGATGAGACCTGGCAGTGGCTGCAACGGCGCTTTCCGCGCGACATGCGCACGCTGTACGAACTGCTCGATACCCTCGATGAGGCCTCACTCGCCGCGCAGCGTCGCCTGACCGTGCCGTTCATCCGTGCGGTGCTGCGTGCGGCCGGCCGCGAGTCACAGCAGTGACGCGCCGGCTTCAGCGCGCCAGCTGCAGAGCCAGCGCTGCCACGCGGCGGCCGAGGGCCTGCGCGAGCGTGCGTTCCGCTTCGGTGAGCGTCGCTGCCACTCCCGGGGTGCCGAGGTGCGATGCCCCGTAGGGTGTGCCGCCGCTGCGCGTCTCGCTGAGCGCCGGCTCGGTATAGGGCAGGCCCACCAGATACATGCCGTGATGTAACAGCGGCAGCATCATCGACAAGAGCGTGGTTTCCTGGCCGCCGTGCAGCGTCTGGGTCGAGGTGAATACCGCGGCCGGCTTGCCGGCGAGCGCCCCGCTCAGCCACAGACTCGCGGTGCTGTCGAGAAAGTACTTGAGCGGCGCTGCCATGTTGCCGAAGCGCGTGGGGCTGCCGAGCAGCAGTCCCTGGGTGTCGCGCAGATCCTCGAGGCTCGCGTAGGGTGCACCGCTGGCGGGTATGGGCTGCGCGGGCTCTTCGCTCTGTGCCGTGACCGGCGGCACGGTGCGCAGGCGTGCGCGCGCGCCGGGCAGCGACTCGACGCCGCGGCACACCTGGCGGGCGAGCTCCGCGGTGGCGCCGCTGCGCGAGTAGTACAGCACCAGAATTTCCGCCATGTCTTGCCTACGTTGCCATAAAAGCGCGCTGCCGGCACGCCGGCCGCGGTCTCACGCGTGCGCCTTTCTCTAGTAATATGCGGGCCTCTCGGGACTGCGGCTGCCAGGTTGCACATGGTCTGCAAGAAGTGTCTGGTCGGCGGCCGGGTACAGGGTGTTTTCTATCGGGCCACCGTGGCGCGGCGCGCGCAGCAGCTGGGTATCTCCGGCCATGCGCGCAACCTGGCCGACGGGCGGGTCGAGGTGGTCGCCTGCGGCGCCGAGCCGCTGGTGAGCGAGTTCGTGGCATGGCTGTGGACCGGCTCCTCGGCCAGCAAGGTCACCTCCGTACAGGTGAGCGACGCGACGGAAGAAGCCGCGCGTCTGCCTGCGGGATTCCATACAGGTTGAAAGAGATCGGATGCTGACACGCCACTGGCTTACTGCTTGCGCGCTGCTCGTGACGTGCGCCACCGCGCCGCCCGCGCCCGCGGACCAGCCGGCCGCAGCGCCGGCGGTGGCCGCTCCCTGGATCCACCGCCACCATGCCAAGGTGCGCGCGCTGGTGGCCGCCGCCAACCCGCTCGCGGTCGATGCCGGGGTGAGCATGCTCGCCCGCGGCGGCAGCGCGATCGATGCCGCGGTCGCCGTGCAGGCCATGCTCGGACTGGTCGAGCCGCAGAGTTCCGGTCTCGGCGGCGGCGCTTTCCTGCTGTACTACGACGCGCGTACTCACCGCATCACCGCGTTCGACGGGCGTGAGAAGGCTCCCGAGGGCGCACAGCCCGACATGTTCCTGGATGAGCACGGCAAGCCGCTGACGCAGATCGAGGCGGTCCGCAGCGGACGCTCGACCGGCGTGCCGGGTGCGATGGCGGCGCTGTGGGCCGCGCACCGCGAGTTCGGCAAGCTGCGCTGGCAGGAGCTGTTTGCACCGGCCATGAGCGCGGCGTCGCAGGGCTTCAAGGTTCCGGCGCGCCTGGCGATGTTCCTGGGCGAGGGCTCGCCGCTGCCGCCGACCAACGAGGTGCGGCAGCTGTTCGCGCGGCCCGACGGCGGCACCATCGAGGAAGGCGACCTGTTCCAGAACCCTGATTACGCGCACACGCTGCAGCGGCTCGCCCAGGAAGGTCTGAAGGCTCTGTACGAAGGCCCGATCGCCGCCGAGATCATCCGCCTGACACACCAGGCACCGCTGCCGGGCACCATGAGCGAGACGGACCTGAGCTCCTATCGCGCCGAAGCGAGCGCACCGCTGTGCCGGCCGTACCAGGGCTACTCGGTGTGTGTGCCGCCACCGCCCTCGAGCGGCGTCTCGCTGCTCGAGATGCTGGAGATCCTCGAGCACACCGACATCGCCCGGCGCAATGCCAACGACCCGCAGGCCTGGTTCCTGTTCGCGCAGGCGAGCCGGCTCATGTACGCCGACCGTGACCGCTATGTCGGCGACCCGCGCTTCGTCTCGGTCCCGGTGGAGCGGCTGCTCGACCCGGCCTACATCCAGCTGCGCGCGCAGCTGATCGGCACGCACGCCGGCGCTGCTCCGGCAGCCGGCGACATCCCGCTGCCGCGTGCGCGCGATGCCACCGCGGAGTCCGAGGGCACCAGCCACTTCGTGGTGCTGGACGATGAGGGCGACGTGGTGTCGATGACCACCACCGTCGAGTCGGTGTTCGGCTCCGGCCGCATCGTGGGCGGCTTCGTGCTCAACAACCAGCTGACCGACTTCTCGTTCATTCCCAGCGCGGACGGCGAGCCGGTCGCCAACGCGGTGCGCGGCGGCAAGCGGCCGCGCTCCTCCATGGCACCGCTGATCGTGCTCGACAAGAGCGGCGCGCTCTACGCCGCGCTCGGCTCACCCGGAGGCAACGCCATCCTCGAGTACAACGCCAAGACGCTGGTGGCACTGCTCGCCTGGAAGATGACACTCAAGCAGGCGATCGAGCTGCCCAACCTGATCGCGCGCGCCGACACCTTCAGCGGCGAGATTCCCAAGTTCGCACCGGCACTGCTCACCGGGCTGCGCGAGCGCGGCATCGAGCTGCACAGCGGCCACGCCGAGGGTTCGGGCCTGCATGGCCTGGTGCGTCTCAAGGACGGCAGCTACGAAGGTGCCGCCGATTCGCGCCGCGAGGGCGTGGCGCGCCTGGTGCCGCCGCTGCTGCAGCCGATGCAGCACCTGCACTGACAGGCCTCAGTGCCGCGCCGGCGGCTTGGGGAAGCCGAGATCGTCGGCGCCGCTCCAGCGCGTCCACTGGGTCAGCACCAGGTCGGGATAGTCGCGCCGGCCGACGCTGCCGTTGTAGCGCGCCAGCGCCTTGCGCACATCGTTGTGCTCGAAGCCGAGATAGAAGCGCAGGATGGCGCAGCCCATGCGGATGTTGGGCGCGACGTGCACCAGTTCGTAGCGGCGCATCCCTAACCGCTCGGGCCAGAACGGCATCACCTGCATGAGACCGACCGCACCTGCGGAGGACACCGCGTAGCGATCGAAGCGGCTCTCGATGGCCATCACCGCCATCACCAGCCCGGGCGGCAGGCGCACCTCGCCGCTGCGGTGGGTTTCGCAGTACACCTGCTTGAGGATGTCGATGCGCTCTTCCTTCGCCTTCACCAGCGGCCGCAGCCGCGGCTCCATCAGCGTGTACCAGACCGCCGAGTCGTACTGATCCGAGAAGCACTCGGCCTCGGCGATGGCCTTCGCCACCACGCCCTGCAGTTCCGGGTCGCGCTGCGCATCGGCGCCGGCCGGCCCCTGCAGCGCCAGCGCCGCGGCCGCGAACAGCAGGGCGAGCGCGGCGCTAAAGCGGCGGCGCGGCGCCGGCCGCGAGCTGCGAGCGCATGAAGCTGAGCGCCTCGTCCAGCGGGAATTCGCGGCTGACGCTGTCGCGCCGGTGGCGGTATTCGAGCTTGCCGGCCTCCAGCCCGCGGTCGGCCACCACCAGGCGGTGCGGAATACCGAGCAGTTCGGCGTCGGCGAACTTGACCCCGGGACGGGCGTCACGGTCGTCGTACAGCACCTCGATCCCGGCGGCGGTGAACTCGGCATACAGGCGGTCGCTGATTTCGCGGACACGGGCGGATTTTTGCAGGTTCAGAGGTACCAGCACTACCTGAAAAGGCGCGATCGGTTCGGGCCAGATGATGCCGCGCTCATCGTGGTTCTGCTCGATGGCCGCCGCCACGATGCGCGTCACACCGATGCCGTAGCAGCCCATCAGCAGCGGCACCTCCTTGCCGGCTTCATCCAGCACCCGCGCGCGCATCGGCTCGCTGTACTTGCAGCCGAGCTGGAAGATGTGTCCGACCTCGATGCCGCGCGCGATGCGCAGGTAGCCCTTGCCCGAGGGGCTCGGGTCGCCCTCGATCACGTTACGCAGATCGGCGGCGCGCACCTGCGGCACGTCGCGCTGCCAGTTGACGCCCAGCAGGTGCACGTCCTTGGCGTTGCCGCCGCAGATGAAATCGGCGAGCGCGAGCGCACTGTGATCGGCATACAGCGGGCACTTAAGACCGACGACGCCGACGTAGCCGGGCTCGGTGCCGGTCGCCGCGAGCACCTGCTCGGGGCTCGCCAGGCGCAGCGGGCTCGCCACTTCGGGCAGCTTCTGCGCCTTGACCGCGTTCAGCTCGTGATCGCCGCGCACCACCAGCGCCACCACCCCGCCGTCCTTGCCCGCGACGAGCAGTGTCTTGATGCAGCGCGCCGGCTCGACCTCGAGGAACTGGGCGAGGTCGGCGATGGTGCGCGCCCCGGGGGTGCTCACCGGGCGCAGCAGCTCGCGCGGCTCCGCGGCCGGCGTGCGCGGCGGCAGGGCGGCGGCGGCCTCGAGATTGGCGGCGTAGTCATCGCCGTCGGAGAACACGATCGCATCCTCGCCGGAGGCGGCCAGTACGTGGAATTCCTGCGAGACATCGCCGCCGATGGCGCCCGAGTCGGCGCGCACCGCGCGGAATTTCAGCCCGGTGCGCGTGAAGATGCGCGTGTAAGCCTCGTACATGGCGCGGTAGCCGGCTTCCAGCGAGCGCTGGTCGAGGTGGAAGGAATAGGCGTCCTTCATGATGAACTCGCGCGCGCGCATGACGCCGAAACGCGGCCGCACTTCGTCGCGGAACTTGGTCTGGATCTGGTAGAAGTTCACCGGCAGCTGGCGATAGCTCTGCAGCTCGCGCCGCGCGATGTCGGTGATCACCTCCTCGTGGGTGGGACCGGCGACGAAGTCGCGCTGGTGGCGGTCCTTCATGCGCAGCAGTTCGGGTCCGTAGTCGCCCCAGCGGCCGGACTCCTGCCACAGCTCCGCCGGCTGGATCACCGGCATCACCAGCTCGAGCGCGCCGGCCCGGTTCATCTCCTCGCGGATGATGCGCTCCACCTTCTGCAGCACGCGCAGGCCCATGGGCAGCCAGCTGTACAGGCCGCCCGCCAGGCGCCGCACCAGTCCGGCGCGCAGCATGAGCTGGTGGCTGATGACCTCCGCCTCGGCGGGGGTCTCTTTCAAGGTGTTGATCGGATACTGGGACAGCCGCATCGCCCGAGGTCGCATTCGTTGCCGGTGGGAAGCTGGCATCTTAGCAGGACCCCCCTGATAAAATGGCCGGCGTGGCAACCGAGACCGACGAATACGCGCGGCCGCGCGGCAAGGGCATTTACCTGCTGCCGAACCTGCTGACCACCGCCTGCCTGTTCTCCGGCTTCTACGCGGTGGTCGCCGCCATCGACAAGCACTTCCATTTCGCCGGCATCGCGATCTTCTTCGCCATGGTGTTCGACACGCTCGATGGCCGCATCGCCCGCCTGACGCGCACCGAGAGCGCCTTCGGCAAGGAGTACGACAGCCTCGCCGACATGTTGTCCTTCGGCGTGGCGCCGGCGATCGTGGCCTACCAGTGGGGCGTGGTGCGCATCGCTGAATACGGGCGCCACTGGGGGCGCTTCGGCTGGCTCGCCTGCTTCTTCTACGTCGCCGCGGCGGCCCTGCGCCTGGCACGCTTCAATGCCCGCGCCGCGAGCGCGGACAAGCGCTACTTCGAGGGGCTGCCGAGCCCGTCGGCGGCGGCGATCGTGGCGGCGTTCGTCTGGTTCGTCAGCGACTGGCACGAGCCGGGGCTCACCGGACTCATCTGCGCGTTCGTGCTGACGGCGAGCGCTGGCGCGCTCATGGTGAGCCGCTTCGGCTACCCGAGCTTCAAACAGTTCGACCTCGACCGGCGCATCCGCTTCGTCTACATGGTGCTGGTGCCGATCGCCTTCCTTTTGATCGCGGTCGACCCGCCCACCATGCTGCTCGCCATGTTCGGCACCTATGCGCTGTCGGCACCGCTGCTGTGGGTCGGGCGGCGGCTGCGGCGCCTGGTGCGCGGTGCGCCCGCGCCGAGCGGCTGAGCGCATGGGCGGCAGCGTGCGGCAGCAGTATCTGGCGGCACTCGGCATCGACCTGTGGGTGGCGCGTGCCCGCGCGCCGATGCCGGCGCAGGTGAGGGCGCCTGCGGCACCGGAGGGCGCGCCGCAGCCCTCGCCGGGGGCGGCAGCGCCCGTGGACGCGAACGCGGCATGGGCGGCGTTGCGCACCGAAGTGGCGCAGTGCACGCGTTGCCCGCTGCACCTCACACGCACCCAGGGGGTCCTCGGCGTCGGGCCGACGCGCACGGACTGGCTGGTGATCGGTGAAGCCCCCGGCGCGGAAGAGGACCGGCGCGGCGAGCCGTTCGTCGGCGCGGCCGGACAGCTGCTGGATGCCATGCTGCGCGCCATCGGCCTCGACCGCCACGACAACGTCTATATCGCCAACGTGCTCAAGAGCCGTCCGCCCGGCAACCGCGATCCCAAGCCCGAGGAAGTCGCTGCCTGTCTGCCATACCTGATTCGACAGATTGCGCTGCTGCAGCCAAAGATCATGCTGGCGGTCGGGCGCATCGCCGCGCAGAACCTGCTGGCAACGGCTGCGCCGCTCGGGCGGCTGCGCGGCCGGGTGCATCGCTTCGGGGCACTCAACACTCCGCTTGTCGTCACGTATCATCCCGCCTATCTGCTGCGCACCCCGGGCGACAAGCGCAAAGCCTGGGAGGATCTGAAGTTCGCGCGCGGCGTGTATCAGCAACAGCTGCAAGGTATGAGCGTCGATGGCAACCGCTCCTGAACTGCTGGCACCCGAGCTATTGATCCGACCGATGCGGGTGAGCGACATCGCCGAGGTGGTTGCGATCGAGCGCGCCGCTTATCAGTTTCCCTGGAGCGAGGGCATTTTCCGCGACTGTCTGCGGGTCGGCTACGTCTGCCGGGTGATGACCGCGAATCGCCAGGTGATGGCCTACGGCGTCATGAGCTTCGGTGCCGGCGAGGCCCACATCCTCAACCTGTGCGTCGGCGCCGAGTTCCGCTGTCGCGGCGTCGGCCGGCGGCTGCTCGACTCGCTGCTCGAGCGCGCCGCCGCCGCCGGCATGGCCGAGGCATTCCTCGAAGTGCGTCCAACCAACACCAGCGCGATCCGGCTGTACCTGGCGTGCGGTTTCGAACAGGTCGGCATGCGCCGCGGCTACTATCAGGCGGTCGGCGGCCGCGAAGACGCGGCCGTGCTGCGGCGCGTGCTCGGCGCGGCGCGCCGCGCGACCACTTAGACTGAGCCGCATGGCTGACCTGACTGCCGAGATCGATCGGCGCCGCACGTTTGCGATCATCTCGCACCCCGACGCCGGCAAGACCACGCTCACCGAGAAGCTGTTGCTGTTCGGCGGCGCGATCCAAATGGCGGGCACCGTCAAGGGCCGCAAGGCCGCGCGCCACGCCACTTCCGACTGGATGCGGCTCGAGCAGCAGCGCGGCATCTCGGTGACGTCCTCGGTGATGCAGTTCCCGTACCGCGAGGTGATCGTCAACCTGCTGGACACGCCCGGCCACGAAGACTTCTCCGAGGACACTTACCGCACTCTCACCGCGGTGGATTCCGCGCTCATGGTCATCGACTGCGCCAAGGGCGTGGAAGAGCGCACCATCAAGCTGATGGAAGTGTGCCGACTGCGCGACACGCCCATCATGACATTCATCAACAAGCTCGACCGCGACGGCCGGCCGCCGATCGAGCTGCTGGATGAGATCGAGACCGTGCTGCGCATCCGCACGGCACCGCTCACCTGGCCGATCGGCATGGGCCGCGAGCTGCGCGGCATCTATCACCTGGGCGAGGACCGCATTTACGTCTACAGCGCCGGCGAGCGCGGCCGGGTGGGCGAGAACCGCACCATCGACGGCCTGGCGAGCGCGCCGGCGCAGGCTTTCCTCGGCGAGCAGGCGCGCGCCTTCGGCGAGGAGATCGAACTGGTGCGCGGCGCCACTGCGAGCTTCGCTGAAGCCGAGTACCTCGCCGGGCGGCAGACGCCGGTGTTCTTCGGTTCGGCGATCAACAACTTCGGCGTCGAGGAGCTGCTGGCGGCGTTCGCCGCGCATGCGCCGCGACCGCTGCCACGCGCGGCGCGCGAGCGCAGCGTCGAGCCGCACGAGCGCGCGCTCGCCGGCTTCGTGTTCAAGATCCAGGCCAACATGGACCCCGCGCACCGCGACCGCATCGCCTTCCTGCGCCTGTGCGCCGGGCGCTATGTGCGTGGCATGCGGCTGTTTCACGTGCGGCTCGACAAGGAAGTGCGGGTCGCCGATGCGCTCACCTTCATGGCGGCCGAGCGCGCCCAAGCCGAGGAAGCCTACGCCGGTGACATCATCGGCCTGCACAACCACGGCACCATCAACATCGGCGACACCTTCACGCAGGGCGAGCACCTGAGCTTTACCGGCGTGCCCAACTTTGCTCCCGAGATCTTCCGCCGCGCGGTGCTGAAGGATCCGCTCAAGATGAAGGCGCTGCAGAAAGGACTGTCGCAGCTGTGCGAGGAGGGTGCCACGCAGCTGTTCCGGCCGCTGCGCAACAACGATATGCTGCTGGGCGCGGTGGGTCAGCTGCAGTTCGAGGTGGTGGCTTTCCGCTTGCAGGATGAGTACGGCGTGCAGTGCGTGTTCGATCCGGTGACCGTCTACACCGCGCGCTGGGTCGACAGCGCCGATGCCCGCAAGCTCGAAGAGTTTCGCGCGCGCGCTTACGACCACCTCGCCTTGGACCACAGCGGCGCACTGGTCTATCTTGCGCCCTCGCGCGTCAATCTCGAGCTGACGCTGGAACGCTGGCCCGACATCCGCTTCCGCGAGACGCGCGAGCACGCGGCCACCTGAGCGGCGCGATGCTTCGGAGGGATGGCGCACACGGCCGTTTTGTGCGACATAGGCGGCCTAGCGCGGAGCTCCCATGAACGACGTCGCGACTCTCCCCAGCCCCTACCTGCAGCGCGAGATTCTGGTGCAGCAGCTGTATGAGGCCGCGGAGCTTGAGCACAACCTCATGTGTACCTACCTGTACGCGGCGGCGAGTCTGCGCGACGGGCCGGCGGAGGGACTGAGCGAGGCGGAAACCGGCGCGGTGCAGCGCTGGCAGCGGGTGCTCATCAACGTGGCGGTGGAGGAGATGGCGCATCTCGCGGCGGTGTGGAACGTCACCGCTGCCCTCGGCGGCGGCCCGCGCATCGGCCGCACCAACTTTCCACTCGACCCGGGCTACCTGCCGGCAAGCATCGTCGTCAAACTTGCGCCGTTCAACGCCGACACGCTCCAGCATTTCGTTTTCCTCGAGCGGCCGCACGGCTCGGATGAGCGCGAGGGCGCCGGCTTCGCCTACGAGCGCAGCTACGTGCGCGGCAGCGACCGTGCGCATCTGACGCCGATGGGCCGCGACTACGACACGGTCGGCGCGTTCTATCACTGTCTGGGTGTCGGACTGCACGAGTTCGTCGAGCATTACGGCGAGCCGGCGGCCTTCGACGGTGACCCGGCGCTGCAGCTGTCGCCTGCGGAAGTCAACCTGCCGGGTGCGCGGCCGGTGCGCTGCCTGAAGACCGCGCTCGCGGCGTTCGATGCCATCATCACGCAAGGCGAGGGGGCGCCGCGCGATTCGGTCGACTCGCATTACCAGAAATTTCTGAGCGTGCGCAGCGAGCTGCAGCAGCTGCGCGCGCGCAATCCCGGCTTTACGCCGGCGTTTCCCGCCGCGACCAATCCGGTACTGCGGCGCCCGCCGCGCCCGGAAGGGCGCGTGTGGATTGAGGACCCGGTGGCGTTCGCCACCGTCGACCTGGCCAACGCCTGCTACGCCCTCATGCTGCGCCTGCTGGCCTATAGCTACGTGCTGCGCGGCCCGGGCGCGGAGAAGTCTCTGGTGGTGGATCTGGCGATCGGACTCATGCAGGCGCTGATGCCGCTGGCCGAACGCGCTGCGCGCCTGCCGGCCGGTCCCTCCAACCCGCACTGCAACGCCGGCGTGTCGTTCATCGCCCCGCGCGACACCGGCGCGCTGCCGCCCGGTGCGGGCGCGCGCCGACTGTTCGTCGAGCGCTTTGCGCAGCTGGCCGCCGCGGGCGCCGCACTCGCAGCCGACGGCGATGCGCGCGCCCGGGCCGCGGCGGAGCGGTTGCGGGCACTTGCCGCGCAGGCGCTCACGGGATTCGATCTGAGCGCAGCAGCGGGCCTGCCGCCCGCGCCGGCCGCCACCACCGCTGCGGCAGCCGCTGCGGCAGTGCCGGCGAATCTGCCGGCCTCTGCCGCACTCAGCGACGGGGTCGAGCGCGCCCGTGGCCAGAAACTCGAGTTGCAGTTCGAGACGCGGCGCTGCATCCACTCACGCTTCTGCGTCACCTGGGCACCGCAGGTGTTTCTCGCCAACGTGACGGGCCCGTGGATCCACCCCGATGCCATGCCGGTGGAGGCTCTGGTGGAAGTTGCGCATGCCTGCCCGTCGGGCGCCATCCGTTACCAGCGCCTCGATGACGGCCCGCAGGAACAGGCACCGCCGGTGAATCTCGCCAGCGTGCGCGAGGGCGGCCCGTACGCCTTGCGCGCGCAGCTGCAGATCGACGGCGCGCCGGCTGGATTCCGCGCGACGCTATGCCGCTGCGGTGCGTCCAAAAACAAGCCTTACTGCGACGGCTCGCATCACGCGATCGGCTTCAGCGCGACCGGCGAGCCGCCCACCGGCAACACTGACATGCTGGCGGCACGCGACGGCGTGCTCGCCATCGACCCGCAGAGCAACGGTCCGCTGCGCGTGCGCGGCAATCTCGAGATCGTGAGCGGCACCGGGCGCGCGCTGGCGCGCGTCACCTCGACCTACCTGTGCCGCTGCGGTGGCAGTGCCAACAAGCCATTCTGCGACGGCACGCACGCCAAGATCGGCTTCAAGTCCGTCTGACGGTCGCGACGCCCCTGGAGCGCGTGACGGCGCGCGGCAGGCGCAGCCGCGCGACGCGGCGCGCGAAGTCGGCGATGTCACGCGCCTGCGTGGCCGGCGTCGGCGGCCCGTAGCGCAGCTGCGCGTACAGCTCCAGCAGCGGCTGCACCCGCGCGGCCAGCTGCGGATGGCCTGCGCTCAGTTCCGCGGCATAGCTGCAGGGTCCCTGGTGCGCAGCACGCGGCAGCGCGGCGTGCGCGAGTTTGCGGCACAGCCGCGCGTAGGCGCGTGCCAGCGCGTCGGCACGCGCCGGGCGCGCACCACGGCTGAAATACCAGCCGACTGCCACCAGCCACACGCACAGTGCCGCCATGAACGCCCAGCCCAGCAGGCGCGCGCTGGGCGTGTGAATACCGAGCCGCGCCAGCAGATTCAGCTGCGAGCCGTAGTCGAATTTGACCACGCGCTCGCTCCACAGGGCGTTGGCGGCGTCCCAGCGCTGCAGCAGTGCGGCGAGCCAGGGTGAGGCGTGCAGCAGCCGCGCACGTGCCGGCAGTGAGTCCGGCATCAGATCGATGACGCCGTAGCGTAGACGCTCGGGTGCCACCACCGCCGTCGGATCCACGCGCGTCCAGCCACCGCTGGGCAGCCACACCTCGGCCCAGGCGTGCGCTTCCGATTGGCGCACGAGCAGGTAACCCGCCGGGTTCCACTCGCCGCCGAGATAACCGGTGACGACCCGCGCGGGCACGCCCGCCGCGCGCATCAGCACCACGAAGGCGGAGGCGTAGTGGCCGCAGAAACCGGTGCGCGTGCGGAACAGGAACTGGTCCACCGGGTCGGCGCCGAGAACCTCCGGCTCGAGTGAGTAGACGAAGCCGCCGTTGCGCAGGAAGCCGAGCACCCCCTCGACGTACGCTGCATCCGAGGGCGCCTGCGCGCGCAGCTGCTGGGCGAGCGCGCGACTGCGCGGATTGCCGCCCGCCGGCAGCGCACTGTCAGTGCGGCGCTGGTCCGGCGGCAGCGGCGCATTGCTGCGCAGATGGGTGTAGGAGACGCCGAGGTAACTCACCGGGACGTCGACCGGCTCGGTCGCGAACAGCTGACGGTCGAAGGTGAGCAGCACCCGCGGGTCGGGCGATTGCACCGGCGTGTCGAGCGCGAACCAGAAATGGCGGTAGGTCGGCTCCAGCACCAGGCGATAACGGTACGCGCTGCCGACGAACTGCAGCGGCGGGCTGGCATGGAACAAACCGTAGCCGCGTCGCCAGCTGTAGCCGTCGAACTCGTGCAGCACCGGCCCGCGCCAGTAACGCTCTTCGGGCGGCGGCGGTGCGCCGCTGAACCAGGCGCGGAACGCCGGATCGTAGCTGCTGGCCAGCTGGCCGATGCCGAACGGGTTCATGGTGTCCGACAGCCCGGTCACTGCCAGCTCGCCGCGCGGAATGGCCCAGAACGCCCCCGGCAGGCGCGGGAAGAAGACGAACAGCAGCAGCGCGAGCGGCAGCGCCAGGAGCAGGGCGCGGCCGGCGAGGCGCAGTGCCGCGCCAGGCGTGAAACCTGGGTAAGCCACCACCGCGAGCGCCGCGCAGCACAGCCACGCCTCCAGGGCATAGAGCGGCGCACGCACCAGGTCCTGGCGATCGAGGCAGGCGGCGACCAGCAGGAACAGCGCGGCGGCGAGCAGCACCAGCTGGTCACGCGCGCGGCGCGTCTCCAGCAGCTTCAGTGCTGCCATCAGCATCAGGAGGGTCGTACCGGCGGCCAGTCCGTTCAGTGTGTGGAAACGCAGCAGCACGATCGCGACCAGCGTCAGGGCGAGGCCTGCGCGTGCGGCGATGCCCGGGTACCAGGGGCTGCGCGCGTTGAAAATGCGCCAGAGGATGAGGATGAGCGCGCTGGCACTCGCCCACGGCGGCATGCGGTCGAGGTGCAGCAGCACGCCACCGGCAAATGCGGCGCACACCCACCAAAGCGGTGCCGGCGCTTCCGCGGGCGCGCGGGCGAGGCGTGCGGCCTCAGCGTTCATCGGCCGGATAGAGGGCGAGCGCGGCCAGACAGCGATGCCGATGCTCCGGTCCGCGGTCGGGCGCGAGCGCGGTTCCCGGCAGCAGCAGGCCGTAGCGCTCGCCGCTCGCCTCGCCGCTCACGACCCAGCGGCTGAGCTGGGCGAGCTTGGCCTCGGTGTCGGTGCCGGCGAGCTGGGTGAAATCCAGCCAGCGCAGCTCCGCGCTCCCCTGCAGGTATTCCTTCACCAGCAGCGGCGCCTCGCGCGCGTACGCTTTCCAGTCGACCTGGCGCGGTGAGTCGCCGTCGCGGAAGTGGCGCAGGCCGGCCCACTCGTCACCGCCGGCGTTGGGGGCGGCGCGCAGGCCCGGACGGCCGCCACTCTCGACCGGCAGCGGCAGGCTGCCGCGCGGCTGCGGGTAGACCAGCATCTCGATGGGCGTGTGCACCCAGGTCCAGGCGCGGAACAGGCCGAACGGATGCGCGGTGGCGATCTTGATCCGCTCGATGTGCAGCACTCCGCGGCGCGGCGCCGCGAGCAGCAGCTCCAGGCGCCGCTGAGCACCCGGCGGCACGTCCGCGCTCACCGCCGTGCCGCGCGGCAGTGTCGCCTCGAGACGCAGGCGCGGCTCGCCAGCGCGGTTACCCAGGGTGAGCAGCACCCGCCCCTGACCGCCGGCAAACACCGGCGCCGGCAGCAGCGCGCTCACCTCGGTGCCGAGCAGGTTGCGGTGGCACAGCTGCATCACTACCAGCGCGAACGCCACCAGCAGGAAAGTCAGGAACAGCGTCAGACTGTTGGAATAGTTGAGGCCGGCGAGCAGCATGAGCAACAGCAGTGCGCCGTAGGCGAGCCCAGCACGGGTCGGCAGGATGTACAGCCGCCGCCGCTCCAGGCGCACCGGCAGCCGGTCCAGGCCCTGACGGCGGCGCATCCACTGCGCCAGCTGCGCGCGCAGGAATTGCAGCGGCGGCCACGGCCGTGCGGCGCGCGCTGTCAGGGGCGCTGCCACTCTTACAGCGGCACGGCCACCGCGCGGATCATCTCCTGCGCGAGATCGCTGGCAGCCTCCAGCGCGGCGTCGCGCCGCTCGAGCCGGTGCGCGACCACCGCGGGCAGCACCGCCTGCACGTCTTCGGGCAGCACCGCGGCGCGCCCGGCGAGGTAGGCCCAGGCCTGCGCGGCGCGGATCAGCGCCTGGCCGGCGCGCGGTGAGAGCCCGAGCTTGAGTTCGCTGGCATCGCGCGTGCGCGCGATGAGCGCCTGCAGGTAATCGAGCAGCGGCTCGGCCACGTGCACCGTGCGCACCGCGCGCTGCAGCGCGATGACACCGGAGGCGGACAAAGCCGGCGTGAGTGCCGGCAGCAGTTCGCGCCGCTCGCCGCCGCGCAGCAGCTCGCGCTCGTGCGCGGCGTCCGGGTAGCCGAGAGTGACGCGCATCAGGAAGCGGTCGAGCTGCGACTCCGGCAGGCTGAAAGTGCCGAGTTGCTCGTGCGGGTTCTGCGTCGCCACCACGAAGAACGGCTCGGGCAACACATAGGTCGTGCCATCGACGCTCACCTGCCGTTCCTCCATCGCCTCGAGCAGCGCGCTCTGAGTGCGCGGGCTCGCACGGTTGACCTCATCGGCGAGCAGCAGCTGGGTGAAGATCGGACCGCGACGGAAGTGGAATTTCTGGCTGGCGCGGTCGAACACCGATACGCCGATGATGTCCGCCGGTAGCAGGTCGCTGGTGAACTGCACGCGCTGCCATACCAAGCCGAGCACGTGCGCGAGCGCGTGCGCGAGCGTGGTCTTGCCGACTCCGGGGACGTCCTCGATGAGCAGGTGCCCGCGCGCCAGGAGGCACGCCAGACACAGGCGGATCTGCTGCGGCTTGCCGAGAATGACCTGCTCGAGCGTGGCGAGCGCCTGCGCCAGGGCGTCCGGATCGGCCTCGAGGAGCGCGGCGCTCATGAGGCGGCAAGTCCGCGCACGCGCTCGAGCTGAGCCGCGAGCCCGCTGGCGGTGCGCTCGAGCTCCTGCGCGCGCTGCCGCTCGGTGGCGACCACGGCCGGCGGTGCGCCGCGCACGAACTCGGCGTTTGCCAGCCGCCCGCGCGTCTTGGCGAGATCACTCTCGGCGCGTGCCAGCAGCTTGCCGAGGCGCTCGGCCTCGGCGCTGGCATCGATCAGGCCGGCCATCGGCACCAGGATGGTGAGCGCGCCGAGCAGCGCCACCGCCGCCTGCGGCGCTGCGGCCTCCGGGCCGAGCAGCGTCAGGCTCTCGAGTCCGGCGAGCCGCTCGAGCCAGGCGCGATGACGCGCCAGCAGGCGCTCGTCCTCGGCGCGCGCGCCTTTCAGCAGCACCGGGATGCGCCGGCCCGGACTGATGTTCATCTCGCCGCGGATCTGCCGCACCGCGAGCACGAACGCCTGCACCCAGGCCACCTCGCGCTCGGCCTCCTCATCGGCGGGGAAATCGGCTGCCACCGGGTAGGGCTGCAGCATCACGCTCGGCCCACTCATGCCGGCCAGCGGCGCCACGCGCTGCCAGATCTCCTCGGTGATGAACGGCATGAGCGGATGCAGCGCGCGTTGCAGTGCCTCGAGGATCTGCGCCAGCGTGTGCTGGGTGCCGCGGCGCGCGGCGGCGGAGACGCTGTCGGCCTGCAGCAGCGGCTTGGTGAGCTCCAGATACCAGTCACAGAAGTCATACCAGGTGAACTCGTACAGCGCGTTCGCCAGGTAATCGAAGCGATAGTCGGCGAGTGCGCGCTCGAGCGTGCCCAGCATGCGGCCGAAGCGCGCGCGGATCCAACGGTCGGCGATCGAGAGCTGCAGCGGCTGCTGCGCCTGCGGCGCATATTCGCCGAGTGCGAGGGTCACGAAGCGCGCCGCGTTCCACAGCTTGTTGCAGAAGTTGCGGTAGCCGCCGACCCGCGCCAGGTCGAAGCGGATCTCGCGGCTCGGTGCCGCCAGTGCCGCGAAGGTGAAGCGCAGGGCGTCGGTGCCGTGCGCGGCGATGCCCTGTGGATACTGGCGGCGTGTCGCCTTGTCGATCGTCGGGGCGAGTTGCGGCTGCATCAGCCCGCTGGTGCGCTTGGCGATCAGCGCCTCGAGCGCGATGCCATCGACGATGTCGAGCGGGTCGATGACGTTGCCCTTGGACTTGGACATCTTGTCGCCGTGCTCGTCAAGGATCAGCCCGGTGATGTACACGTCGCGGAACGGCACATCACCCATGAATTTGAGCCCCATCATCAGCATGCGCGCGACCCAGAAGAAAATGATGTCGAAGCCGGTCACCAGCACGCTGCCGGGGTAGAAGCGCGCGAGCGCACTGTTGGCCTGCGGCCAGTCGAGGGTCGAGAATGGCCACAGCGCGGATGAGAACCAGGTGTCGAGCACGTCCGCGTCCTGCCGCAGCGCGACCTGCGCTGCGAGCCCGTGGTGTGCGCGTACCTCCTCTTCGCTGCGGCCGACGTACACCCGACCGTCCGCGTCATACCAGGCCGGGATGCGATGACCCCACCACAGCTGGCGGCTGATGCACCAGTCGCGAATGTTGCGCATCCACTCGTAGTAGGTCCGCGTCCAGTTCTCCGGCACGAAGCGCGTACGGCCCGCCTCCACCGCCGCGAGCGCCGGGGCCGCCAGCGGTGCGATGCGTACGTACCACTGGTCGGTGAGATAGGGTTCGAGCACCGCGCCGCTGCGATCACCGCGCGGCACCACCAGGCGGTGCTTGTCGGTGCGCTCGAGCAGCCCCGCCGCCGCCAGTTCCGCGACGACGCGCTCGCGCGCCACCAGGCGGTCGAGGCCGCGGAAGCGCTGCGGCACCGCCTCGTTCAGCGTGGCGCGCGGGGTGAAGATGTTGATCTGCTCGAGTTTGTGGCGCTGGCCGATCTCGTAATCGTTGAAATCGTGCGCCGGGGTGATCTTGACGACGCCCGAACCGAACTCGGGATCGACGTAAGCATCCGCAATCACCGGGATGTCGCGCTCCGCCAGCGGCAGGTGCACGCGCGCCCCGATCAGGTGGCGGTAGCGTTCGTCCGTGGGATTCACCGCGACCGCGGTATCGCCCAACAGGGTCTCGGGGCGCGTGGTGGCGACCACCACGTGACCGGAACCGTCAGTGAGCGGATACCGCAGGTGCCACAGCTGCCCGTCCTCCTCGCTCGCCTCGACTTCCAGATCGGACAACGCGGTGAGCAGCACCGGGTCCCAGTTCACCAGGCGCTGGCCGCGGTAGATGAGCCCGTCCTCGTACAGGCGCACGAACACCTCGGTCACCGCGCGCGACAGGCCGGGGTCCATCGTGAAGCGGTCGCGTGCCCAGTCGACCGAGTCGCCGAGGCGGCGCATCTGCGCGCTGATGGTGTCGCCGGACTGTTCTTTCCACTGCCACACGCGCGCGACGAATTGCTCGCGCGTCATCTCGCTGCGCTTGAGTCCCTGGGCGTTCAGCTGCCGCTCGACCACCATCTGGGTGGCGATGCCGGCGTGGTCGGTACCCGGCTGCCAGAGCGTGTCGCGGCCGCGCATGCGCTGGTAGCGGGTGAGAGTGTCCATGAGGGTGTGCTGGAAGGCGTGCCCCATGTGCAGGGTACCGGTGACGTTCGGCGGCGGAATGACGATGCAATAGGGCTCGCCGTGGCCGCTTGGCGCGAACCAGCCGTGGGATTCCCAGCGTTCGTAGATGCGCCGCTCGATATCCTGCGGCGCGTACACCTTGTCCATCGGCGGGGATTATAGCGGCCGGGGCGCTTTCGGCAGCCCGCCGGGCCGCCGCGCCCCGCGCGCGCGGTTTAAGGCGGCGTGTGCGCTCAGCGGCCCGCGCGCTGCAGCAGGAAGTCCGCGAGCAGCGGCGTCGGCCGCCCGGTGCTGCCTTTCTGCACACCGCCCTGATAGGCGGTGCCGGCAATATCGAGATGCGCCCAGCGCAGGCCCTGGGTGAACTTGCCGAGGAAGGTCGCCGCGGTGATGGCGCCGCCATCGCGGCCGCCGACGTTGGCGAAGTCGGCGAAGTTGCTCTTCAGCTGCTCGGCGTATTCGTCGGTGAGTGGCAGCTGCCAGCAGCGGTCGTCGGAGCGTTGCCCGGCCTCGAACAGCTCACGCGCCAGCGGCGCGTCATTGCTCATGAGACCGGCATGGTGGTGGCCGAGCGCGATCACGCAGGCGCCGGTGAGCGTGGCGATGTCGATCACCACCTCCGGGTGGAAGCGCCGCGCGTAATGCAACGCGTCCGAGAGGATCAGGCGGCCCTCGGCGTCGGTGTTGAGAATCTCCACGGTCAGTCCGGAGGCGCTGGTGGCGATGTCGCCCGGCTTGACCGCCTTGCCGCCCGGCATGTTCTCCACCGCCGCCACCAGCCCGACCACGTGCAACGGCAGGCGCAGCTGCGCGGCCAGAGTGAGCGTGGCGATGACCGCGGCGGCGCCGCTCATGTCGAATTTCATCTCGTCCATGCCCGGCGGATCCTTGAGCGAGATGCCGCCGCTGTCGAAGGTGACGCCCTTGCCGACCAGCACCACCGGCGCCTGGTCTTTCTTGCCGCCCTGATACTCGAGCACGATGAAGCGCGGCGGCTGACGGCTGCCCTGCGAGACCGCCAGCAGGCAGCCCATCTTTTCGCGGCGGATGGCCGCCTCGTCGAGCACTTTCACCTTGAGTTGGGGCTGACGCTTGGCGAGTGCGCGCGCCTGCTCGGCGAGATAGCTCGGGGTGCACACATTGGCCGGCAGGTTGGCGAGATCGCGCTGGATGTTCATCGCCGCGGCCACCGCCGCACCGTCGGCGAGTCCCTTGTGGGCCGCGGCCGGCTTGCGCACCGGTCCGATCAGCACCTTGCTGAGCGCCGGCGGTGGGGGCTTGCGGCCGGTCTTCAGATCGTTGATGCGGTAGAGCGCGCCGCTCACCACCTCGGCCACGATGCGGCCGAGGTAGTAGTCATCGAGCTGGCGCGCCTCGGGGCGCTCGAGCGCCAGCGCACAGCTGCCGATGCGCGTGCGCGTGAGGGCGGCCGCGGCCGTGCCGCAGGCCTTGCGGTAGCTGCGCCGGCTCAACTGCTTGCGGGTCCCGAGCCCGGTGAGCAGCACATGGGTGGCGGACAGCCCCGGCAGGTCGCCCACCAGCAAAGTGTCGCCGGCACGGCCGGCGAAGTCACCGCGCGCGAGCAGCTTCTTCAGCCGCCCGCCGCAGGCGATGTCGACACTGCGTCCCTCGCCGCCGAGCTCGCCTTCCTCGAACACTCCGAGGACCAGGCAGTCCACGGCGAGCGTCGCCAATCCCTTTGTCCAGACCCCAAATTCCATGCCGATTCCCCCAATGCCGTTGAGGCTCGCGAGCGTCTGCTTTACCTTATTCGCGGCTCTGATGCGCCCGTATCCGGTTCGTATTCTTCAGCGCTTACCGCGCGCGTACGGATGCAAACGGCGTCAAGTGTAACCCAATACGCCGCCGGGGTTCCGGGGGCGCGAGGCGCAGCGACTTTGCGAAACAGCATCCTGGCCCGCTATGTATTGCGAGAGGTCGCGCTCGCCTGGCTGGCCGTGACCGGCGTCCTGCTGGTCATCCTGTTCGCCAATGAGGTGGTCGGGGTGCTGGAGCGCGCGGCCGCCAATCAGTATCCGCAGAGCATGGTGCTCGAGCTGATCGGCCTGGGTGCGCTGCAGTACCTGTCGCTGGTGGTGCCCGTCGGCCTGCTGCTCGGCGTGGTGCTGGCCTTCGGGCGGTTGTATCACGACAGTGAAATGGCGTCGGCATTGGCCTGCGGGGTGGGACCGCGGACGCTCTACCTGCCGGTGGTGCTGCTCGCTCTGCTGGTAGCCGCGGGCCTCGCCTGGCTCAGCCTGGTACTCGCGCCGGCAGCGACCGCCCGCGCGTTGAGTCTGCGCAACGAGGCACTGCATGCCGGCCAGTTCGCGCCCATCGTCCCGGGGAAGTTCCGCAGCTTCATCGGTGGCAATGCGGTGGTGTTCGCACAGGAGGTTGCTAAGGACGGCATGCTCGGGCGCGTGTTCCTCGAACGCAACCGCGGCCCGCTAGTGGAGGTGGCACTCGCCCAGCACGCGCGCCACACCGTCACCACCGATGGCACCACGCACATCATCACGCTCTATGACGGCGAGCGTTTCGAGGGCGTACCCGGCAGTGCCGAGTTCCGCATGGTGCGCTTCGCGGAACACGTGGTGCCGGTGCCGGTGCCGACCTTCAGCGATGCGGTGCGTGATCTGGAAGGCCGCCCGAGCGACAGCCTGTGGCGCTCGCAGGATGCGGGCGAGCGCGCCGAACTGCAGTGGCGCATCGCGCTACCGATCATGTGCCTGGTGCTCGCCCTGATCGCCGTACCGCTCTCACGGCTGCGGCCGCGCCAGGGGCGCTATGCGCGCGTGTGGCTCGCCGTGCTGATCTTCTTCCTCTATTACAACCTCGCCGCCGCCGGCAAGACCTGGATCGCGCGCGGCGCGCTGCCGCCGTTCCTCGGGCTGTGGTGGACGCACCTGGCGGTGATTCTGCTCGCACTGCTGGTGATCCTGGGTCCCGCGCTGGCGCAGCGCCTGCGCTATCGGCGTACGCCGTGAGCATCCTCGATCGCTATATCGTGCGCGCCATCCTCGGCGCGGTGCTGTTGGTGATGGCGGTGTTCCTGGTGCTGGGGGCGCTCGCCCTGTTCATCGATCAGCAGGACGACATCGGCGTCGGCCATTACAGCGCACTCACCGCCTTCTGGAACACGCTCATGAATCTGCCGCAGCTCGCTTACGAAGTGCTGCCGATCACCGCGCTGATCGGGGCGCTGCTCGGGCTGGGCGCGCTCGCCCGCGGCAGTGAGCTCACCGTGGTGCGCGCCACCGGCATATCGATCGCACGGCTGGCGAGCTACGCACTGGTCGCCGGGCTCCTGCTGGTGCTGTTCGAGGTACTGCTGGGTGAATTTCTCGCCCCGCCGCTGCAGCAGGCGGCGCGCGAACAGAAGGCATTCAGCAAACTGAGTAACGCCAGTTTCGGCTTTGGCAGCGCCTGGGTGCGCGACGGCGACCTGATCCTGAACGTCGCCGGCCAGTCGAGCGAGCGCCAGTTCGGCAGCATGCAGATCTTCCAGCTCTCGAGCGATCACCGCCTGCTGGCGCTCGGTCACGCCAACCGCGCGATCGCCGGTGCCAAGGGCAAGTGGTCGCTGAGCGATTACACCGAGTCGCGTTTCGAGGGCGACACGGTCAGCACGCGCCCGCCGGGCGAGAAGCTGCTGGAATCCAACGTCACCGCCGGGTTTCTCGGGCTGGCGGTCGAAGATCCGAAGCAACTCACCAGCCGCGCGCTGTGGCGGCTGATCACTTACTGCCGCGCCAACGGGCTGGACGCGCGCGACTACGTGTTCGCATTCTGGTCGCGCATCGCGCGCACGGTCGCGGTGGCTTTTGCGGTGCTGCTGGCGATTCCGTTCGTGCTCGGCTCGCTGCGCTCGGCCGGCGTCGGCGCGCGCATGACCATGGGACTGCTGCTGGGCATCGGCTTCTTCCTGCTGCAGCGCCTGATCGAGAGTGGCACGGTGGTCTTTAACCTGAACCCGGTGGTGCTCGCCTGGCTGCCGACGGCACTGCTCGCACTGGTGACCGTATCGCTGCTGGCACGCGCGCGTTAGGGGCCGGCAGCGCCGCCCGCCGCGGCGAACTGCGGCAGACCGTCAGCGAGCACCACCCACGGCAGCTTGTCGGCCACCCACACGTGCATGGTGGGAGCGAACTGCGCGGCCGCATCCAGGCTCGCGAGCGTCACGTCGATGTCCTGCTGACGCGCCGTGTGCCGGTAGGTGAGCGCGCCGCCACAGGCGCAGCAGAAACCACGCACCACCGGATCCGAGGAGCGGTGCTCGCTCAGCGTGCCGCGCGTGAGCGTGAAGCCGGCGCGCGCAAAGGTTCCCCAGGCCACCATGGTCGCCCCCGCCGCACGGCGGCACGAGACGCAGTGGCAATAGCACAGGTGGTGCGCCGGACCTGACACCCGGTAGCGCAGCGCGCCGCAGAGGCAGCCGCCCTCGTAAGTCCCCTCGTGCATGCCGCGACGTTAGCACCCGACAGGCGCCGCGGGCCATGCGGCCGCGCGGCACTCGCTGCGGCCAGCCGCGGGCTGCGTCGCAGCGGCAGCGTCCGTGCCGCTCCCGCGCCGCGGCTGCTCTTGGTCGGCGGGCGCGCGCGGCATAAAATCGCCGCCGGACAGCCCGCCAAGAGGACTTGACCCATGAGGACCGTAATGTGCGCGCTGCTGCTGCTGCCGGCAGCCGCGTTCGCCGCCAGTGCATTCGATGGCACCTGGAAGACGCGCATGGATTCCATGAAGGTAACCGGCACCCCCGACACCTTCCAGATCGCTGAAGGCACCTACACCTGCGCGAGCTGCACGCCGGTAATCCGCGTGCGCGCGGACGGGGTGCCGCATGCCGTGAGCGGTCATCCCTACTACGACTCGGTGGCAGTGCTGGTCGTCAGCCCCACGCAGGTCGAGATCGTCGACCGGCAGCTCGGCCGCGAGGTCTACGCGATGAGCTACGTGGTCTCCGCCGATGGCGCCACACTCAGTGCGCGTCTCACCGATCGCAGCGCCGCGCACGCTTCCGCGGTCGCCTTCACCGCACGGCGCGTCGCCGCCTGCCCGAGCGGCGCGCACGCGGTGTCCGGATCCTGGCAACCCGATCAGCTGAGCGATGCCGATGATGCGCTGCGTACCATCAGCTATCAGATGACCGACGCTGACTTCAGCATGCAGTGGAACGGCCAGAGCTACCGCGCCAAGTTCGATGGCAGCGAATATCCGGTCAGCGGTGATCCGGAACACACCACCGTCAGCCTGCGCAAGGTCGATGATCACACGCTCGAGGAGACCGACCGCCGCGCCGGTCAGGTCACTGACGAGATCCGCCTCGCGGCAGCAGCGGATGGCCGCTCGATCGTCATCACCGACAAGGACCTGCAGCACGGTCAGACGACCGTGATGACGCTCGAGCGGCAGTAGCGCTCTTAGCGCGGCCGGCGCGGCGCGCCCTCTGGATCCGCCCCGGTGAGGTAGCGCACCCAGGGGTGCTCGCTCGTCGCTGCGGCGTGCTCGAAGCCCTGCTGATCGAGATCACGCCCCAGCACCTCGGCCGCGCCGGCGTGCTCGAGGATCTCCAGCGCGCGTCTCGTCTCGATGTCTCCGCGTGGCTGCACCGTGATGGTGGCGGCGCCCGCTTCGACCTGCTCGATGAGCGCTGCGATCAGCGCCTGCCCGTCCTGCGGGCCGAGCACGGTGCGAAAATACTGCTCGAGCCGCGCACCCGCAGTGGCCGCCGGCTGCAGCGCCACCTGCCCGGTCGTCGCGCGCGCGCTGAGCTCCACGCGGTCGGTGGGAAAGCCGTCCTTGACGAGGTGCGCGCGCACCTGCTCGGCATCAGCCGGATTTCTGAACACGGCGAGCAGTACTGCGCTCATCACTCCTCCTCGGCTGCGGTTGCGGGGTGCGGCCCCCTTCGCTTGAGTGTGCAGCGTGCGCGGTGTGCCGCGGCATCGGACGGACCGCCGCCGTGCTGTCGGTGGGTCCCGGCAGGGCGGGGGAGGGTAATTCGCCGGGTACGGCCTTAGGATTGACGGATGCCGGAGCGCCGCAGCAAGCGTCGGGGGCGTCCGCCGCACGCCGATGTGCTCACGCCCGCCGAGTGGCGCGTAGTGCACGCCGTGCAGCACGGGCTCAGCTATACCGAGATCGCCGCCCGCCGCGGCATCAGCCGTGCCGCCGTGAAGTTCCATGTGGCCAACGCCGTCGCCAAGCTCGGGGTCGGCAACCGGCAGGGTCTCAGGCGTTGGTTCCGCGCGCCGCTCGGCAGCGCGCTCGAGCGGAGGGAGAAACCGATGACGTCGCCACTGCAGCTGGGCGCGCTCGCGCAAATCGCACGCACCGTGCGCGACATCAGCGAGTCGGCGCGCTGGTACGCCGAGACACTGGGTCTTAAGCACCTGTACAGCTTCGGCTCGCTCGCGTTCTTCGACCTGGATGGGACACGCCTGATGCTGAGCGCGCAGGCGCAGCCGCCGCCGGAATCGATCCTGTATCTGCGCGTGGCGGATATCGGCAGCGCCTATGAGGTGCTGCGCGCGCGCGGGGTGGAGTTCACCGCAGCCCCGCACCTGATCCACCGCCATGCCGATGGCAGCGAGGAATGGCTGGCGCACTTCAACGACCCGGAAGGCCGGCCGCTCGGCATCATGGCCCAGGTCAAACCCCGGCCGCGGGTCGCTAGCGCGTGATGGCCGGCGCGGCTGCGGCCGGCGGCGTGCCCGCGGACTTCTTGCCGGGCGTGGCCTTGGGCGGCGGCTCCGGCGGCTTCTGCAGCAATTCCTCGAGCGGGGTGAAGATCACGGTGTACTTGTAGTCCGGGATCTCGAACTCCCAGCCGCTGACCAGCGCCGCGAGGCGCTGGGCCTCGGCTGTCGCGCCCGGCGCCGTGGAGCTCACCGCAATCGTCACGAGCGGGTGGGCGCCGTCGCGCCGCCCGGCGAGATCGAGCTGCAGTCCGTCGAAGGTGAGGTAGCTGACGTGCGAGAGCTGCGCCTGCGGCGCGGGGGCGGCCTTGCGCACGTCCTCGAGCGTCAGCTGCGATAGGCCCCCGGCAATACCCTCGGGGGCAGCCGGACCGGTCAGCTGACGGCCCTTAGGCAGCGGACTCACCGTGAAACTGATTTCGTCTTTCTTGGCGCGCACCGCGGTGAATGCCGCTCCCTGCGCGGGTTTTGCCTCGATCTGGTGGATGCGCGCGGCGTTGATGTCGAGCAGCGCATTCTGCAGCCAGCCCTTCGGGTCCGCGTCCACCGACAACAGCGGCGCTGCCAGCAGACTCTGCGGCATCTGTGCGACGCGCACGTAGCCGGACTTGCCGCT
>Ga0210385_10000283_pt1 | contig 43048 bp, 40 predicted proteins | sample IncBWH26OmetaG_FD_160107 | JGI IMG/M metagenome (GOLD analysis project Ga0210385, IMG submission 160107) | Forest soil microbial communities from Barre Woods Harvard Forest LTER site, Petersham, Massachusetts, United States - Inc-BW-H-26-O ...
CAAGGTGCGGAGCAATCCGGCGGCGCGGACACAACGGGAACCGCCGCGGCCGACGATTCCGAGTATGCAACCAATTTTATTGCTCTGCCGTACGCGGATGACCCCGGGACGCTGAACGACGGAACCGTGGTTCGCGTGACGCTTTCGCGCGCGACACTGGCTTCGTTTGGCATGCCGGTGGCGGATTTGACTTCTACCGCGGACCGCATTCCGGCGGACATCGCGCTGAGCGAAGACGGCGTGCCGCAGGCGATACGGCTGGTGGCGAGCGAAAGTCTCGACCAGTCGAATTAATGAGCGGGCTAAGAGATTTTGGAACTCACGAACTTCAATGTCGCAATTTAGAGTCAGTAGATTGCGAGGAGGTAGCCACAAGATGAATTTGAAGATCAGCCGGAGTTGGATGGGACTGACGTTTGCGGCCGTGTTGGTAGCCGCCAGTGCGGTCGGTGCAAATGCGCAGGGAGGACCTGGAGGCCCAGGTCGACCGGGTGGTCCACCGCGTGGTGGTTTCCGCGGCATGGGGCCGGACGATGCGCTGGGATTTGTGGGGTTCGAGGGCGGATTCTCCGGAAAGACTGTGACAGGCGCGCCTTTTACCGCGGAGTTTTCGACCGAATCGACTGAGGTTTTGGCCGATGGCAATCGCATCGACAACAAGACGACCGGCAACGTGGCGCGGGACAGCGAAGGGCGCACGCGGCGTGAACTGACGCTTTCTTCAATCGGCGGTTACGCGGCTTCGGGTTCGGGTGGCGGGCCGGCGCACGGCGTGGTGATTAACGATCCGGTGGGCAAAGTATCGTACGTGCTGGATGCCAACCGTAAAGAAGCTCGCAAGATGAATATGCCGGGCAATCCGTTTCGCGGAAACGGCGGCCCAGGCGGGGGACCAAACGGTGGCCCGGGTCCCAACGCGCGGACCAATGACAATGTGACGACGCAATCGCTGGGCACGCAGATGATCGGCGGAATTGCGGCGGAAGGCACGCGCACCACGCGCACGATTCCGGCCGGGCAGATCGGCAACGAAAAGGCGATCTCGCTGACCGTGGAGCGCTGGTATTCTTCCGATCTTCAGACGGATGTGTTGATCAAGAGGAGCGATCCGCGCGGGGGAACTACGGTGTTTCAACTGACCAATGTGGTGCGCAGCGAGCCTGATTCGGCGCTGTTTCAGGTTCCGTCCGACTACGCGGTGGTTTCAGGGCGCGGTGGTCCGGGCGGGGCGAGGCGCGCGACGAATGCACCTCCTGCTCCCTCGCAGCAGTAGGGCCTGGCAGAGAGAGCGGATTACGAGCGGCGATAACGTTTCATAACAGGCTTATTCCAGTAGTGCCCCCCAAGCCTCGCGGGCGGAGACTCTCTCACGCACCGCCCGCGAGGTCCTTTTTCTTCAACAGATCTTATAAATCTTCTTTGATGGCGCAATCACTCTCGTACAGAGCATTAGGCCGAAGTCGCGCCTTTGCAGTTGTCTTCTGTCGCTCAAGCCAAAAACAGTCCGGCTTCGTTCTTTCCGTTCGGTACGAGGGCGTTCGAGAGGGTCGTCTGCAGTTTCTGCGCCAGAGCGCAGGCGAATCGCCTACGCCACAAAGGCAAAGCAACGACGACAGAAGTATAATTTTGGCGCGGGCGATGTTGGATGCTTGTTGAGGTTCGTGATGGATATTCGCAAACTTGAATCGCAATTACAGAGCGAGGGTTTCTCGCACACGTTCGTCTGGCAGGACGGTCCCTACGCGCATTATACGGACCACACGCATGGCGGGGTGACGGCGCACATCATTCTTGACGGGGAGATGACGCTGACCGTGGGCGGCGAGTCGAAGACGTACAAAGCCGGAGAGCGCTGCGACGTGGGCGCGGGAGAAGTGCATTCCGCGAAGATGGGGCCGATGGGCTGCCGGTATCTTATTGGCGAGATGTAGAGGAAGGGCCGGACGGATTTTGATTTGTGGCGCGGTCGAGCAGCTCGATCACGTGCAGCACTTCGTGGCCGGTCTGATGGATGGCGGCGCCGGCGCGAAGCTGGATCATGCAGCCGGGATTTGCCGTGACGATTGCACGCGCTTCCACTTGCTTCGCCCAGACCATTTTTTGATCGAGCAATTCCAATGAGGCTTCGGTCTGCGTGATGTTGTACACGCCGGCCGAGCCGCAGCACTGGTCCGCATGCGGCATTTCGACAAACTTGACGCCGGGAATGGCGCTGATGAGAGTTCGCGGCGCCTGGCGGATTTTCTGGCCGTGGAGCAGATGGCACGAATCCTGATAGGTGACGCGCATGGGAAGCGACTGCAGCGGCGCGGAGAGGCCAAGCTCGGCAAGAAATTCGGTGACGTCTTTCACTTTGCCGGAAAACTCTTCGGCGCGGGCGTGTTCGGAATCGGCAGCTGCAAAGAGGTGGCCGTATTCTTTTAGCGTCGAGCCGCACCCGGCTGCATTGGTGAGGATCGCGTCAAAATCAGCCGCGCGGATTTTTTCAGAGTTTTCGCGCGCAAGACTGCGGGCTACGTCGCGCACACCTGCATGGCCCGCGAGCGCCCCGCAGCAGACCTGACCCGCCGGGACAACTACTTCGCAGCCGTTGGCTTGCAGGACGCGAATGGTAGCGCGATTCAACTCCGCAAACGTGACCTGAGCCACGCACCCGGCGAAGAAGGCTACGCGCGCGCGCTGCGGGCCGCGGGCGGGGAATGTCTTGCCCAACTCCGAAAAGAAAAATTGCGAGTCGATGCGCGGCATGAGCTTTTCGCGCTGTTCGAGGCCGAGCAAACGGAGGATGCCGGTGCGGCGCGCGAGCGATTCGAGTCCCGAGCGCTGGTAAATGCGGAGCGAGCGCGCGGCGAGCGAAATGCGCCAGGGATACGGCAGCAGCCTCCGATAGACGAAATCGCGGACGATGCGCGCGCCGAGCGGGCGTTTGTAATTCTGTTCGATCTGCGCGCGGGCCAGCTCGACGAGTTTGCCATATTCGACGCCGGACGGGCAGGCCGTCTCGCAGGCGCGACAATCGAGGCAGCGGTCGATGTGCGTGACGAACTCGTCGCCGAGCGCGAGACAGCCGTCGTCAACGAGAGCGATCTGGCGAAGGCGCCCACGCGGGGAATCGGCTTCGCGTCCCCAGAGGCGATAGGTGGGGCAGTGATTCAGGCAGAGGCCGCAGTGAACGCAGCGCGCGTAGTCCGCGTAGAGCGGCTTGTCAGTAGCGGAAAATCCGCTGCACGCAGGAGTGGCAGCTAAGGATGGTGCGTCGTGGGCCACGCCTCAGATGCCTCCCACGAAGCGGCCGGGCGCAAGAATGCCGCCGGGATCGAAGACGGATTTCACTTTTTGCATCATCGGCAAATCGCTGCGAACAGATCCCCAGATTTGCAGAGCGGGTTTCCATTCGCTGGGGCCCCAGGGGATTGTGGAGTGGCCGCCGAGACGGGCGCAGTCTTCGTGGATGCGATTGGTGGTTGCGGCGACGCAGTGCATGTGTTTTTCGTCGAGCGCGACAGGAAGCAGCGCGAAGTAGATTACTCCTACGCCGCGCGCCATGGCTGCCCACGGCTGCGAATGGTCGTCCGCGGCGTGCATTGCGGCGGCGAGCGCGTGCTCAATGTGCTCGGGCAGCACGGAGATTTTTACGATCGTACAGGCCGGCGACGATTCGAGCGCGATGGGAGCAAATTCGCGAAGCAGCGAGAGAACGGCGCCCAGGCGAACGAGTTCGGGCACGCCTGCTGCATCGGCGATGCGATCGAAATGCGCGGCGCCTGCGCCGGCGGCTAACTTGCGCATATCCGCCTCGCAACGATCGAGCACGGCGTCGTTTCCACAGAAGGATGTCACGAGCGTCCACTCGCTGCGCGAGAACGGATTCTCGCGAAGCGCGTCAGGCGTGGCGCGCGACGCCGAATTGCGCGCGAACAAGTCCGCAATGGAAGGGCTGGCGATTTCAAACGTGAGCGGGCGAAGAGGCGATGCGGCGACGGCGTCGCGGCAGGCGGCGGCGTCTTGCGCGCTGGAAAAATGTGCGGCGAATCCGCGCATCGATTGCGCGGCAGGGAAAGTGCGGAAATTGATTTTGGTGAGGACCGCGAGGGTGCCGAGCGAGCCGATCATTAATTTGTGGATGTCGTAGCCGCTGACATTTTTTACCACGCGGCCGCCGCTCTTGCCCGCGACGCCGTCGCCGGTGACAAATTCCATGCCGAGCACAAAATCGCGCGCGGTGCCGTAGAACTGGCGCATCGGATTATCCAGGCCGGAAGCAATCGTGCCGCCGACCGTGGCGCGCGTCATAAACGGCGCGCCGATCGGAAGCGACTGGCTATGCTTGCCGACTGCGAGATGAAGATTGCGCAACAGAACGCCCGGCTCGACGCTGAGCGTGAGATCGGCGGGATCGTAGGCGACGATTTTATCGAGGCGGCTCAGGTCGAGTGCAACGTCGTAACGCCGCGGCGGAAGGCCGATTCCCAGCTTTGTGCGCGCGCCGCAGGGAATGCCCGCCAGATTTTCCTCCGCGGCGAACCGTACAATTTCGAGGACCTCTTCGGCGGACGCAGGTTGCAGCGCTGCGGAGGGTGTGAGGCCGTCGACCGCGTAAGCAGTTAACTTTTCCAGCTCGCCGATGAAAGCGCCTGCGCCGACGAGTCTTTCGAGCCGCGAAACCGCGCCAGCGGCGGCTGGTGGCGTCATACGACGGGCACCTCGGATGCCGCCACCGGGCGTGGACGCGAACGAATTTCGCCGCATCCTTTTGCCGCCGGGAAAATTTTCTCCGGGTTCAGCAATCCAGCCGGATTGAAGGCGTTGCGCAGGCGCTTCATTAATTCAAGTTCGGCCTCCGTGAACATCAGCGGCATGAGCCGATCTTTCTCCATACCGACGCCATGCTCGCCGGTGATGGCGCCTCCGGCGGCCACGCAATACTCGATGATTTCGTCGGACGCGGCAACCGCGCGGCGAAATTGGTCGGCGTCGCGCCCATCGAAGGGAATGATCGGGTGCAGGTTGCCGTCGCCCGCGTGAAAAATATTGCCGATCTCGAAGCCGTACTTTTTGCCGATCTCGTCGATGCGCCGCAGCGTGTCCGGGAGTTTGCTGCGCGGGATCACACCGTCTTGCACGTAATAGCATGGACTGAGGCGGCCGACGGCCGCGAAGGCGTTTTTGCGGCCCTTCCAGAGCAGGTCGCGCTCGCGCGCATCGCGAGCCACGCGCACTTCGCGCGCATTGTGTGCGCGGCAAACTTCCGCCACCTGTTCGCTCTGCGCTGCGGCGGCTTCGCGCAGCCCGTCGATGTCGATCAATAGCACGGCGGCGCTGTCGGTTGGGTAGCCGGCGTGAATGTATGCCTCAATCGCGCGCAAGGACCAGCCGTCGAGCATTTCGCAAGCCGCGGGCGTGATGCCGCGCGCGGTGATTTCGGCCACGGTCTCGGTTGCGTCTTCCACGCGATCGTAAATTGCGAGCAGCGTCTTTGTTTCTTCGGGCAGGCGCGTCAGTTTCACGGTGACCTCCGTGACCAGCGCGAGCGTGCCTTCGGAGCCGACGAAAAGGCCGGCGAGGTCGTAGCCCGGTGCGTCTGGCGACGCGCTGCCGATGCGGACGAGTTCGCCGGTGGGCAGAACAAGTTGCATGGCAAGGACGTGATTCGTGGTGACGCCATAGGCCAGCGTGTGAGGTCCGCCGGAATTTTCGGAGACGTTGCCGCCGATCGTGCAGGCTTTCTGGCTCGAAGGATCGGGCGCGAAGTGCAGACCGAGATGCGCCACGGCCGCGCTTAAGTCTGCATTCACGACGCCCGGCTGCACGACGGCGATCTGATTGAGCTCGTCCACGGAAAGGATGCGATTCATGCGCGAGAAAACGGTGAGGATGCCGCCGGTCCGCGCCAGTGCGCCGCCAGAAAGGCCAGTGCCTGCGCCCCGGCCTACGAGCGGTGTCTGGAAGCGATTCGCCAACGCGACCAGAGCGGCTACTTGCTCGGCATCGCGCGGGAAGACCACGCAATCCGGACGGGCCACTTCGACCGAGCCGTCGTACTCATAGAGCAGAAGATCCTCCGGCTTGTGAAGAATGTTACCGGCGCCCAGAAGCTTCTGAAGTTCGCCCAGCAGTTGCGCGTCGAGAGGATTCGTCGCAGCCGTTGCTTGCATGAAGAAACAATCTCACAAAATTCCGTGAAATGCGAACTGCGATGCGCTGGTTACTGGGTGCTTTGAGAAGGGCCGGGCGGAGCCAACAACTGCACCAGGGCCTGGATTTCTTCGATGCCTTCGGTCATAGCCTGCGTGGCGGTTTCCCTGTACATAACGGTCTGATCGTTTCCCGGTATCTGCGTGAAGGAGAATGTCCACGAACTCACCTGGCCGCCGTGAATCAGCGAATAGAATTGTCCCAGAGCCGATTCGTCGTCCTGCTGCGACTCGGGCGGCTGGCCCAGGGTGAGCAGGCACTCTGCCTCCATCGGATAAGCGCTGTCGGTGCCGTGCATCTCAATCGCGAAAGCTCCCTGCACGGCGCGGCCATCGGAGACGTCGGGTAAATCGTCGACCATACTCTTCAAAGTATCGGAATCCGTGCAGATGGCGTCGGCTTGCTTCAGGATTTTGATCGCTTTAGTGAAATAGTCCAGCGCTTTGGCGCGATCTTCAGTGATCGGAATCGCCATGGCCCACGGGACCGTTTGTACGCCGGCGTACCGCGAGGCTAAGATGAGCAGCGCCGTCGTGTCTTCATCGTCTGCCGCCTCGCTGAGCAGGGAACTCGCTTTTGCCGGATCTTGGGCTACGTGGCTGCCGTCGAGTCGCGAACCGAGCGCGTAGAACTGCGCCTCAGCCAGCATTCCCTTGGTGAAACCTCTCTTCGAGGAAAGTTGATACCAGTAAAACGCGGTCGGCATGTCCGGCTCGTAGTGCTTGGTGATGATCTGCCCGCTGGGGCCTTCGGAGTTTACAACGTAGCCTTCGCGAAAGATTTCGGCGATCTCGAACGACGCGATCGCGTTGCCCGCCGCCGACGATTTGCAATACCACTGGAGAGTCTCGAGCGTATGTCCCCAGTTGCCGATGCCCATGAAGCCGTCGCCTTCGATGTTCGCCGCGTCCTTGCCTTTTTCCCACGCGTCGAGGGCATTGATTCCTTCGCCGCTCGCGGGCCCGCTGGGACACGCGACTTCGACGGGATCTCCGCCGGAGGGCTGAATCCATTGGGCGAACAAAGGCGTCTGGCAAAGCAGGAAGGCTACGACGAAACGCAAAAGCAGGGGGCGGGCTGCTGGAAACATTGGGCACCTGCGGCGTCTGCGCCGGCGGGCGATTCAATCCGCACGCAACGCGTCGCCTGGAGAGATTCAAGAGACTGGAGCGGGATCATTTTGAGGCATCGTGACGGCGACCGCAAGGCCTGACATAGACTTGACATAGAGCTGGAGCGGGCCTGGTGAAGCCCCGGCGTGGATGCGCCGGCCATGGCGGCGCAGCTTTCGCGGGTGCGACGAATTCCGATGCGCGGACCGGCAGCGTGTATACTTCCGTTTCGTATTCGATATTTTCAGGGTGCCAGAGGTGGATGGTGAGCAAGCCGAAAGCGTTCGTAACCAAACCGCTCTTTCCGTCGGTCTGCGCGTTGCTGGAACAGCATGTGGACGCGGAATATTGGACCGAGCCGGACAGGATTCCGCGTGCCGAGCTGCTGTGCCGGATTGCGGACAAAGATGCGCTGCTCTGCCTGCCCACGGACAAAATTGACGACGAGCTTCTTGACGCGGGACCGAAGCTGCACCTCGTGGCGACGGTCTCCGTGGGCTACGACCATGTGAATCTCGACGCGTGCACGAAGCGCGGTGTGATCGTCACGAATACGCCCGGCGTGCTCACCGATACGACGGCTGACCTCGCCTTCGCGCTGCTGATGGCCGTGGCGCGGAGGCTCGTCGAAGGCGACGCGTGGACGCGATCCGGGACCTGGAACGGTCTCGCGTTCGACACTTTTCTGGGCGCAGACGTGTGGGGCAAGACGCTGGGCATCATCGGTTTCGGGCGAATCGGCCAGGAAATGGCGCGCCGGGCGATTGGCTTCAAAATGCGCGTGCTCTATTCGAGCCGGAATCGCGCGCCGGATGCGGTTGAGAGCGAATTGCGCGCGGAATTTGCCACCATGGATACCGTGTTGCGCGAGTCCGATTTCGTCAGCTTGCACGTGCCGCTGCTGCCGGCGACGCGGCACCTGATCTCCGCGGAGAATCTGGCGAAGATGAAGCCGGCCGCGTTCCTGATTAACACCACGCGAGGGCCGGTGGTGGACGAAGCCGCGCTGGTTCACGCACTAGAGACGGCGACGATTGCGGGAGCGGGCCTCGACGTCTACGAACAGGAGCCGAAGGTGCATCCGGGGCTGCTGGCGCGCAAGGACGTGGTGCTTGCGCCGCATATCGGCAGCGCTACGGTGGAAACGCGCACGGCGATGGCGCGCGTCGCGGTGGAAAATGCCGTCGCGTTTTTTGCCGGCAAAAAGCCTCCGAACGCATTGAATGCGCCGAAAGCATGAAGACCACTGCCCAGCAGATTTTTCGCGAGACGCTTGCCGCGATTGACGTGCGCGGGGCGCTGAATCGCCACCTCGTGCGCGATGGAAACAACATCTATGTAAATCGCTTCGGCTATCTCGGCCACCCCGGTCGTCCGGGTCGCGCGGATTGGGCGGAAGAGCCGGGCGCCAGCCGTGAAGACTTGCGGGAATATCGCGAGATCGTCGCCATTGCTATGGGGAAAGCTTCGCTATCCATGGCCGAAGCGCTGAGTGAAATTCTGGCGCAGAAATATTCTGTCGACGGAATTCTTGTGGCGCCGGTCGCTCCGTCGCGAACTCTTTCCGGCTGGAAAGCATTTGCCGGCGGCCATCCTGTGCCTGATGCGCAGAGTTTTGCGGCGGGCCGCGCAATTCTGGAGCGGCTCGCGGCCTGCGACGAACGCAGCCTGATCTTCTTTTTGCTCTCGGGCGGAGGCTCTTCGCTGGTCGAGAGCCCTCTCGACCCGGCCGCCACGCTCGCTGACTTTCAGCAACTCAACGCCGCGTTGGTGCAATGTGGCGCGCCGATCGAAGAGATCAATATTGTGCGCAAGCATGTCTCGGCCGCAAAAGGCGGCAGGATGGCCGCGGCCGCGCCGCGTTCCCTGAAGCTTACCTTTGCAATCAGCGACGTGCCCGTGGGAAGGGAGGCGGCGCTGGCTTCGGGGCCGACGCTGCCCGATCCCAGCACCCTGGCGGACGTCGAACGTGTGATTCGCGAAAACTCGTTGCGCGAGAAGCTGCCGCGTTCGATTCGGGAGGGATTTGAGCGTGGGAGTTTTCCGGAAACTCCCAAGGGAGGCGATCCGGCGTTTGCGCGTTCGCACTTCTCGCTGATTCTTGGCTCGCACGATCTGACGCACTCCGCGCATCACGCTTGCGAGGCGCGCGGCTATTCGTGCGTGTGCGACACGCAAACCGACAACCAGGCCGTGGCAAGCGCGGCGGATTATTTGCTGGGCCTGCTGGAGCAGCAAAAGTCAGTTTGCGGCGGCAAGCGCGTGGCCGTGATCGCCGGTGGAGAGGTCAGCAGTCCCGTTACAGGGGACGGAGTGGGCGGGCGCAATTTGGCGTTCGTGCTCGCCTGCGTGCCAAAGATTGCGGGAAAAAGGATCAGCGTGCTGAGTGTGGGCACCGATGGGATCGATGGCAATAGTCCGGCGGCTGGAGCCGTGGCGGATGGCGAATCGCTCGCCCGCGCGCGCGCCGCGGGTCTTGACCCTGCGGATTTCGCCCGCCGCAGCGATGCGTATCATTTTTTCGCGCGGCTGGGCGATGCGATTGTGACCGGCCCCACGGGAAATAATCTGCGCGACCTGCGGATTTTGTTGGCGGAGCCGGACTGAATTGCCGCGTGCGGCACGCATTCGTGCTGAAAGTATTTCGTGATTCTCCTCGCGCGGCCGGCCGGCTGGATTGCCGCGATTGTGTATTTCCTGCAGCTCCCGATTCCGCTGTATTGGTCCGTGCTGCATCCCGCCAGGGATTTCTGGAGTACCCGCCGCAATAAGGCTTACGTCGTGGGGCTGTTGTGTTCGTGGCTGCCGGTGACGATTGCGCTGGTTTTATTTCGGCACGCGCTTTTTCGTGCAGACGGCCCACCGGCGTGGGAATTTGCGCTCGGCCTTGCGCTGATCGTGCTGGAAGTGTGGATTTTTTGGCGAGTGAAGCGCGATTTGGGCGGGGCGCGTTTGGTGGGCGCCACGGAGTTATCCGGCGGCGGAGAGATTGCGGAGACCGGCATTTATGCTTGCATTCGGCATCCGCGCTATGCGGGATCGTTTCTGGCGCTGCTGGGCGCTTGCCTGCTTGCCGCCACGCGCACGATGTGGATTGTATTTGCCGTGTGGACGCTGCTCACGCGGGCGGAGATCGCGATGGAGGAAAGGGAACTGCGCGCCCGCTTTGGCGCTTTATATGAGGACTATTGCCAGCGCGTGCCGGGATTTTTGCCGCGCTGGTAAAAAAACCTGCTCGCCGATGCCGGTATTCGCGTCACCCGCCCGAGGAGGGTTGCGCTGCTTTCAACTCGTCGATCTCGGCCTGCACTTTCAGCCACTGCTTCTTGTTTTTCTTCGTGATGTAGGGCGCGCCCGGATCCTTGTAAAAATCGAGAATGGTCGCGCGCACTTCGGGGCTCACGTTTGCAAAATGGTTTTTTGCGAGCTGGTCGAGCAGGTTCGCATACGTGATGTCGGCCAGCGGATATTCGCCGGGTCCTGTGACCGTGCCGGTATCGAAATTATCGTTGGGTAGGTCGAGCTCGCCGGCTGATTCCTCGCCGACCAGCTTCGTATAGTCCTCGTAAGACTGATTGAAGCTTTGCAGGAAGAGCTGTTCGACGGCCGGCGTCGGCATGCGAAAGCTGAGCGCCTTGAACGGGCCGATTTTCGGCATGATCTGGATGATGAAGGCGAGCAGCCGCGTGCCGAAGCCGGGAGCTTTGTAAGTATTGCCCCAATTGCGGCGATAAGAAGCGCGGGAGAGATGATAGAGAAACTGCTTCCGCGTCTCGCCCGGCTGTTCTTTTTGGATGTCGTCCTTCTTGAGTTGCCACGCGACCTTGGTCATGGCCGGGATCGTTGAACCGACGCCCAGCCGATAGCTGCCGATCGCGAGATCGTAGTTGGTAAAAATGCTCTGCAGTGGAACGCAATAAGTTTCCTCGAAGGCCTGCTGCAGCAGCGCTTTGGAAACTTCGAAGCCGATGTGATCGTGATAATCGTCGGGCGCATAATGTCCGCGCGCAACTTGCACCACATCAAAGCCGAACTCGGTCTTGAGGTGAGCCACGGGATTTTCGTCGTAGGTGACCACGGGCCCGTATTTTCGGCGCAGCTTGGGATAAAGATCGGGCACGGCGTGATTGGTCGCCAGGCGGTGGCCGTCGTTGTCCGCGACGTAATGCGCGAGCGCGCCGAGTGCGAAGGCGTAGTCGTCGAGACTTTTCGAATCGTGCAGCAGGGCCAGGACGAAATCACCGCTGCGGATATAATGCACCAGGTCGCTGAAAAGTTTGCTGCCGAAAGGGTAGTAGCCCATGTCCTGAATCACGGCGCCGCCGTAGGCGTAAGCGTGGGCCTCTTTCAGTTGGTCGGGCGTGGCGTCGGGAAAACGCGCCAGCAGCAGCGGACGGATGGCCGCGCCCCACGCGGAATCGATGATGGCCTCGTGCGCGAGGACTGCGTACGCGCCGCAAGGCGTGGCTGAGAGGCACAGCAAAAGGATCACAATCGCGACGGAGAAGATACGGATCAGGCGCGGCGTCCTGTTGGGCAGATCGAAGTACATCGCTGGAAGTATAACAAACGCGATGCGACGGTTCGCACCTGCGGTTGAGCGCGGCTGCGCGCTTTGCTAAGCTACAATGCGCAACACGCTGCGGAGAGGTGTCTGAGCGGTTGAAAGAGCTCGCCTCGAAAGCGAGTGTGGGGGAAACTCCACCGTGGGTTCAAATCCCACCCTCTCCGCCATTTATTCAAAAGGCTAGGAAATCCCGTAGGTTCCTGCCAACTGTTACCAATTGCTGTTGCCACCCCCCGAATAGATTCCCTGTCTGAAATCTAAATCGCCTGAGTACTGTAATACGAGGCGAGACAAAGAGAACAGCGAAGCTATACCAGCGCATCAAAACAGGCGATACCTACCCGAGGATTGCAGCGGCGAATACCGTGGACCGAGCGGTCCATTTGGATTTCGATTGCATTTTATACAATACTCAGGAATCGGAGGCACCGATGTGGGAATCGTTTACGTGCTGGCTTGAAAGCCTGCCGCATTGGGAGCAGGTCGCAAGTGCAGGTATTTTCTTCCTTGGACTGTTTGCGGCGACCCGTCGATACCTATATCAGTGGGTGATAAACCGACGTGAAGATGCACGTGAAGAACACACCGACTATTTGCGGAACCACGGACATAGTGCGGGGATTCTAATTGAGGATTGGTATGCCAGCCAGCTGGCCCGACCGAAATGGATGCCGAGGCCGCTTTGGAAGCTACTCACACAGCGAGCGGCTAAGTGGCACAGAAGAAAGACACGGGAAGGGCAGTCGGCTCCGATGAAATATCGCAGATTAAAGGGCCGATTCGATTCCTGAGTAGAAAGGGTCCGGTTCCTCTGATAGCACGTCGTAAGTGACTTCCAATTCACCCTCAGCCATGCAAAGCGGGCAGCCCATGTCAGGTTCGCCCATGAAATCTTGGTATAGGACGATGACGTTCGGATGGTCCTTGCAGATTCGGTAGGTCTCTTTCGGGGTATCGGCGTCACGCTTGAAATTGACGAACTCCGTGTCGCCCCACTTCATCACTTGGAACGTGCCAGCCTCGAATGCCCGCCGAGCGTCAGACTGCTTGGCGCAAATCTCCCGTTGCAGGCAGCCGCAGGACTTCGTAACTCCTGTGGTCAGGCTTTGAGCGTAAACCTCTTTGACCGTTCCGCACTCGCAGCGACAAAGCCACTTGCGGCCCATCCGCTTCTCGATAACCATCAGGCGTCCGAACTCACGGCCAGTCAAATCAACCTTGTGGTACATGAGAGATAATACTGCTTAAAAATTGGCGGGAATTAAGCCGATTATTGTGCCCAAACCTCGTATTTGCGTGGATTTGTTCGTACTGGTAGTATTGCCGCAGGAGTTAAAAAATGGCAACTACCCCCCAACCCGAATTGCTGGAGTTTATGCAGGCGGTCGCAAAGCTACGTCAACACGTCGCAGCGGACCCGAAAGGCACCGCCCTTGTGACTGACGCACTCAATAAGCTGTGCAGGTATTACAACTCAGACCCCATTGCCCGACAGGGACGCTACGTCATTCAAAATGTTCTCGGTCAGCACCCGCACATTCATCATTCGGAGAAGCGAATTGCGGATTGGGGATTTGAGATTGTGGTGAACTGTGACAATTGCGGCGAAGAAGAGAAGCACGAAGTGGTCAACGGCGTCGTAGACATAGCAGCGGCCCTCATGCTCGGGAAACACGAGGACTGTAAGCCCAAACCCGTTGCGCATTTTCAAACTACCGTAAATTGAAGCTATTGCACGAAGGTCTCACGGAACTCCCGCCCCTGAATTGTCCCTTGGAGTCCACGCCAGCACAGCATCACATCGAAGCGCTTGAATAGGCAGATAAACTCTTCCAGACTCAGTGGCACGTCTACGATCCGCACGGGGATGGGTTCATCATCGCCGAGCTTTTCGATTGCCGCTTTGACTTCATCAAGCGCCTCAGGTCCATCGTAGAGATAGGCACGGACGGAGACCAGCCCGAGTTCGCCGCCCTTGTTTTCTCCCGCCCAAAACGAAATCGCAATCAGGAACTCGCCATCCTTTTTCAGCCCGTTCTTTTCCAGATGCTCTTCAAACGAGATGGAGCTTTCGCCATCCGCTACCACTGTCCCTTTCCAATCTCCGTATTGCGTGCCAGCCAAGAACGTGCCCATGTGAACTCCCTATGCGTATGTGATTTGATTGCCCGCCGAGAATAGCCCAAAATCACCTAGAAGGATTGACAATCCATTGCCCGACCGGAATACTCTACGGCATTATGCGCCTCAGCCTGACCGCATGGATTGCCTTACTGATTGCCGGAATCGCCGTTCCCGTCGTGGTGACGGCTCAGCCCAAAGACCACACAGGCTTTCTCAAGATAACCGACGACCAATACAAAACTGGCAAGGGTTGGAATGTCGGCGGCAAGTACATTCCAGACGAGGACTCCCGTGGAATTGTGGTGTGGGATGACGGCAATCGCTGTGATGTGATGGTCGTTAATTCGCCGCATCTGATTGCAAAGGTGTGGAAGGTGTACGCCAACAAAGACTTCACAAAAATGTACGTTGAGGAATCTGCCGCGCCTGCCAAGAATGAATCTCTACCGAGGACAAAGACGGAATTGCTTAAGTTGGATTCCTTCTCGACTTGCACCGATGCCGACGAAGCAAGTGCCGAAACAAAGCCATAAAATCATTGCACCGTAAGAACGTTGCCGTTGCTGTCCATTTGCACCCAATTGTGCAAGGGAATCAATCCCCCAAATTTGTCCATCGCACTACTCGTAATCATGAACTGGTTGATTGCGATGTTGTCGCTTCCAAAATAGACCTCTCCCTTGAAATCGGATTGATTAAAGCGGACAGGTCCGAGACCGTGATAAAGCAACTTTACGTTCTCGAAATGGCAATGGTCGAAAGTCTTTCCGTCTAAGACTACGGTCTCATTGAGAAACGATTTGGCGTAGACCGTTTCCACGTTCGCCGAACGCCAAGCCGCCACGTTCGGATGTGACGACGAATACCATCCGAAGCTAGACAGCCCCAAACTTCCGACAATTAGCACGACCGCCATGATGGCCCTCGCCCGACGCCTTTTCGATGTGCTGGCGTTGCCCTTAAGGGATTGCCAATCGACACCGAAAAAGGCAGCGAGCGCCAACACGAGGCCGATTACAAAATACCAGTCATCCTTTTGCATGGGTGTTTCTGCCCCCGTGTGATTCGCAGAGCATAGCATCTGGCGAATGAAGCGCGAAGCGGGTCAGTACCCTGTTACTAGTGTTACCAATGGCCCATTGTTTTTCGTTCCGAGACGAACTAGGATTGACTCAGGCGAACAGTAGGGAATTTCGGAAGTAGCAGCAAACGCAAGAACATAGCGTTTTTCTTACCTTTTCGGAGAGTACGGCGAACAATCCCACCCTCTCCGCCATTGACCTAAACCCCCGATAAAAACGCGGAGTGCTACCAATCGCTTTTACTTTTTGCAGGCAACAACCGAAGCGCCGCGCATTTTCAAAACAACTTTGTGCCGCGCGATCATGCGTGCTTCACCTGCCATACCGACTACACGATGTTCGGCGATTACAAGGCGAAGTGGCGCGGGGTCCATCACGTATGGGTGCAATATTTCGGCAAAATCCCGAAGCCCGAAGACATCAAGCTTTACACGCCTTTCAACAATCGCGAATGCCTCCATTGCCATGCCGGAGCGCGGTCCTATGAAGAGGCAGCGCCGCATCATAAGACGCCGAACATGCTGGCGCTCGCGGCGTCAAACCAGCTTTCCTGCATGTCCAGCGATTGTCACGACATCGTTCACGAGGTAGGTGACTGGGGCGACGCGACTTTCTGGAAGCCGGCGGCGGATAAACAATGACGACATCACCGATCGAACGTCGCATCCGTTGGTCGGGAATATTCGTCGTGGCCGGCCTGGTGGTCCAGATGTTGACCTTGCTTTGGACGCACCCGCTCGCATTCATGTGCTTCATCCTGGTAGGTTGCCCGTTGGTGGGGCTGGGAATTCTGCTATTCCTCTACTTGATCGTTGCGCACGAGACTTCTTCACCTTCCCGGCAATCGGCCGAAAGCCGCACATCAGCCTGATAATTCTTCGCAGCCGGTAGCAGGCCTTTCCATCCTTGAGATATGAAACCTGGCCAGGGTGCACACCTGTCCGCTTGTAACACAATGTTGTGGTTTAATGGCGACCGTGGATATTCCGTCCGCGAAACTCGACGAACATCGGCTGCAGGCAGACACTGTGGCAACCGGCAGCGCGACATCTGTTGGAATGGCCCTCGTGCCGTCGAAGCGGCTTTTATCCGAAATTCTCGCCAGGGAACTTTGGGAAAAGGCTGCTGCGCACCTGGTGGAGTTGACCGAGGCGGAGTTTGCCGAAGCCGTCGAGGCTATCGGTGCAAAGGACAACTTCGGTCTCGACCCGGGCGTAGAGGCGAGCGCGAAACAACGGGAAGCATATTGGCGCGCTCTACATTTGGAAGAACTGGCGATCGCGCGGGGTTGCGCACTGGGACGCGCGGCGGCATGGCAACGATTTCTTGCGCAGTATCGCGAGCCACTGACGAGAATCGCGGTGGAGATGACGGGCGCTCTTTCGCTTGGCGAAGAGTTGGCGGACTCGCTCTATTCCGAACTGTTCGGTCTAGTGGAGCGTGAAGGCAAGCGGTTGTCGCCGCTCTTTCGATATTCGGGGCGCGGATCGTTGATCGGGTGGCTGCGGGCAGTTCTGGCGCAGCGTCGAGTAAACCAATACCGGAAAACCAGCCGGGAAAGCCCGTTGGGTGATGACATCGATCCGGCGGCGCCAGCCGTGGAAACAGCTGGGCTGGAGCACGTCGAGCACCTTCGCCGGTCGCTCGAAGGCGCTATCTCCACCCTGTCGCCGGATGAGCGCTTCCTTCTTTCCGCCTACTACCTGGACGCGCGTACACTGCAAGAATTGAGCGGCGTCCTTCGAGTCCACGAGGCGACGGTGAGCAGGAAACTAAAGCGTGCGACCGAGCACGTCCGCAAGGAGCTGCTGAAAGCCCTGATGGCGTCGGGCTTGAGCCGACGCGCCGCGCAGGAGACGTTGGGAATCGATCCCAGGGATGTGGACATTAATCTGCGAAAATTGCTGCAAGGTCCTGAAGATGGGACGATCTCCATAAAGGAAGGACGAAGGTGAATCAGAACTTCCATCCCGGACTGCATCCTGACGCCGATCAGCTCAGTATCTTTGTGGAGGGAGCGGATACCGCGCGGGAGCGCGAGCACATGCTGGCACATCTGGCCGAATGCCGGGAGTGCCGCGACGTCGTGTTCCTGATGCAGGGGAAGCCGGAGACTTCTTCTGCCGCAAAGGAAGCGTCGGAGGGATGGGTGTGGCAGAGATGGTTCGCGCCAGCGGTTTTCGCCGGGGCGGCGCTGGTTGCGATAGCCGGCGTTCTGATCTACGTTCGGCCGTCGACCAGAAATTCCCAGTCCGACCGGCAAGTTGCGGTTGTTCAGCGGCCGGAGATCGCAGCGCCTGGAAAACCTCTGGCGCCAGGTGGCAACGGCGCATTGGCCACAGAATCCGGCAAGGGCAGCGAGAGTTCAGAGACTGATGATTTCGCACTGGCAGACGTCCGCGGACAATCCGCAGGCTCGGCTGACTCCGAGGCATCAAATGCACCAAACGAGCCATCGTCCGCGGGCGCTTTAGTCCAAGGCACGCAGACGGTCACGGTTGCTGGCTCCGCCCCGAGAATATCCGAAGCAGCCCCTAAGCCCGAGGCGCAGCTCGAGGCAAATTCCATACAGCAAATAGAGATCAAGGGACGTAATACTATGGATTCGCCGCGACCTGCGGCGCCGCCGGCCGTACAGGCGGGGGCAACGCCGAGCGACAGCCTACGAACAGGAGAGAACTACGCGGCAGCATTGCCGGTTGAGGATCAAAAAGTTCAGAATCCGCCGCTGTCCGGAGTTTCCGGGCACGTCACGGATCAGTCCGGTGCGATCGTCGCTGGGGCAGCCGTAGTTTTGCGGGATGGTTCTGGAAGCACACAGCAAATAACAACCAGCACAGATGGGGGCTTCCAATTAACGGGCGTTCCGGCCGGCCATTATGACCTGATCGTTACCGCTCCGGGATTCAAGATCAACCAGCAGTCGATAGATCTGAAACCGAGTGGATTAGCAATGGTGCAGCCGGTGCTCGGCGTTGGCGCCGTCACGGAAAGCGTCGTGGTGACGGCACAGGCGGCTGCCGTCGAAACAGACTCGGCCAGCCTTATTTCGACAACCTCGCTGCCCAGCCGGCTGCCGGTGACTTCGTCCGTGTCGCTCGACAAGCGGCTCCTTTCCCTGGATGACGCGGGCGGTCTATTTCTCAGCCGGAATGCCGGGAAGAGTTGGAAGAAGGTGCATCCGCAATGGACCGGCAAGGCGGTCAGCATCGGTGTGATCGCCTCAGGGGCGGTTGAAGCAAAGGCAAAGGGTGAAGCATCTGGCTCGGAAAGCGGTCAAGACCTGTTCCAATTGACGACAGATGCAGGCGCCCGGTGGACAAGCAAGGACGGGACGCACTGGCGTCCACAGTGACTTCTTTTCAAATCCCTCAAAAATAGTCTGCAAGATTCCCAAACCCGCGCGATCTCCAACTGAACGGGCAAGCGAACGAATGCCATTTGCGACTGGCCCAAGAGGAGAGCGCCCATGTACCGCCTCTATCCGGTTCTCGGAATCTTGATTTTCTTTGCAGTAGCCCTAAGCAGCGCGGAGCCGCCGAAGACGATCTCTGCCCTCTACGCCCGCAACACCCTGTCGTTTTCTGTGCCCTATGAAGCGCCGCACAGCGGTGAAGCGGACCTCCGCCTTGAAGTACTGGATCCCGAGGATCAGGTTATCGGCCAGGTTGATCGCGATACCGAAGTCGCGGGAGGCACCGGCGTTTGGAATGCAGAGATCAAACTGCGTGAGCCGATGGCTGTGGACGATCTGATTTGGCACAGGGTGCGCTTTACCCTCGACTACAAGAACCAGGCCGCCCCGGATGTCGAGGACATCAGGTCGCTTTCCGAGATTCTTGTGCGGCCGGTAATGCACGTCCTGGGGCAGCAGTCCTACATTGCCGGAACGCAGGCCGCCATGCGAGTCATTGTGGACAACTCATCGCGCGATGGCGTTCCAGCACCAATCGGGCAAGGCACGATACGGATCGAATTGATCGATTCCAATCACGGTCTCGATAAGACGCCCCTGTTGCTGTTTGCGGGATCTCTCGATCGGCGCGGGTCGGTGGATGCCGAATTCCGTTTTCCCGCGGGACTCACAGGGAGTTTTCCTGTGCGCTTTACCGCCGAAACACCCTTGGGCGAGGTTGAGACCACTGACACCGTACAACTCGAGGATCAGGTCTCGGTGCTGCTTACCAGCGAAAAGCCTGTTTATCAGCCTTCGCAAACCATTCATTTGCGGGCGTTGGCTTTGAACCGTGCCGATCATCGTGCCGTGGCTGAACGAGCGTTGACCTTCGAGGTGGAAGACCCTCGTGGGAATAAGGTATACCGCAGCGCCGCGCCGACGGACAGTTTTGGTCTGGCATCGGCGGAATTTACTTTGGCGGACGAAGTGAATCTGGGCGCATACCACGTCCGCGTCAGGATGGGCGATACGAAGGACAGCGCCGCCGAGCTTACGGTCAACGTCGCGCGGTACGTGTTGCCGAAATTTCGCGTCGCGATCGATTTTGATGCGAAAGATGGAAAACAGAAGCTTGATTACAGGCCGGGCGAGCATGTGACCGGATCCGTCAAAGCGAACTATTTCTTTGGCAAACCCGTGGCCAATGCCACGGTGGCGATCAAGGCCTCGGCAATGGATGTTGAGCTATTCGATGCGGCAACTCTGGAGGGCCGCACGGATGGAGAAGGAGTCTATCGCTTCGATTTCGTGTTGCCGCAATTCTTTGCGGGTGATGAAGCTCGCCACGGCGCCGCGCCGGTCGCAGTGGAAGCCACGGTGAAGGATGTTGCCGAGCACGCGGAGGCGGGCGGGGCATCGATCACGGTAAGCGAGACGCCATTATTGTTAACGGCCATTCCGGAAGGCGGAGAGCTCGTCCATGGCCTGGAAAACGAGGTCTACGTTCTTGCCTCGTATCCGGACGGCACGCCGGCAAAAGCGGACATCAAAGCGCGAATTGGCCGCGTGCGGCAGTCCACAACTACAGACGAGTCGGGGATCGCAACGATTCAAGTTCCCGGCAACGAGGCGAACAACGTCTTGCAGCTCGATGCAGACGATCGGAAAGGGAATCGCGCGTCGCAATCCCTAACCCTAGAGATGCGCGCGGGGGACGACCAGATACTCGTGCGCACAACGCACGCGGTGGTCAGGCCCGGCGAGCGAATCGAGATTTCAGTGGTTTCAACGCGGCAAAGCGGCGCTGCGTATATCGATCTGGTTCACGAAGGCCAAACCATTCTTACCCGCGACGTGGATCTCGAGAACGGAAAAGCGGAGCTGAACGTCACGGCTACGCCAGCGATGAGCGGCACGCTGACGGTCACGGGTTATCTGATAGGCCGGAATAGTCGCGAGGTCGCGGATCAGAGGTTGCTCTTCGTGCAGCCGGCCGAAGAGTTGCACATCGATGCGGCGACGGACGCATCGAGTTACTTGCCGGGCGGCGAAGCGCGCGTGCATTTTCAGGTGACCAATCAAAAGGGCGAGGGTGTCAGCGCCGCGTTGGGGCTGGAGGTGGTCGATCAGGCGGTGTTTGCGCTGGCGGAGAAGCAGCCGGGATTTGCGAAAGTCTTTTTTTATCTCGAACAAGAATTAATGAAGCCTCGCTATGAGATTCATTCCTTGTCGTCAACAGAGATCGTCGAGCCGCCGGAAGGCGAGAGTTCCGAGTCGCACGAAAGCGCCGCGCGAGTGCTTTTTGCCGCCGCGCAGACTGTCACTTCGCACACGCTGGATAGCGAGGCCGGGCATGTATTGCCGGAAACGCGCACGGCCGACTACCAACAGCGATACCGCAACGCTCTGGTGGAATACGTCAGAGAACTCGCGACGAAGATCCCGGATCTGCGCGTGGGCGAAAATGTCTCGTCGGAGTTCATGGCATTGAAGGACGCTAGCGGCCATTCACCGCGGGACGCATGGGGCACGCAGCTGCGCATCGAGCCAAGCGTATGGTTCGGCGGAAACTACCATTGGTACGTGATCCACAGCGCCGGACCCGATCGCGCTTTCAACACGGGAGACGATCTTAGCGTTTGGCTGGAGCCGCAAAGTGGGGCCGCGTCACCGTCAGGGGCTTTCACACAGCGCGGAGGCACAATCACGGTTCGGATGGAGCACGATCATGGCGCCAACGACGGCCTGGGCGAGATCGTCGGCACGGTGATAGATCCATCCGGCGCGATTGTTCCGAAAGCCCATATTCAGATTGTACGGAGCGAAGACGGGAAGAGCCGGGAGGGCACGGCCGACGCAGCGGGCCAGTTTGCGTTCTCGGCGCTGCCTCCGGGGCATTACACCGTGCATATCGACTTTCCCGGCTTCGAGTCGAGCGTTCGAGCGATTTCGTTGGCAGCCCGAGATCGCGCGGCTCTTTCGGCGGTACTCGATGTGGGAGCTGTAATGGAGGAAGTGACGGTTACCGCCGCAGCGCCGGCCGTAGAAACCGACTCGGCGGGTATTAGCGATGACTTTGCCAATGCCGAGGTCATTCGAGACATGCGAGTGACAGGGCGAAATATTGTGGATTCGGCGCAGCTGCAGGGAAAAGCCGCTATGCCGGTGGCGGGCGCAGTTGCTGGAGACTCGAAAGATTCGCCCAGCGGACACATCCGCAGTTACTTCCCGGAGACGCTCTACATCAATCCCGAAATACTCACGGACGGCAACGGGAAAGCAAGCATTGAAATTCCGCTGGCCGATTCGATAACGATGTGGCGCATGGCGATGTTTGCCTCAACACGGAGCGGCTCCCTTGGGACGGGAACCTCCCAAATCAAGGTGTTTCAGGATTTCTTTGTGGATTTAGATCTTCCGGTGACTCTCACGCAGGGCGACAAGGTTTCGATTCCCGTGGCCGTCTATAACTATGCGGACCACGGTGGAAACGTGGACTTGAAACTGGAACAGGAGGATTGGTTCTCGCTGGATAGCGCAGAGAAGCAGACTGTTCCGGTCGCTGCGGGACAAACAGCTGCGGCGCAGTTCACTATCGAGGCAAAAAAAATCGGAAAGTTCAAGCTTACCCTCACCGGCCGCATGGACGACGGTTCACAGCGAGAGGACACAGTGGTGCGCGAGATAGAAGTCGTACCCAATGGGGAAGCCAAAGAGACCGTATTCAACGGGCGGCTCGATAAAGAAGTCCGCCAGACAGTGCGCTTCCCTGATTCCGCCATTCCGGATGCGAGCAAAATCTTTGTCCGGCTCTATCCCGGGCCGTTGAGCCAGGTCATCGAGGGAATGGACAGCATTCTTCGCATGCCCTCCGGGTGCTTCGAGCAGACTTCGTCGAGCACCTATCCGAATGTGCTGGCGCTCGATTACATAAAACGAACCAACAAGCTGACGCCCGAAGTTCACGCAAAGGCGGAAGGCTTCGTTGCCACCGGCTACCAGCGGTTGCTCACGTTCGAGGTTCCCGGTGGTGGTTTTTCGTGGTTCGGAAGCGCGCCAGCCAACAAGATTCTCACTGCTTACGGGTTGATGGAGTTTCATGACATGTCCCGGGTTTACGATATCGATCCGGAGGTGATCGCCCGGACTCGCGAGTGGCTCATCCGGCAGCAACAGCCGGATGGAAGTTGGAAACCCGATACGCAGTTCATCAACGAAGGTGCCACGAATCGCTTCAATACGGATGCCCTGCGCATTACCGCCTACATCGCGTGGTCCTTGGAATCGGCGGAATACAAGGGACCGGCCATCGACAAGGCTCGACATTTTATTGCCGATCACCTCGACGGCAAGATGGACGCATACACCCTAGCTGTCGTCGCAAACTTTGCAGTGGAAGACTCGAAGGATTCAGACCTCGCGCACAGGGTTCTCGAGATGCTTCGCGATGCGGCTGTCGAGAAGGGCGACACTATATCGTGGACGGCGGCGGACACCAGCGTCTATGCCACTGGAGACAGCGCTGCCGTCGAGACCACGGGGCTCGCGGTGCAGGCGTTCTTGAAGGCCGGCGGATATTCCGATGCGGTGGGCAAAGCGCTCGCGTGGATTACCTCGAAGAAAAATGGAGACGGCAATTGGGGCACTACGCAAGCAACGATTATGGCGCTGCGCGCGCTCGTTGAAGCATCGGAAGAAAGCGGTAGCGATGCCCACGGCGTTGTAGAAGTCATGCTCAACGGCACAAAGGTTGAGAATCTTGAAATCAACAGAGACAACAATGACCTCTTGCAGCAGTTCGCGTTGGCGCCTGCGAGCGCAAAGGGCGATAACGAGGTCGAAATTCGATTCTCCGGCGACGGCGGAATGGCGTACCAAATCTCAGGGCAATACTTCGTGCCTTGGAAAGAGGCCGATTCTGCTGAACCACTTGCGATCGCCGTGAAATACGACAGGACGCGGCTGGCTCAGGATCAGATCGTGACGAGTACTGCGGCTATCCGCAACAACACGGAAAAGACCGCAAACATGGTGATGGTGGACCTGGGGATTCCGCCCGGCTTCGACCTGCTGAGCGAAGATTTACAAGAAATGGTGCAGAAAACCGCAAACGCGAAGAGCGGGCGTCTTGAGAAGTTCAGCATGACGGCGACGCAGGCGATTCTCTATTTCGATTCCATCGCGCCGCACGATTCCTTTCAAATCCATTTTCGCTTGCAGGCGAAGTACCCGATACGGGCGCAGGATTTCTCGTCCCGCGTGTACGAATACTATGACCCATCGGTTACCGCGACGACGAAGCCCGTTCAGTTTGTGGTGAGCGCACGATAAGAGAGTGGTGGCGGGGAACAGCTCGCGGTTCGCTGGGCGAGCATTCAGCCCGCGCGGTGTTTGTACATGCGCTCCGAAATCGCTGCTTAGGAAGCCGACGCCGCTCTGCCGGCCCGGATTTGCCGTCTCAACACTAGTACTTTCCCGGTTGGACTCCCGCCGCTTTAGCAAGTGTCTTGTGACCGGTACTCGCCGTATTGAAGACTTATTGGTAACGGCATCGCGCTGCGCGAAGGTCTTTTCATCCGGAAAGGTATGGCGAGACTATAAGCATTATGAAATTCTCCCAATTGACCTTCCTGGCCGGTTTGTCTTTTCTAGCAGGGCCGGTTGCCTTGGCCGCGGCCCCTGCGCAGACCGGTGCGCCCGGCTGTTCGGCGATTGTTGCCGATCACTCCACCATCAACGGGACTGACGCGGTAGCCGGCACCGCTATCTTCAGCGGGGAACTGCTCCAAACCCAGAGCGACGGACAACTCATGATCCAGTGCGGAACGGTAAGGCTGGGGCTGGCTTCCGGTGGCTCCATGCGGGTCTTCCAAACGGGAGCGGCAACGGACGTTGAGCTGGAGCGCGGCACCGTGGCCTACTCCACCGGCGGGCAATCGGAGGATGTCAGGTTCTATGCGCTGGACGTGAAAGTTGTGCCGGATACGAGGCAGGCGACCGTCGGGCAAGTTGACGTCGTCTCCGATTGTGAACTTTCCGTGCAATCCAGCAAGGGCACAGCGACCGTAACGTCCGACAAGGAAACGAAGACCGTCGAGGAGTCGAAAGCGTACGATGTGAGCCCGAAATTGGGAGTCGATTACTCAGACGACTGGCGACCTGTTCCGGCCGATTATCCCGATTTTCCCCGAGACGCGAAGTATCACGAATCGCATCATCACATCGCGTGTGCTGCGGCTGTTGTGAAGACTCCCATGACCCTGGGTCCAGAGGAGTTTAAGGCGATTGTCGCCGCAGGCGTAATGACGGGGGGCGGAATTGCTGTATGGCAGATCGCAACCGAAAGCCCGTCTAAGCCGTCGTCGCACTGATTCGACTGTCAGCGCATTAAATCGGAGCGTCGTGGCACGAGTGACTTGCGTGGCTAACGAGCGCCTCTCACAAAAAACTCCGTCTTATCCGTGTTTGCCGGCACGGCGACGTCAAAAAAGCCGACCATCATTTCGTCATAAGTCTGATCGCCCCAATACACTTCAGCGCTCGGATCGGGATTGTGCGGATTGTTTCTGGAGTTGTCGAACTGCGCGACGGCCTGCAAAACCGTGCCGGCCTTCAACGGCAACGGCGTCGCCAGCCGGTAGCTGAGCTGCCAGTAAAAACTGTAATTCACGCGCAGAAGTGGCTCGACGCTTCCGTCCGGTTTCACGATGTTGTACTCGAAGCGCTTTCCCCGCAGATGCATGTGAGGGAAGAAGCTGAGCAGCAGCGCGTCATTCGGCAGTGATCCATGGACCTCCACGCGATAGTCGTCCGCGCCCGGCGGAATCGCGAACGTGCTGTTCGTCAGTTGCAGCGTCAGGACGCGCTTCGCCGGCGCCGTCTTCGCAAATACCATGCCGACGGCAGTCTGGTCCGTCGTCGCGTGCCCGTGCGTCGTGTAGTGTATCTGGAACACGAGATCGCTGCCCGCCGGAATGTACTTCGCCATTCCCGCCGGCCAGTTGTCTGGCGAACTGCCGGGCGCATAGACGAGCAATATGTCCGCCTTGGTCGTGTGCGTGTCGTGCATGTTCTGCTCGTTCGTCATGGCCGACGCGGTGAACGGGACGTTCTTTGGGAGATCACGCAACCACGGCGAATCCGGAGGGCGGACGTAAACCACGGCGTGATGCACATTCTCGCGGCTGCTGGGCCTGATCTCAGACATCTCCACCCATTTTCCCTCGGTGAATCCCGTGGGCACGATTTCGTACGTATACTCCACGTCTCCCGAAGCCGGGATCGCTACCGCTTTCGGCATCCTCACCACAAGATCGGGTTGAGGGATATTCCAACCTTCGGCGAATTTTCGCGGCGGTGGGGCGTCGGCCACGCTGCCCGCCGGTGCTCCGGTCGCGGTCCAATCACCCAGCGTCTGGATTTGTCCGGTTGTGAGCGAGGGATCGTTTGCGAAGTGGCCGACGGTGGCGTCTGCGAACCATGGCGGCATGGTTCGAGCAGACGCGGCGGCTGCAATCGTTGCTGCGAAGGGCTTTGTCTCCGCGTACGTTGTGAGCGGCATAGGCGCAATCTCGCCAACGCGATGGCACGATTGGCAATGCTGCTGGAGTATCGGCAACACATTGCGGTAGAACGTCGGCGCAGGGGCCGCGTTTTGAGGCGAATTATTCGCCACCGAAGGAGCAGCCGGCAGCAAGGCAGCGCCGAGCGTGACTGCGAGAAGATAAGCACATGTTTTAGCTGGAGATTGCATGCAGGCTCAATCTTCGGACGATTCGATCTTCACGCGAATTGTCGCACAGAGAATGAAGTTCGAGGGAGTGCTGATGATGCGGGCTTTGGATGGGACCCCGCTATTGGGCGAACTGCAGGCTGGAGATCGCGCGGGCGATCACGTTTTCCTGGATTTGCACGAGATCCGTCTCGGCGAGCGTCATGCCGAAGATGGTGTAAAGCTCTCCGCCGCGCGAGAGGAACACGACCGTGCCGGACCAGTCTTTCTGGTCCACGCTTCCGCGGAATTTGCGCTCAACCGCCTGACTTCCAGACACGTTGAGGCGCGATTCACCGAGCGGGCGAAAATTATCCATGGCTCCACGCAAGCGCTGGTCGGTGGCGTCGATGTCGCCTGCGAGTGTTTTCCCGGCGGGCGCCGCTCCGATCAACAGGTAAGTGGTCTGGTCGACGGTCCCCAGCGCGGTGATGGCTCCGGGCAGGAAGGACTGCGCGTCCGCGATCACTTCCCAGTCGGGCGGCTTGTACATGCGGAAGCCGTAGGATTCGTTTACATAGGTGCTGCCGTCCACCGATTCGCGAATGGGGCCAGGCTTCGGCGGAGCGGTTGGCGTTGCGGCCACCGACGCGAGTGCGGCTGGAGACGAAGCTGCGGCCGGCGCGACAATCGCAGGTGCCGGCACCGATTTCGCCGGAGACGCAGTCTTTGGCGCGGGGCTGGCGAGCGCTGACGGAAGGATGGTCTTTGGCGGCTTGCTCGCCACGGTTGACGGTGGTTGCCCGACACTTACAGAGGTGGGCGGAGAAACGGAACCGGCAGGAGTGGAAGAGGCCGGGTCGGGCTTTGGGGCGTCGGAAACCGTGATCGAGACGACCTGATCCTTGCGGACCATAGCGAAGCCGTAGCTGGTCTGAACTTTGAATGAGTTATCGTCGAAGCCCACGATAGTTCCGGTTATTTTGCTGCCGTCTTTGAGCTTTATATCGTCCGCGCGGACCGTTGCTGCGCAGAGCAGCACCGCCGCCGCAATATGAACCCTAATGTGGATGGATCGCCTCATGTTCGATGCCCCTTGCATCGAGTATCGCGCCGCCCTTAGCCGCGAACAAGCGCGCGAACAGGCTGGTTGTCGCTCTAGTACCGCTGTGGCGGGCCTATTCTTGTTAAACTGTCGATGATGAAGACCTGCGATGTTGCCATCATCGGCGCCGGAATCATCGGTGCGTCGTGCGCCAACGCGCTTGCGGAAGAGGGACTCCGCGTGGTCCTTTTCGACCGACAGACGCCCGGCTGCGAAGCATCTTGGGCAGCGGGAGGGATGCTATCACCTGCGCCGTATCTTCCTGACGACGAGCAACTCGCGCCGCTGGCGAACGAAAGTCTTCGCCTGTATCCCGAATTTGTGCGCGCGATTGAGTCGGCTTCGCAAAAGCGGGTGAATTATCGCGGCTCCGGTGCAATTGAAGTTTTCTACGGCGCCGAAGGAGCCGTGGAGCGCGACCGATACGTTGCCTCCTGCCGCGCTCTGAAAATAGAAGCCGAATCGATCACGGCCACGGAGGCTCGCCGGCTTGAGCCCGCGATTGCTTCAAATGTGAGAGCCGCCTCACGATTTGCATCGGAGGGCACAGTCGAGCCGCGCGCGTTGATGGACGCGGTGCTCGAGAGCGCTCGCGTTCGCAAGGTCGATATTCGCGCAAACTGCGCGGTGCAATCGCTCGTGATTGAACGAGAGCGGTGCGTGGGCGTGATTGCGGAAGGTGAGCGCATCGCCACGAATCGAGTTGTGATCGCTGCGGGATGCTATTCGCAGGAGATTCTTGCGACGGATTCGGAGAGTGGGCGGCGGCTCGCGACGTTGTTTCCCACGCGCCCTGTGCGCGGCCAAATGATCGCGCTTCTGCCGCGCGATGCATCCCTCGGGCAGCCATTACGTTCCTCGCGTGGATATCTGGTGCCGCGCGCCAACGGCTGGATCGTAGCAGGGAGCACACTGGAAGAAGCAGGCTTTGAGAAACGCACCACGGCGGAGGGCCTGCGAAAGATCCGCAGCGCCGCGATTGAAATGGTTCCGGGTCTTGCCGGCGCGGAGATTGTGGAGTCGTGGTGCGGCCTTCGGCCTGGCACTCCGGACGGCTTGCCGATCCTGGGGCCGACGGATATCGAAGGCGTGATTGCTGCCACCGGTCATTTTCGGAACGGCATCCTACTCGCGCCGGTGACGGCGCAGTTGGTAAAAGATTGGATCGGCGGCGAACCTCAACTTCCCGTGGCGGCATACTCGCCGCTTCGTTTCGCGCGAGCCGCGGTGCAGTCGCACTCCGCTTCCTAGCTCTCCCCTATTATCCAAAGACCGGCCTTGCGTTCCGTGCTGCGTTCGAGTAATACCGTTTGGCCCGGGGAGGGCACCTCGTGAAGGTTCTGATTACGGGCGGGACGGGATTCGTCGGGAAGCAACTGGCCGAGCATTTGCTGCGCATGCAGACCTTTCCGTTCAAAGGGGAAGCTTCGCGGCGGATTGAGAAGATCACGCTCTTCGACGCGTTCCCCAATGACACGAAATGGACCGATCCGCGCATCGAGTTGATCGTGGGCGACATCAGCAACGCGCAGGCCGTGGCGCGTGTGGCGCAAGACGCGGATCTGGTATGGCATTTGGCGGCGGTTGTGAGCGGGGAAGCGGAAGTCGACTTCGATCTTGGCATGCGCGTGAATTTGCAAGGAACTTGGAATTTGCTGGAGACGCTTCGCGCGTCGAGCACTCGTCCGCGGCTCGTGAACGCAAGCAGCTTTGCCGTGTTTGGCGGCGACCTCCCGCCTGTGGTGACGGATCGCACGGACCTCACGCCGAAATCGTCGTACGGCACGCAGAAGGCGATTGGCGAGCTGCTGGTGGCGGATTTTACGCGAAAAGGCTTCGTCGACGGACGCAGCCTGCGTTTGCCTACGATTACGGTTCGCCCTGGGAAACCGAATAAAGCAGCGTCAACTTTCGTCAGCTCGATTATTCGCGAGCCACTGTCGCGCCAACCGGCCGTTTGTCCTGTGCGCAAGGACTCGCTGGTTTATATTTCTTCGCCGCGCCGCACGGTTGAGGCGATGGTGCGCGCAATGTTTCTTTCTGGCGAGACGATCGGAGCGGAGCGGACGATTCCTTTGCCGGGCTTGACGTTGAGCGTTGGCGAAATGGTGGCTGCGCTGGAACGAATCGCGGGTCCCACTGCGACGAGCCTGATTCGATGGGAGCCGGACGCGACGATTCAGAGGCTGGTCGATAGCTGGCCTGGGCGCGTGGAGGCGGCGCGTGCGAAAGCGCTGGGCTTCCGTGCCGATAGCGACTTCGATGAAATTGTCCGCGCACATATCGAAGACGAGTCTGTGACGCAGTGGTGGCGCAACTAGCGCGCGCTGGTACCGACCGTTTTGCCGGGAAGAAGGTTTGCTCGATGCCTATTGCTGAATCGCGTGCCGTGGTCGTGCCGCCAGCTGACGCAGCGTTGGAGCGGCGGACGGTGCAGCGCGTCTTTCGCCGCATCGTGCCGTTCCTGGCGGTCCTCTACGTGGTGAACTTTCTCGACCGCACGAACGTGAGCTTCGCGGCGCTTACCATGAACGGCGACATTCACATTACCCCGACGGTTTTTGGTTTCGGAGCGGGAATATTCTTCATCGGATATTTCATTTTCGAAGTGCCCAGCAACATTTTGCTGCACAAGTTCGGCCCGCGCATGTGGATTGCCCGGATCATGGTGACCTGGGGGATCATTTCGGCTGGAACGGGTTTCATTCACACGCCGTCGCAATTCGTGATACTCCGTGTGCTGCTGGGAATCGCGGAGGCAGGATTCTTCCCGGGGATCGTCTTCCTTCTATCGCAATGGATTCCCCGGCGCTACCTCGCCGGAGCCATTGCTACTTTTTATCTGGGCGTCCCAATTTCGCAGGTGGCCGGCGCGCCGCTCAGCACCGGGCTGATGAAGCTGGGCGGCACCATCGGCATCTCGGGCTGGCGTCTTATGTACGTTTGCGAAGGCCTGCCCGCCATCGTTCTTGGCATCGCGTGCCTTTTATATTTGACGGATCGTCCATCCGATGCTCGATGGCTCGCGGACGACGAACGCGAGTGGCTGATCGGCACTCTCGAAGCCGAAGAGCGCGCGAAGGTATCCGCGGCTGGCCCGCAGATGAAGAAGTCTGAACAGATTCGTCGGGCGCTGACGAACCGATTCGTGTGGGCGCTCGCGTTTATTTATCTGGGCATCACATGCGGCTCGAATTCGATGAATTACCTGTTCCCCAGCGTGCTGCAATCGTTTCGGCGCACATTCGGAATGAACATCGGCCTTATCTCGAACGGCCTGATCACCGCCATTCCGTATGCGGCTGCAGCAGTGGCGATGCTCTGGTGGACGCGCCGCTCGGACCGCTTTCAAGAGCGCCGCAAGCACACGGCTGCCGCTGCGATTCTGGCTTCGCTCGCCAGCGCGACCTCGCTGCTGATCAACAAGCCGATCGTAATCGTGATCGGATTCGTCTTGCTGGCCGTGGGCGTCTACAGCGCGATCAATGTTTTCTGGGCGATTCCGCAGCGGGTGCTTTCCGGACTGGAGGCTGCAACGGGCATCGCACTGATCAATGCCATCGGAAATCTCAGCGGTTTCGGAGGTCCGTATCTTTCGGGATTTTTGTACACGATCACGGGCACCTACACGGCGGGCTTTCTTGTGATTGCTGTACTAGTGGGGCTCGGCGGGATTGGCATCCTGCTAATGCCGGCGCGATTGATCGACATTCCCACGCAGCCCATTGGGAGCAATGAGTGATGGAACGCGCGGTCGGATTCGTCGGCACGGGGATCATGGGCGAACCCATGGCGCTGCATCTCGTCAAAGCGGGCTATCGGCTCAAAGTGTGGAACCGGTCCGCGGCCAAACTTCAATCCCTTCGCGAGGCCGGCGCGGGAATCTGCGCGGAGGCTCGCGACGCGGCCAAGGGCGTCTTCGCGTTGATCTGTATGCTCGGAGATGGCCCAACGTGCGACCAAGTTCTTTTCGGAGCAGGTGGCGCGGTTGCGGCCATGGAGCGCGACGCGATTCTGATCGTGATGAGCTCGATCCCGGTCGAGACAGCCGTGGAACAGGCGCGAAAATGCGTCGAGTGCGGCGTTCGTTATCTGGACGCACCGGTTTCTGGGGGCCAACGCGGTGCTCAGCAGGCAAGCCTCGCCATCATGGTGGGCGGCGACGAACAGGATTTCGCGTCAGCGCGCAAACTTCTCTCCGCGATGGGACGTCCGGTGCGCGTCGGGCCGGTGGGCACCGGCCAGTTGGCGAAGATCGCCAACCAAATGATCGTTGCATCGACGATTGCCATTGTGTCCGAGGCGCTGCTGCTCGCCGAACGTGGCGGCGCCGATCCAGCCAAGGTTCGCGAAGCGCTGGCCGGCGGGTTTGCCGATTCGCCGATCATGCAGCAACACGCGCGGCGCATGATCGAAAATGATTTCAAGCCCGGCGGTCCCGCGAAATGGCAATTGAAGGACACGCACACGGCTGTAGCGTTGGCGAAGTCGCTGGGTCTGATGCTGCCGGTCGTCGGCCTGGTCGACTTGCTATTTCAAGATATGGTGGCGAATGGCGATGGCGAGCTGGATCATAGCGGTCTGATTCGCGAACTGCGCCGTCGCAATGGACTTGCATTATCTTCGGCTGACGCGAATCAAAAACGCGGCTGACACCTGTAGAATTAAAGTGCTCGCCGGTTTTCAATCGAGATGCCCCGAGGAAGAAGATAAGTGCGCTGGTACGAAGATAGAGTGCGTCGCTACGAGCGGATGCGCTGGGAGCAGGAACCGAACCGGCGCTCGCTGCCGTTTGCGTGGGGACTCGAGCACATCGGCGGTGACGCTGCGGACGCCGATCCGCGCGAATACCTGAATCACTTCGTAGGGGAAACGGTGCGCCACAGCGAAGACTGGTTCGCCTGCACGCCCGCGGATGATTACACGCTCGACGACAACGTACTTACATTTACCAGCCAGATCAGCTCGCCCTGGGCCGCGAACAATCGAGTGCACGCGCAATTCTTTCCGGGCAAGAAACCGCGCGCGGCAGTCGTTGTGCTCGCGCAGTGGAACGCCCGTTGGGAGGAGCAACAGAGCGTTTGCCGCTGGCTGAATCAACTTGGACTCACCGCCGTGAAGTTGAGCCTGCCATACCACGATCGCCGTTCGATTCCGGGTCATCCTCGCGGCGATCATCTGGTCGGGCCGAATATTGGGCTTACGCTGCAGGCGAATCGGCAAGCGGTGCTCGACCTGCGGCGCACATTGCGCTGGCTGGAGCTTCGCGGCTATGACCGGCTGGGCGTGCTCGGCACCAGCATCGGCTCCTGCATCGCGTTCATTACGATGTGCCACGAACCCGCGATTCGTGCGGGAGCGTTTTTGCACGTCTCCACATATTTCGGCGAAGTTGTGTCGCAAGGCCTGACCACGGTGAACGTGTGGGATTCGATGAAGGCGCACATCACACGCGAGGATGTGACGCGATATTGGTCGCCCATCAGCCCGTTCCTTTACATTCCCAAACTGCGCGGCGCGGGCAAGAAAATGCTCGCAATAACCGGGCGCTACGATCCGACCTTCTGGCCCGAGCTAACGGATCAATTTCTCGCGGAAATGCGGCGCAACGATGTTCCGTTTTCGCACATGCCGCTGCCGTGCGGACATTACTCGCTTGGCGTGCTGCCTTTCAGCTATGTCACAGGGTACCGATTCGGAACGTTTCTCTCCCGCGCTCTGAGCTAAAGTCGCCGTCCGGCTTGCCGATAGAGCAATTGGAGGAACTCCGATGTCCATTCAGGCTACAACCGCGTCAAATACGCAACAAACAGCACAGGTACAGGATACGCAGAACATCCCTAAGACAAACAAAGAAGGCCCCAAGAGCGGCTCCGAACCACAGGACAGCGTCAACATCAGTTCGCAAGGGCGGGCCGCGCAGCAGGCGAGTCAGTCCCCAAAAAATGGCGGCAAGAAATAGTCAGGGAAAAGCGTTCCAGATGAAGCTCAGATGAAGAGTTCTTCGTCCTGAGTCACAACTTCCGCTTCTTCGCGGTTCCGGCTGCTTCGCAGGACTTCAATGCCGGTCTTGATGCCTTTGATGATTGCCGAGGCCTGTTGCACAGGCTTCCACACGTTGGTCTTGAACTTCGAGCCCGTCTCTTCGATCACTTCGAGCGTTCCCGTGAGGATTTGATCCGCGCGAATGATCTGGGTGCGGAGGCGCTCGAGCGCATCGGTAAAGACGCGATCCACTTTTTGCGCCTGGCTGCGCGCGACGCGGGTGATTTCCGAGGCGTCGCTCATGATGCTTTGGATCTTGCCCTCGGAATCGTCCAGAATACGGGTCGTGCGAAGCAGGATGGGGCCCATGCGGTTCTGAAATTCGTTGGCGATCGTGGTCATCTGCCTGAGCGCGTTCTTCAGCTCGAAGAACATCGCCACGAGCATGATGGACTGAATCAAGATAGCGATCCCGGCTATTACGACGAACGCATCCACCCAACCCGGCATTCAGTCCCCCTGAACCGTTCACACGCCCAGATTTTCAGCTATTCCGCGATCAGGAAATCTTGGATTCCCGCCGGTAGGCTTCCTTGCCGGCTTCCACGGCCGATCCAACGGCGGACGAAACCGCGTCCTTCTGGCGAGACATGATCTCTTTGCTGCGTTCGATCAGGTCTTCGGCGCGTTCGCGAAGCTCGCGCGCTTTCTTTTGCGCGTACTCCTTGCCTTCGTCGGCCTTGCCACTCAGGTATTCGCGAGTCTCCTCGCCGGATTTGGGCGCGAACAAAATGCCGATCAGCGCTCCGATGCCGAGTCCCACTACGAAGAAACTAACCTTGCTTCCCATGTTGTCAGCCATGTTCGCCTCCGATTTTCAAAGTAGCACAGCCTTCCTAGTACTGGCAAGTTAAGCCCGGACCGGCCGAAAAGTATTATCGGCAATAGCTGCCAGACTGCGCCCGGCTCTTCGCCCGAACACTCACATCCCAATCGGCCGATATGCGGCGCAGTTTAGCTTGCCTGTCTGTCGTCCGGCGGCGCCCCCTGTCTCGGAGCGTTTGGCGGCTGTTTTTCGCCGCGCAACGCCCGGAATACCTGCTCGGCGCGGGCTCTCGGCACTGCGGCGGTGATTTCCTCTACGGAGAGTTCCCGCAGTCGCGCCACGCTGCCGAATCGCTTCAGGAGCGTCTGGGCCGTTCGCTCGCCGACCCCGGGAATTTCGGTGAGCGAAGTGCGTACTCGTGATTTGGTGCGACGCACCCTGTGGAACGTCACCGCAAACCGGTGCGTCTCGTCGCGAATCTGCTGGATCAGGCGCAGCACCGGCGAGTGATGTTCGATCACGATCGGTTCGTTCTCGCGGCCAAGAACGTAGACGATCTCTTCCTTCTTCGCGATGCTCGCCATGGGCTGATTGATGATCTCCAATTTGTCGAGAGCCGCAGCCGCGGCGTGCAATTGTCCGAGTCCGCCGTCGATCAGGATCAGGCTGGGCAGCGGCTTGTTCTCTTCCTGCAAGCGGCGATACCTTCGTTCGACGGCTTCGCGCATGCTTGCGAAATCGTCTCGCAGCAGGCCGGAAGCCTTCTCTTTTCCTTCCGGCATCGCCTCGCCGCGAATGATGAACTTGCGATAATCGGACTTCTTCATCTTTCCGTTTTCCCACACAACCATCGAAGCGACGGTGTCTGATCCCTGAATATGCGAAATGTCGAAGCTCTCGATTCGTTTCGGTGTTTCCGGCAGGCCGAGCGTCGACTCGAGCGCTTCGGCTACGGCTTTGGCGCTCGGTTTCAACACCCGGAACCGCTGCGTGAACGAGTGCTTTGCGTTTTCCTCTACCAATTCCAGAAAAGCGTGTTTCTTGCCTCGCTGCGGATGCTGAATCTCAACTCGATGTCCGGCCTTTTCGCTCAGCACGTTTTCCAGCAGTTCGCGCTCTTCGAAATCCATCGGCGCGTGGATGTTGCGCGGGATGTAAGCCGCGTCGAGATACAGCTGCTTGATGAGCGACGGCAGAAACTCCGCCGGCTCGAACGGGTCGAGATCTTCCCAATAGAAATCCCGGCGATCCACGACTCGCCCGCCGCGCAAGTGGAAGAGGTTCGCGGCAACCTGCGGCGGCTCGGCGTACCAGGCGAGCACGTCCGTATCATCGCCGGAAGCGGCGGCGATTTTCTGGCGTTCGCTGATCTCTTCGAGCGTACGCAGCAGGTCGCGATAACTCGCGGCTTCTTCGTAACGCTGTTGATCGGACGCGCGCTCCATGCGTTCTTCGAGGCTTCGGGCCAAGTCGCTGCGGCGGCCTTCGAGGAAGAGACGCACGTCGCGGGCCGCCTCGGTGTAGCGCTCGTCGGAGACGTAACCCTCAACGCACGGTCCATAGCAGCGGTGAATGTAATACTGCAGGCATGGCCGCGGATGATGCCGCGTCAAATCCACCGTGCAGGACGGCACCAGGAAATTTTTGTGGATCAAGTGAACCAGCCGGTAGGCCAGGCTGGCAGGGAAGTATGGGCCGAAATAGATCGAGCCGTCTTTTTCGAGCCGGCGAGTTACGTAGACCCGCGGGTATTTCTCATAAGCGGTGAATTTGATGTAAGGATATGTCTTATCGTCACGAAGGAGGACGTTGAACTTCGGCTTGTGCTGCTTGATGAGATTGTTTTCAAGCGCCAGCGCCTCGGCTTCGTTGTCGACGACGATGTAATCGAGATCTGCGATTTCCCGGACGAGCGAACCAGTCTTAGCGTCGCTCCAGCGCCCCTCCAGAAAATATGATTTGACGCGATTGCGGAGCGAAAGAGCTTTGCCTACATATAAAATGACCCCTGCGGCGTCCTTGAAGAGATACACACCGGGCTGCTGCGGAAGTTCGGCGGCTTTTTCGCGAGGCTCCATCGGGAAGGGTTACAATGTTAGATGCGATTTCGGCGCAGCGCGACGCAATCCGAGCTCGCGAACAGCCAATTTAGGGCAACTTGATGATAGCAAACCGAATCCCAACCATGATCGTCGGCACCCCAGGCGAACGAGACGCGCAATGCCCGCACAAAGTCTGAAACAACCCTACAGCTCTTATTTTCAACGTGATTCCCGACGCTTGGCGTGGCATGGCGGGGCGATTTGCCTGGTCTTTATGTTTGCGGCGCTTGCCTCGCGACCGCAGCAAGCGCCCGCTCAACCGGCCCAGCCAAGTCAGTCGGGCCAGCCATCATCCGACAGTCCGACCCCGGGCAAGGCTACTCCCGGCACCGCAGCCCCGGCCACTGCCCCCTATAACCCCTTGCCTGCGGAAAACGATGTAGAAGTGGCGACCTATTACAACCGAAAGGGCGATCCCGACGCGGCCATTCCCCGCCTAGAAGAAGCGATTCAACTGAAGCCGGACTACGCCAAGCCGCGCGAAATGCTAGCCGAGATCTACGAAAAGAAGGGCGATAAGGAAAACGCGCTGAAATATTACCGGGACTATCTACAGGTGTTCCCGCACGCCCCTGACGCGAAAAAGATCGAGTCCAAAATTGCTAAGCTCTCGAAATCGTGAGCTAAGGCTTTACGTGAGTGTGGTGAGGTGTCGCGCCATCCAGGCCAAATATCTCGCGGTATTTATCTGGGAGTGACTTCGGCCGGCCCTGCTTGTCGCAGATGACGTGAACCGTCTCGCCCGTTGCAACCGTTTCGCCGCTCGCCTGATCGAGAATCTCGTAGCCAAACGTCACGGTGCGCCGCTTGGAATCCGTCACACGGGTGCGCACCGTGAGTAGATCGTCAAAACGGGCGGAGCGCTTGTACCGGCAGCGCGCCTCCGCGACCACGATAAAGCTGTCGTCCTCCGTCTCCATCTTCTTGTACTCGAAGCCGTGTTGGCGGCACCATTCGACGCGCCCGACCTCGAACCACGTGAAGTAGTTTCCGTGATAGACCACACCCATTTGGTCGGTTTCCGCGTAACGAACGCGGACTGTCGTCTCGCTATGCTCAGTCATCGTGAGGGTTTAACCCTGTCTGGCCCAGCGAGGCGGCCGCTTCTCGAGAAACGCTGCGACGCCCTCGCGGAAATCTTCGGTAGAACGAATCTCTGCGTTGGCCTCGATCGCCAACTCGAGCTCGGCGCGGATCATGCGCTCATCATGCAGATGAAACATCCTCTTTGTTTGTAGGATGCTTGACGGGCTGCACGCAAGAATCGTCGTAGCCACTTCACGCGCGCGCTCCATCAGATCGGTAGTCACAATTTCGTTGACGAGCCCCAGGCGCTGCGCTTCGTCGGGATCGATGAAACGGCCGGTCAGCAATAGCTCTCTTGCCTGCTTTTCGCCCACCTGCCTGCGCAGGAACACTGCGACGAGCGCGGGCAGAAATCCGATGCGCACTTCCGTGTATCCAAATTTTGCTTCGGGCACGCAAAGAGTGATGTCGGCGAGCGTAGCCAAGCCGCATCCGCCTGCGATGGCCGCGCCGTTGACTGCCGCAATTACTGGCTTCGGGAAACTGTAAAGCCGATAGAACAGCTTTGAGATTCGCCGCGCATCTTCCAGATGCTTCGCCAGCGAGTGCGTAGTGGCAAGCGCGCGGAGTTCTTCCAAGTCAATACCTGCGCAGAAGGCTTTGCCCGACCCTGTAAGGATGACCACTCGCGCGTGAGACGTTTCCGCCTGTTCCAGCGCCGCGAGCATATCACCGATCATCTGCGCGGAAATCGCGTTGCGCTTTTCCGGGCGCGTCAGCGCGATGGTGGCGATTTCACCGTCGATTTGAAATGTGAGTGTGTGGTAGCCCATTTGATCGTCGATCGTTCCGCTCGTTCGTTGCGTGGCCCGCTAATTCAGTTTCGCTGGTTCGGGATTCTGCTCTTCAGACTGCGTTGCGTATTTTTCTCGCAGTTCACCAGTCATCGCCGCGGCAAGCGCCAGCGATCTCGCGTCGATTCCCGTTTCAACTCCGCGCGCCGCGAGCGTGGCGAGCACCGTTTCCGTCGGCACGTTGCCCACCATGTGATCGCCTGCGAACGGGCATCCGCCCAAACCGGTGAGCGCCGAATCAAAACGCCGGCAGCCAGCTTCGTAAGCCGCCAAAACTTTCGCCGAGGCTTCTTCGGGCCGGCCGTGCAGATGCACGCCGATTTCAACTCCGGCAACGCAATCTTTCACGCTGTGATAAACCATGGCGATCAGCTCCGGCTCGGCCGTGCCAACCGTGTCCGCCAGCGAGACAGTGCGCACGCCGCTATCTTTTAGCCACACCAGCGCGTCTTCCACGATCTCGGGCCCCCAAGGCTCGTCGTAAGGATTGCCAAATGCCATCGAAATATACACCACGAGTTTGCGGCCGGCCGCTTTCGTCTCCCGCTGCAATTTTGCCACCAGCTCGCGCGATTCGCCGCGAGTCATGTTCGCGTTTGCGCGCCGGAAATAGGCGGAGATGGAATAGGGATATCCAATCGTGGTGACGCCCGCCGCCAGCGCGCGTTCGAGGCCCTGGTCGTTGACGACGATGCCAATGATCTCCGGCACTTCGCCCGAAGGCAGCCTTGTCTCGCGCAGCTTTCCCATCACGATTTCGCTGTCCGCCATCTGCGGCACATGCTTTGGCGAAACGAAACTGGCGGCGTCAAGGTGCCGGAATCCCAGCGAGATCAGCCTTTGGAGGTAGGCGATCTTTTCTTCGGCGGGAATTATCTTTTCCAGGCCCTGCCACGCGTCGCGCGGACACTCCACGATCGTCACGCTTCCGTTCGTGTTCTCGTTCACTTTTCCTGAATCCTTTTCCGAGGCAAAATCTTCCGGCTGCGGCGAACCACTCGACACAACTCAGGCGCCGCCCGCTGGCTGGACACGCGCGCGTATAAATTCCGCGATCGCCTGCATCGGCGTTCCCGGCAAAAATACTTCGGCGATTCCTGCGCTCTTCAGCGCTTCTATATCTTCTTCCGGAATGATTCCGCCGACTACCACGGTCACATCATCCATCTTCTTGGCCCGCAGTAAATCCATCAGGCGTGCGCAGAGCGAGTTATGCGCGCCCGAAAGAATCGAAAGCCCGATCACGTCCGCGTCTTCCTGCTCCGCAGCGGAGGCGATCATCTCTGGTGTCTGCCGCAGCCCCGTGTAGATTACTTCCATTCCCGCGTCGCGCAGCGCGCGCGCGATCAGCTTCGCGCCGCGGTCGTGCCCGTCAAGCCCCGGCTTGGCGATCAGCACGCGAATTTTGCGTTTAGCCACGGTCGGGCCTGCGCAATTCGTCTCGATGGGGCAACATAAGAGGGAACGGTTTCACGATTCAACCCGATGCGCTATCAGCGAGTGTGCAGAGTCCCGGCCACCACCGTCGAGCGCCATCGTACGTCAATCATGCGTGACCGCTCGGGAGTTTTCAAGCCTCCGAACTGTCACTCGCGATGACGCGTCCATTTCAATGGCGGCAAGAAAACGGCTACGCGCCGGCGAAAAAACAAATGGGCGGCAGGATTTCCCGCCGCCCTCCGAGATTCTCACTGCGCCCCAGCGCTTACTGGTTCGGCGTTCCCGGGATATTCGGCACCGGGGTCACGTTCCCATTTTTCGCGTCGGAGACCGAGATGTTGTGCGCTTCCAGAGTCCGTCCCATGGCCTGGTCGAGCGCCACGACGGCTTCGATCACGTTGACCTGATCCTGAAGCTCGGTCGTTTCGGCCGAGGTCAGGTCGCGCGAACGGAGGGCTACGGTATATGAGTCCGAAGAGCCGAGCTGATACTTCTTCTGCTCATCGTCAAACGTCTGCTGCGCCAGATCGCGCGCCAGGCCGGCCGCCTTTACCGCCGCGCGATCCTGCGTCACAGCGATCAATGCGTTCCTTACACCTAGAAAAATCGTATTCTTCTCTTCCTGGTACGACGTCTCCTCCTGACGCTGGTTGAGAAGCGCCGTTCCATTGCTCCCCTGGGCCGCGCGATTTCGGACGGGCAGATTCAACTGCAGGCCAATTTGAAACGTGGGGAAGCGCGAATGAATTACGCTGTCCCACGCATCTCCGATTCCGCCGGGGACGGGCACAGCCGTGACGGTTGCCGGCTGGACACCGATATATTCCAGGTTTCCCTGGGCATCGATAGCCTGGAGCCCGTTCGCATCGTAGATGGGCTCCAGAAGGTCGGGGCCAAACGGTCCCAGCACGCTCGTCGTCTTTCTGCCAACGCCGCCCAGGCCCGTCGAGGAGTATTGCCCTACAAGGTTCAGGCTCGGCAGCAATGCGTTGTTCGTAGCTTTCACTTCGATTCCGTCGTTCTTCAACTGGTATTCGATCTGCTTCATCTCCGGACGATCCACCCAAGCTTGCTGGACTGCCTCATTGATCGAGGGATTGCCGACGTTGTCCGTGGTGCTAATCGACGTCGTCGGTACGACCTCCACGTTTTGCAGGACCGTGTCGAGCGGGTTTTTTGTGATGTCGTTCAGGAGCTTGGTTTCGTCTTCCAATTGCAGGGTCTGCGCCACGATCAACTGCTGCTGATCGCTGGCAAGCTGGGATTCCGCGGTCAGTACGTCCAGCGGAGCCATCGTCCCGATTTGCAGCTCTTTCTGGTTATTGTCGTAGAGCGTCTGGTCCACGGCCACGGTCTGCTGTTCCACTTTCACTTGTTGCCGCGCGTACACGAGATTCCAGTAATCGTCCGCGGTGGTCGTCACGTCGTTAGTCACGGAAAGCTTGAAACCCCACTCGTCTGACTTCAGCGTGTTCTTGGCTTCGATGATGTAGCGTTCGTTGGGGATATAGCCGAATCCGCTCAGCAGTGGCTGCGTGACCTGCACCGCGAGGGTTGACGTCAAGCTCGGATTGAAAACGTTGGCCGAAGTCGAGGAGCTTGACCGCGAATTGCTGAAGTTCATCGAGACCAACGTGCCCGGCGCAAATCCTTGTGAATAGCCGAAGTTGCCGGTGGTGGTGTGCTGAGTTAGCGCGGAGGTTACGTTTGTCACGCCGACGCCGGAGAGCAGCGGATTGGCCACGGGCTGCGTCGCGTCCACTTCGTTCAGGTTCATCGTCACATCGGGATCGAAGCTGACCCTGCTGCCCGCCCTGGCTGAGAGCAGCTGCATCTCTTCGAGCAAAGGCGCGTAACGCTGCACGGCGATGTCGAGATTGTTCTCCAGCGCGAGGGAGATCGCGTCATCCAGCGTCAGGTTCAGCTTGCCGTCCTGGATCAGTTGCGAAAGCCGCGGCGAGTTCGTCAGCACCGGGCTGGGTATGTGCCTCGGGATATAGGGCGCCAACACATTGGGGAACCACGGGCGGCCGTGCGAATAGTCTGGGCCGAGTGAGACGTTCATCGGCGGGGCGGCTGACTGGGTCGCGGCCGGCGGCGGTGTGGTGGAGGGCTGCGAGGCTGCCGGCGTCGGCGTTGCCCCAGGCAACTGGGCGGCATTCGGCGCCTGTGCGTACAGCGGAGAAACGGTCATCGCCGTCGCCGCCAGCAGAGCGGCACACACCTGCAGTTTCCGTGCAATCATCTTGTTCATCCCCTCTGGAGTCTTGAAGAAGTGCTAATGCCTTAAACGCGCGGCAGGACCAATATGTTTCAATTCAATTGCACGCGCGAAGCAATCGCTGGGCAAACGCGCGCCGCTGCTACATACGTCGCAGCTTAACCCCCACCAAACCAAACATCCGGATTCCGCCTCTACGTTCGTCTCTCACCACGAACGGTACCATCCCCGCGCGCCGCGCAAGTGTATCACCGGGCAGATAAGGCAACAATCGACTTCCGCTTCGCCGTGGCCGCCGGTTTCTTTGCCTCCAGGCGGCCCTCGCATTTTCCCCTCGTGCTAAACTGATGCCCACTCGCATGTCCGCTCGCGGCAAGTTCATCGTCCTCGAAGGCATTGACGGCTCGGGGAAGCGCACGCAGCTTGAAATGCTGGCGCGTGCCTTCAGCCAAGGGGCTGTCCCTTACGAACAGGTTAGCTTTCCGAACTACTCCGGCTTCTTCGGCAAGTTGGTGGCGCGCTTTCTCAACGGCGAATTCGGCTCTCTGGACGCGGTCGATCCCCATTTTTCGGCGCTGCTCTACGCAGAGGACCGGCTCGAGTCAAAGCCCGCTTTAGAGGCCGCGCTGCAATCAGGTAAAGCCCTTCTGGTGGACCGTTATGTGGCCTCGAACCTCGCACATCAGGGAGCCCGCGTTGCGGAGGGTCGGCGCCCCGAGTTTCTTGCGTGGTTGCGCGAGCTCGAATATCAAGTGAATGGCCTGCCCGTGGAAGACCTCGTGATCTATTTGCGGCTGCCAGTGGAAGACGCCCATCGGCTGATCGGCCAAAAGGCCGCGCGCGATTACACAACCCAGCGCCGCGATCTGCAGGAGGCAAGCCGCGCTCACCTTACCGCCGCCGCGGAAGTCTACGAGGAGTTGGCTCGTCTGCCCAATTGGGCGAAGATCGAATGTGTGAACGGCGTCGACGGCTCGCTCCGCACGCCCGCATCGATCCATGGCGAGATTCTCTCCGTGATCGCCGCGCGAATTTCATCGCCGGCGTTGGCGGCCAGGTGACCTATGGGCTTCTCTGAATTTCTGGGCAATCAGCGAATCGTGAGCGCGCTGCGCGGCATGTTTCAGCGCGGACGCGTCCCTAGTGCGATGCTGTTCACGGGAGCCGCTGGCATCGGCAAGTTCACGCTGGCGCAAATGTTCGCGCAAGCTGCGAATTGCGAGCGACTCCCGGACGATTTCTGCGGCGAGTGCGAGCCGTGCCAGCGCATCGGCCGCCTGGCCGATCCGGCCCCCTTAATC
>Ga0210385_10000286_pt1 | contig 42869 bp, 45 predicted proteins | sample IncBWH26OmetaG_FD_160107 | JGI IMG/M metagenome (GOLD analysis project Ga0210385, IMG submission 160107) | Forest soil microbial communities from Barre Woods Harvard Forest LTER site, Petersham, Massachusetts, United States - Inc-BW-H-26-O ...
CGAACCGAAGCAGGCAAAAGGCGCCTTGAAGGCGATGAGCGATCACGTGGCCGACAGGCTCGGGATCGATGTCATTCTCCCGGAAAGCGCCTGCAAACCAGCCCTCAAGGGAAGCGTTCGCTTTCTTCCCCTGTTGGGCACATCGGGCCGCGTGTTTCGAGGTCCGGCGATTCTCGGGATCAAGCAGGTTTCCCGCGAATCGGAGTTTGGGTCAAGCTACACATTGATCGAACATGCTTCGGAAGAAGCGCTGCAGTTCGAACTGAAGCTGTGGGCGCTCAAGCGAATCAAGGCGATGCGCAAGGCATGGGACGATGGCGACTATCAGGCGTTGTTCGACGTAATCGGCAAGTCCGAGGTTACACCGATCGACGATGGTGTCGGCTTCGACCCCGACGCGCTGGGGCGAGAGGACGATCCCGCTTCAGAGGGGTGTGATCCGGCGGAGGCGGTGCTGTTGGCGGATCGTAGCGGAAATGCAATTAAGATCCCCTACGTCTTCAACCAACTCAACCGCAAGCTTGCCCGCTGGGCTTTTCGTGCCTGCACGAGCGCGGATCTGAAGCTGCCATCGTTCGCTCTTGCGGACGACGGCGTCCTGATCGAACACCGGGGGAAAATTCTCTCGGCGTCGGACTGGATACCGGAAGACAGCTCGATCACATCGTTGGCGGCGGAGAACGGCCTTTGCATCCGCTATCCGATTCGGATGCAGGAGGACCTCTTGCCCGTTCGCCATCTCACCAACCCAGAGCTTGTTCCAGCGCTCCAAAAGGCGCTCGGAACAACCAACCTCGATGAGCAGGAGACCGCTTCTGTACTTGCGCAACAGCTCCGCATGGAGGGCACTTACATCCTTCATTCGAAGACCGCGAGCAAGAACGGCGGCGACTTCGACTTCGACACCATCTGCATCATGCCATGTGATCAGTTCCCTAAGTTTGTGGCGGGAAGGATCGGGTATGGGGAAAAGTTCCGGCAGGAGAAAACAAAGCTCAAAAAGGCCAAGTCTCCCTGGTGGAATGCCTGCCCGGTTGCCATGAAGGCGCGGGGAAACCGGATCGGCGCAATCACCGATCTAAAGACCTCATGCCTAGCCGCGGGACGGCCAGACCTGGCATACAAGCTCGTGGAGCAGCTGCAGAACGCGCTCGATTCCTTGAAACATAGGGTCGAGATCGATGAGTCCGTGATCAGTGAGATCAGGAAGGAGGTAGCGCCGGCGCCCTGGCTCCGCTATAAGCGCGAGCGTAGAGTGTCGGATCTGCCGGTCCATCTTGAGGTTGCGGATACGGATAAGGTTGGAAGGCTCTACAACGTCCTCCGCAAGGAGATCGGCTTTCTTCCCGACGAGACCGGCAACGGCTTCGAAGAGAAGATGGGGATCGAAGACTTCCGCGGATTGTTCACGGGCGAGACCGTCACCCGGGAGATGTTCGAGGAATGCCAGTTGGTCAACTCGATCTACGGCGATATCGCCAGCCGGATTGTCCAGCGCGAGGAAGAAGTCAAACAGCAACTCAAGGATGCTCAGGCGCAATGGGAAGCGGTGCGCCAGAGTGACGACAAGGACAAGAAGAAGGCGGCGGTGCTTGCGCGAAACAAGGCGCAAGCGGCCCTCTGGGAGCACGAACAGGATGCACGGGAGCAATTCAGTTCGTTGCACCTTTTCGTCCACTACTGGGCGCAAGGCAAGGAGGAGAACCGGCGGGCGTGGGCGCAGGCGATGAACGCTGTCGTCACCTCGGGCTCTGGTTCGGGAACGGTCCTCTTCCAGGCGTTTCCGCAAGAGGTGGTCGATGTCTTCGCGGAGATGACCGGCGGTCAGCGGGTTCGTGTACGGCTGCCAAAGACCGTCAACGGCTACGTTTGGTTCGACGGCGAGCAAAGGGCGTTTCTCGTCGAGCGGATGGCGAATCCGGAAGGCCCGGACTGCGAGAAGAGGGTCTTTCTCTTCCAGTACAAGGGGAAGCGGTCGCTTGTCTTCGAAAACACCAGTGTTCCAGTTTCAACGGAGCACTCTTAACCCGTGAAGGAGAAGCATGAGCTAACGGCTCAGCTTCTCCTTTACTTTTTTTCGCCCATGGAGGCCGCTATGAAGACGTTCTTCATCATCTCGGTTGTTGTCGCGGTCGCCGCAGCGGGGGCGCAGACGACCACACAGAGCCAGATTCGCCACGTCGAAACATCGCTCAACCATCTCACGGTTCTCGAATTTGGCGAGACGGTGACGACACTTGCTATCGGCGATCCGGACAGCTTTCAGGTGGAGCGTCATGACGACAAGGTCTTCGTAAAGCCTCTCCAGCCGGGGGTATCGACGAACCTCTTTGTCTGGACTGCAACGCGGGAGTTGAATTACGAGCTCGATCCGGCTGGCCAGCTTGCCGCAATGGACGTCCTGGTCCGCGCGGAGCCTGCGCCCAAGCCCCGCACCAGCACACTCGCCTCTGCCGAGCCATCGGATGCCGAGATTCGCAAAATCGCGTCATTGGTCCTTACGCAGGCGTTGATGGGGTCCGAAGACATCGCTCACGATTCGGTCAAGCCTGCCCCGAACCGCGTGGAGGTTAGTGTGGAGCAGGTCTTTCGCGCGAAGGACCGGATGTACATTCGCTATTCGGTCGCCAACCAAACCGGCGCTCCGTTCCGGGTGACAACGCCGGATGTGTGTCTTCCGCTCCCGACCGTGCAGCCTGTCTCTCTCGTGAGTCTGAGGGATCACCAATTGGCGCCACAGACCTTTGCCGCTTTCAAAGCAAGACCCGGTTCCAACCTCGCTGTCATGCAAGCCGAGTCAGCCCATCGCGACCTTTTGCCTGGGGAGAAGACAACGGGCGTCATCAGCATTGAAGGCTCGGCGGGCAATGCGCCGCAGATTTATCAGCTGAGCTTCGGCACCGACCAGATGGGACCACTGAAGGTTGAGGCGGCCCTGTAGTCATGTGCGCGCAGAGTTATGTCTCGGCTGAAGAAGTGCGCCAGGCGCTCAGGCAAATCTATCGCAACGACTCCGAAACAAATCTTCAGAATGCCCTTGCTCGGTCCTTGGCGGACGAGCTCAAACCTGTCAACGAAAGGGGCCGCTGGAAGCCCAGCCCGTTGCTCGTTCTCGTATTCGTCCTGCTCTGCGCCCTGACCGGAGTCTTTCTTTACTTTTCGATCGGAGCGCGCCCGTGAGTCCGTACTATGACCAGCCCGGATGGAGACAGCGTGGACCGGAGGACGCCGCCGGCGTCCTGGTGCTGTTCGCTTGCGCATTACTTGCGTTTGCCTGGTACGTTGCCGTTTCGCGTCTTCACCTGCACAACTCCCCGTGTCTTGAGATATTTCTCGACTTCGCCATTCTGTTTTTCGGCGGGGGTCTCGTTGTCGCGCAGTTGGTCGGCCGGAAGAAGAAGAGAGAGGAAAACTGGCCGCACCCCGCAATCCTCGTTCCGGCGTCAAAGGATGCGGCGATTGTTGGGAATGCCAACCGGAACGGTTCCACGCTGCTCGGATACAACGTCCACGGAGAGCCCTGGCTTTGGCCGGATCTGGTACGCATGAAGCACGGCGTCATCGTCGGCGGAACCGGCGCTGGCAAGTCCACATTCCTTGAAAACATCATCGCGCAGGACGTAACCCGTCGATTCGGCGCGCGCTCGATGCCGATGATTATCTTTGACGGCAAGGGAGAACGGGAGTTCCTCGACCGCCTGTTGCCGCACATCGAGGCCGCTGGCCGCTTGCAGGATTTACGGGTAATCGATCCCACCCACCCCACTGAGTCGGCCCGGTACAACCCCTTTTATGCCCTCGACGACGCCTATCAAGAGCATGTGAATTTCATTTTTCGGTCATTCGGCCTGCGTGAAGACTTCTTCAAGGGTCATCAGGAGGCGTATCTCTCGGACCTTGTGCGCATCCTGCAGTACACCGGCAGGCTTTTCAACGTCTACGACGTGCTGGTGATGGCGCTCGATGAGGAGGTGCTGGCGGAGCAGATCGGTGTTGCTAAGGCCCGTCTCGCCTCGGTGCCAGGCATTTCCATGCAGAAGCGTTTGAACTTCGAGATGTCGGTGAAGATGCTGCAACGGTCATTGGCGGACCGCGAGCGTGTCGAGAAGATACAAGGGCTTCTGAACGAACTTCTGAGCTTCCTTGAGGATGAGTTGTCGGTCGTCACCGGCTCGTACCAAGACCTTCTCACGCTCGACGATGTGCTTGAAAACGGCCTGATCCTGTTCGTCTCGCTCAACGCCAACCGCAATCAGCGCGCTGTCGAAGCCCTGGGAAAGATCCTCCTACAGAACATTCAGCTCATGGTTGGCAAGCGCTATGCGCAGCCGGCGAGCGACCGGGACGCGGATGAACCGATGCTCTCGGTCATTCTGGACGAGTTCGCGCCGTTTGCCTATCCCGCGTTTACGCAGGTGCTCCAGACCGCGCGCGGCGCCAGGGTCTCGTTCCTTTTCTCCTTCCAAAGCATGCCTCAGCTGCAATGCGTGAGTCAGGCGTTCGCGGACGAGGTCTCGTCGGCGCCAGGAACGAAGATGATCATGAACGTGTCGGAGGAGAACACGGCGCAATGGTTTCTGAAGGCATCGGCCAGAATTGCGACCAAGCGGCGCAGCCTGTCGGTACGCCGCACCGGAATCTTCTCGACGAAATACACCGAAACGGGCACGGGAAGCGAAAGCGACATCAAGGAGACTCGCGCTCGCGAGGACCACATTAAGAACCTCCCCGTGGGCCAGATGGAGATTCTGATGGTGGACAACCGGGAGGGTACCCGTTACTCCCATCTGCACGTCCGCCGCGCTCCGCGATTCGAGATTGAGGGACTGAAACCTTCCCTCTATCCCAAAATGCACAGTCGTCTCGACCCAGAAATTGGCGTCAATCTGCGTTTCAAAGAGGCTGAGAATCGGAAACAGCGGCGGCGGAGAACGGCAGGATTGTTTTTCGGTGGAGTCAATGGAGAGTGACGATGCGATCACCCCTCATCATTCGGACGGTCGTCTTTGCTATCTCACTCTGGTGCGTCTACGGGCCATCTTTCGCCCAGACCGTGAATCGTACAGATTCAGGAGCCGCGCGGCCCGCGGCGAAACGCGAGGGGTTCTTTGACTATGCCTTAGGTAAGATCAATCCTCGCGACAAGGATTATGGCGCGGCAATGCAGTCCGGTAGAACTGCTCTCGTCGAAGACTCCATCGACGATCTTTATTTCTGGTCGAATGTAGTTACGCTGCTTTTGCTCTGCGGGACAGTCGCCGTTGTCTTTCTTCAGTGGCGCGCGGCCGACAAGCGCGAAGTCATCGCTTCGTTCCTGATCGCGCAATTATGGAATGGCCGCGTCAGTGACCGGATCGAGATTGAGCGCCGCACGGAGCAGTTCAATCGACTGGTAGAAGCCCATAATGCCGAGGCCGAGCGCGGGCTCTCTGCAAAGCCTCAGCCCACCGCCGGCGAGGGACAGGCCGACTCCGAGCTCAAACGAACTGTCGAAGGCCTCGACAAGAGGACAGCGAAAGTCAATGCTGCGGACCGCAACAGCGGTGAGAATCGGCCTGCGAGCATCGCCGTCCAGGCTCTAAGCGCGGAAGCAACCGCTGCCGGCTTGCAGCAGAGAAATGTGATTCTGGAACGCCAGGCTGAAGCAATGAGAAATACAGAGGCCAATCTGCGGCGCAGGCTCAATGACACGATGGCTCAACTCGACCAGGAACGGAATCGAAACCAGACCCTCAAGGGCGCGTAGGAGACGCACGGATGGACCGCAAACCAAAATTCAAATCGCCGACGGACTTCGCCCATCCGGACGAATGGCGGCAGTACGTCCGGCAAACCGTCTCCTCGGGCGAGGTCGGTTACGCACTTGCATTCGGCCGGACAATCATGTTTGCGCGCTTCTATGAGGCACGAAATCAACCGTTCCCCGACCGGTTCTTGAGCGAGATGGCGGCTATCGGCCAACTTCACGACCCCGAAAGGACGGAGGCGTTGGAGGCATTGAACGAGCGAATCTTCGCCGACATGACGCAGTTTCTGTTGGCTGCTGCACGGCCGGAAGTCTCAGAGAGAGTAGAGATCGCCACTCCCGTCTCGCCCTGTGAACTCATCGACGAATTGGCTGCATACCTGACTAAGGAGAACCCGTACTATGCGCTCTGGATTCGGTACACGTCGCCAGTGTCGGAGCCCAATAGCAAGCTTGCCTGGGAGGAATTTGTCGCGCAGCAGCTTGGCGACGGGACTAACGAGGAGATTGAATTTGCGCTCTTGGTTGGCCAGTTAGGCAAGCTGCTTACCTATTTCCAGCGCCGAAGCCTTGCTTTGCCTCCCCATTTCTCTGGACGGGTTTGGTTCCTGCACTATCTGCCCGCAGCGGAGCGCATTGCGCATGCGCGCGCCCTTGTGCAGGAGCTGGCTGAGGCGACGGAGTCATGCACGTGCGCATAATCAACTTCGGAACGAACTGGTGGGCCATGCACTCACGCAACCTCGACGATCCCTTTTGCTTTCGCCGTTCGGCCGCGTGGTTCAACTCGGCGGGACTCAAGTACGGCCGCAGGTTGCGACTGTGCTGGGTGTACCCCGGTCAGATCCGGTTCAACCTGAACAGCGGTTTTCAGCCGGAGCATCCACTGCGGTCCATGGGGAGGACATTCCTGTGCAGCGGTCCAAACCATTTGGGCGGTCGCACGCACCTTTTATTTGTCCGTCTGGTCAGTGAATCCGCACCAGAACGGTATCTTGTGACGATGAACGAGGCATCGAACGGACGGCTCTCGTTCACGTCTCCCGCATGGAAATCTGCCGGTGTTCAGCCGATATCGGTCAGCCTCCGGGGTCTCCGGTATGAAGCGATGCTTCTCATGGGACGGCAAGACTGGGTGGAAACCGACGTTGGCCGGTGGTCAATATCCGAGGACGATCGACGACTTGTCCTCGCAGGAACAGGTGCGGAATGAGATACCGGAAGGGGTACATTGCACTTTCAGACAGCCGGGATGTGCCGGTCTTGTTGATGATTCGCAATGCTCGAGCGATCACGTTCGACCAGGTATGCGCACTGGCCGCGATTGAAGGTAGCGAATCAAGCCGGCGCTCAGTGTACTGGAGGCTGTCGCGACTGGAGGGCTGTGAGCTGATCCGGCGCATGACTTACGACCGCTTCTTCTCGCAACCGATCTTCGCCATCACGCCACTTGGGCTCCAATTCCTCGAGTTCCGCGGCCACTCGTTACTGTCACTGCCGTCGACGGCAAAGTCGATCATCCGGAAATCCCAGATTCTCCATTCGGTCGAATTGGCCGGCATCCGTGTCGCGCTGGCTCAAAAAGGGCTCCTGAAGTCCTGGAAATGGGAGCTGGAAATCGTATCGAGAAACCTGGCTTACGGAACCGGAAAGATGAAAGACTTCGACGCATTGGCCGAGATCGCTGTCGACGCAGAAACAAAATGCGTCGCAATCGAATTCGAAAGAACGCTTAAAGGCTCTGGGCGATATGAGGAATTGCGCAGCATCTTCAGAGCGGACCGGACCGCCGACCGGGTTCTTTACCTTACACCAAATGCCGAGATTCTCTATATCCTGGCGCTCGAAATGCGCGACGTTGGAAAGCGGATCGGCTTCGTTCTGAGCGAGACACTTCGGAGCGAACTGCTCGACGCTAGCATTCTCACGAACTCTCCGGCGAACGACGTGCTGTCGTTCCGCCAGTTTCTCTTGCAATGACATTTCCTCCGATTGACCGTCTATTGCGCCTCGGACGTATCCAAATGGTGCCGATTGCCTTCCGATTTCCTTCCAGGCGCCATCCTATCGCCTTCCCGATCACTTCCCAATACGCAGATTTGCATGGCCAAAACGTCCCGGAAATGTGCGAGATGCGCTCTGACTATCCCCTTGTTTTTCGTTGCGTTGGTTTGCGGGAACTGATGGATGGTTTTGGGTTCTGTGTTCAGACGATGCTTGGCGCGGGGCTCGGTGAAGCAGCTGAAAGAGGACTGCAGGTTTTAGGTGACTGTGCGCAGCGTCGCTCATGACGTACTTCGATTCGTCTTCTGCCAATCGATGCGCCAGCGGCCGTTGGATATTGGTACCCAGAACAAGTGCTTTTGTGGTGTACCGCGTGCATGATGGTAGAGCACTGCCGTTCTCTCGTAGAAGCCGCGAGTATGCCACGAATCCGCCAATCCGAACTTTTTGTAGTCGAGATGATGGCAGAATTCGTGACAGAGCGTGCTCAGGAACGTGCCGTGAGAGGTGACGTCCTTGCGCACAGCCGTCCGCATCCACACCCGAATCAACATGGCCTCCGGGTCGTAGTCACCGAACAGCTCGGTCGTCCACTGTTCGCGAACTCGCAGGGGTCTCGCGGCAAGTACCCGGACCCCGCAGTCCGGAACGTGGTAGAACTCCGATGCAAACTTCAGGAACTTGGCACAGGCCCCGCGCAGGTTTGCAATCTGGTTGGATTTCATCGCCGACTCGATGGCCTTAGCGAAGTCGAACAAGCGTGCGTCCTCTGGCAGATCGAGTGTCGTGATCCGATCGCTTTCCCGGAACCCAGTGAGGTATGACGTTCGCGGTGGGGCATCGGTAAGCATCGGTTTGAAGTTCCTTTGTGAACTCGAAACGGGACCATTGTACGTCGTTGCTCTACGATTCCGACCCAGCGAGAGAGCCGCAATGCACCGCGGATGAAGGCGTTGCTCACGCTCTTCCCCGGGCTTTCAGCCGCGGTGATCGCGTCGCCGTGACGCAATTGTGGACTTCTTCGCGAGGTCCCATCCCTTCAAATAACCATTCCTTCTCGCTGCACAACACAGTCATGTCCCGAAGTTTCCGGGCACTGAGCCTTCCCATTCAGCGCCCGTGAAATCTGTCCCCAAGGAGTATCTATGGCTCAAATCGAAATGCAAACTACTGCGACAAACGCGGTGAGCAAGACGAATTTGCCTCGCCGGTTTGTTGCGCGCCTCATCGTTAGTTCCATTTTGAGCGCCGCCGGATTGCTCAGTTTCGCTCTGACCGGCCCAATCATGTGCCGCATCGCAGCTATCGATCCGGCGCTCGAAGCGTTCTATCTCTCACTCGTCGCCGGGTGGTTCTGGTCTTTGGCCTGGATGTGGTCGCTCACCTTCCAGGTCCGGAGCCGCCGGTAAACAACCTCAACCCCGCCCAAACCAAATCCGAAAGAAAGGAGTGTCGCGCCATGCAACCCAGCTTAGGAAAGATGTCCGCATACAAGATTCTGAACTGGCAGGACCGGGCCGCCAGTTCCGTTGAACAAACCGTCGCAGCCTTCCTCGAAATTGGGGAAGCGATTGCCACACGGTGGATCCAAACCGCCAAAGGCGTTCTGCTCTTGCAGTTGGTTCCTGGTGACGATGCATCCGGAGCAATCTATGTCTTCGATCGTCGCTGCGACCAGTGGTACATGTTGTCGTTCGAAGAGTGCGAGGATCGGTTCACCTCGGAGAAATTTGACCGGGTTTTCTCCGAGTACGACCTGTTCCGCCTTGTAGAGCAGCCTGGCCTGCTGCTTTCCGAGTTCCAACCCGCCGCCTAGCCCACCTTGTAACACCCCCAACAACCAATTCCACCCCACTCAGGAAGGAGTCGCCATGCGTATGTCCGCAAGCCGTATCCGCTCAATTAACCGCGCGATCGCCAGGGTTCAGTCGTCCGCTTGGTCTGCGCCAGACCGAAACCGCCGCCCGTCTTTGGCCAACCCAACACTCGCCGCCTCCGTGAACGCCACCGAATTTGTGAAGGTCGTTGTGGTCCCAGGGAGCGCCACGCTCTAGCGTAGGCAACCGGAATTGGCGGGCAAATGCGCAAGATGATCGTGCCGTGCCCGCCGCTTTTCGGAGATTTGACCGAGTTTTGGACCCGGGATACAACCACACAACGGATGAAGGGGGCAGGACGCCATGTATGCCAAGTTCTGTGTGAACCGGGAAGCGGCAAACAACTTCATGCGACTGTTCGTGAACCGGCGGGCCTACGCAGTTCAGGCTGAGCGACCCCTGCCGAACGGCTCCGTTCCCTATTACCCGGCAAGGGATTGGAAGACGAAGGAGCCGAAGCCGCTGGACGAAGGCGTGGTGCGAATGCACCTGAACGGCGACATCACCATCAGCCTGTATGCGATCAATCCGGAGACCCAGCGCTCGAAGTGGGTCGCGATTGATGCCGACTTTGACGGCTCTCTGGAGTCGCTGTTTCATTTGCAATGGGAGTTGAAGCAGGACGGAGTGGACGCCGCCTTGGAACAATCGCGCCGCGGCGGGCACCTCTGGATCTTCGGCGCCGCGCCGCTGCTGGCATCCGAGTGCCGCATCTATGTCTACAATCTCGCCCTCCGACTCGGCATTCCGGTCAAAGGCGGCGGTCTCAAGGAAGGGATCGAGGTATTCCCACGCCAGGACCGGCTCGAAGATGGAGAGCTTGGCAACGCGATCCGGGCTCCCCTCGGCGTGCATCGGAAGACGAATCGGCGCTACTGGTTTTACGAAGCCGAGCCCACGCCAGAAGCGCAGCTTGCCTACCTCGACGGGCTGAAGAAGCTGACCGAGGCGGAGCTCAGGACCTTTATTGAAGGGATGAGCCTGCCCGAAGCCTACCGGCCGGGTGTCGCGGCGCCATTCACTCCGCCAGTTTCTTCTCCGCAATACTCAGAGTTCCGAATCCTGGACTACGTGCGGACCACGCGCAAAGACACCCGGAACTGGTGGGCAAGGTGCCCGTCCTGCGCGGGAATCGGGCGCGATCGCACCGGCGACAACCTTGCTATCCAGATCAAGAATCCGCGCCTCTACAAATGCTGGGCTGGCTGCACGAAAGAGGAGATTCGAGCCGCGCTTGGCCAGCCCATCCGCACGCGTGCGGCGGTCTAGAGAGTGAGTATGAAGGCCGTTCCCGCAAAACGGAAGCCCGAATCCGCTTCATTGCGCCGCGCCCTTCACGGACTCGCGCTTCGTGCAAGCGTGCTCAGGGCGCTCCAGAAGCGAGGCATCTATTGCACCCCCGGAATCTCACTGGAACACCAACACCTGGCCAAACGGTATCTGCTGCGCGGCGTGGAGTCCGGCGGCGCGGTCTCCGACATGGGCAGGGCGTGCGCTTTCGTTTCGCCTGAAGGAGATCGATTGCCGTGGTTGCAGTCGCTCGACTCGATTGCCGTGAATGGCCGTCATGCGATCTTCCTTGCAGAGAGCCTGGTGCGCGTGGAGATGCTGCGCACCATGAGGACATGCGAGCTTGCGATTACTCTCCACACTTTGTCTCACATGCCAGGTCGCAATCGCCCGGAGGTTGCTTCAGCGCCGCTCTTTCGTGGGCGGGATGGTGTCCTCCCCATCGATCTCTGGAAGGACGAACACCGCGCGCTCCGAGGAAAGTTGACTCCCATCTTCTATAACCGCGCTGGCGAGGAACTGCATCTGCCGCAGCGGTTTGAAGAGGCAATCAAAAAAGTGACGTCAGCGGTTTGCTGCGTCGGCTGCAAGCATTCGCATGTCGGAGTTCCGCCAGTCGCCGGAGGATTGAGGTCGTGACTTATCCCATCGAAGCTGCGGTCACAGTCGGCGAGCCGAACTGGACTCCGCTTGAGCTGGTCCTTCCAGCTTGCGAGCTTGAAAACTTCATGTACATGGGCCGAGCTGGGGAGATCGAGTTGTACAAGCACTGGCTCACGCGCCGCTATCTCAACATCAGTGCGGACGGCCAGCGGTTCTACCGCTATTCCGACGGAACCTATGTCGAGGTCACCAAAGCTGTGGCTCTCGATCATGTAAGCAACCGCGACCACTAGGAAAGGAACAACCACCATGGCAAAGAGCGTCAACAGGACATTTCTGCTCGGGCACGTTGGCAAGAATCCCGAGGTCGGAACGACACCGGGCGGCACGCTCGCCGTCAACTTTTCTCTCGCGACTACCGATCGGGAGAAGGATCGTCAGGGTAACTGGTCCGACAGGACCGAGTGGCACAACCTGGTCGCTTACGGCCGGACCGCGGAGGTCGTGCGCGATTACGTGAGCAAGGGCACGCAACTCTTCATCCAGGGCAAAATCCAAACGCGCACCTGGGATGACAAGGAATCCGGGCAGAAACGGTATTGGACGGAGATATTCGTCCAAGATCTGACGTTGCTGGGCGGCGGCCGTGGGGAGAATGGAGGCTCCGCTCACAGCAATGGTCGGGACGATTCCCGAAGGAGTTCTGGTGGATCGGGCTACCAGCGGCAGGGGACGGAAGGGCAGTACTCCGACGAAGAACTGAACCCGGATGAGATCCCGTTCTAGAACAACGTGTCTTCATCAACGTGAAGCAGGGCGCTCTTCGGAGCGCCTTAGTTTTTGAGGAGCAAATGCAATGGCAACCAATGAAGCAAAGACTGGTCCGGATACCGACGCTCTGTTCACGCAGTTGGCGGCACCGTTTGGCCCTTCGGAGATTAAGTGGCGCGTGACTCACACGAGCCACGATGGCACCCGCGGCGCGGTGATCGCATTCGCGGATCCGCGAGCCTACACTGACCGGCTCAACCAGCTCTTCACCCCGAGCGGCTGGACCAGAAACTACGACGTTACCACGGTATCGGCCGTGAGCCGGCAGAAGCGGGACAAGCTCATCCAAACCGGCAAAGTTTTGGTTACATGCACGGTGACGATCGCACGGCTTGGAACTCACTCAGGAAGCGGGGAGCAGTGGGCGGATGAACAGAACGCGATGACATCGGCGGAAGCCCAGGCATTTAAGCGAGCGGCCAGCTGCTTCGGTCTAGGCCGTTATCTTTACAACCTGCCGGAGACCTGGGTGGATCTCGATGGGCAGGGTAAACCGACCAGGCTTCCCGCACTTCCCAACTGGGCGCTTCCGAAGGCAAATTCGGCAACCGGAAAGACCAACCCGGCCTGCGGTCCACGGCCTCCGGAAGTGCAACGTGGGCCCCTCGATCAGAGAATTACGGGCAAAATCGAAGGCTTTCGGCGCATTCTCGGCGATCCAATTTACGGCGAGATACTGTGGCGTGTCGCGCGAACGCAGAAGGCGAACGCCATTCCCAACGCACAGCTACAGACGAATGTCGCAGAGATAATGGAACGGGCCTCACGGGGAATCAGCAAGGCGCACTCCCTGGCCGAGTCGATTGGCGATACGCAATTCGTCTCCGTGCTCGATCGGCTGCACATCGGGTCGATGACAACAATCAGCAATCTCGAAGCACTCAAGCATCTGGTTTCGGAACTCGAAGGACTGGCTGGGCAACCAGCCGCCTGAACGCCGAAGAGTCTTGCAGTACCCCTGCCCCTTCTGCGCGGAGGCTCACACTTGCGGGGCAGATGATACGTCGCGCTCCGGAACCTGTCTCGGCCACTTCCCGGCGGGCTGTCCGCCTCGATAACTGCAAAAAGGTCACACATGCTGCGAGTCCTCCGATTGACGGATGAGTCACGGCGCCAATGGAGCTTTGAATGGGAGCCGAAAACGAGCGATCTCAAACATTCGTTGAATTGGTTCTGGCTCTGCTGGAAGAACGCTTTCCATGGCTGGGTTCAGGACAAGATGAACCGGTCGGCGGAGCGGACACAGTCGATCAACTCGCTGACCTGTACCGGTCGCTGGTTGAGCAACGCCACAAGGCGCCTCGCGATAAGGGCGACCCGCAAGCATAACAGGCATCGGCCGACACCTGGAGGAATCTATGTGCAATGTGCGGATGATTCGAACGGAGCCCGGCCTTGTATCGATTCCCCTGGAGAAGGCCGTCTATTGTGAGAACTGCAAGATGGTCTCGTCTTCGGCCCGGCAGCGGTGCGGGTTATGCGGGTCAGAGCAAATCGTTCGATTGGCACCTCTGATCCCAGAGCCGTGGGACCCAGGTCCGGCGCCAGCTCTTGCCATTGCCGCATAGCGGACAAACTGCTGCGAGTCTCGAATTGATAGTCGGCGGAGACGCACTCAACGAGATCTGCATGCGCGGAGGCGTTACATTACACTCACACAAAGGGCTGAAATGTTCGAAATATCCGAGTCACAGCGTTCTTCCATTCTGACCGATACCGCATCAATGCTTGGGGAGCTGCATTGGTACCTGCTCAGATCGTCAAAACTCATGAGCGATAAGCGGAGTCGGGTTTTGGAGGAACATTCTTTCGGACTCACATTCGAACGACACGAGTTGACTGACTTCGGTCAAGAAGTCGGACGCGATGAAATCGACTGGTGGGTCAACCGCAATGAGCAGGACACACCCGAACTCCGCAAGCGGACCGAACAGGCCATGGCTGCCGCGCAGACCCTCAGAACTAAAGCAATAGCGCTGCGCGGGTTAGAACCTGCCAGCTATGACGATCTGATGGCAAAGTTCCAAGGCTTTGTTGAGAGCTGCCGAGCGGAAATCGCCGTGCTACATGAGTATGTCGTCTGGCTCGACCGCAAGAGCGTGCTGGCTCCGGAAATCCTGTTTACATATAAGGTCTGGGGCTCCACTCGGATGGCAGATCGCAGTATCGATATAAACTTCGCGCTTTCGACACCGAAGGAGGACGAGCTCAACACAATTCTCCGGCTCACGGAGATCGTTCTGGGATTATCAGATAGTCAGTTTTCAGCGGTCGAGCGAGCACAAATGGATCTTCTCGGGGAAGCCTATGAATCGGGAGCTGAACTCGACGAAGAAGAGCCACTGCAGACCCCGATGGACCGCATTCTGCGCAGAACCGCGAACCGTGCCATTGAGGAATGCATCATCTATTTCTCCGAATTACGCGATTCTCTCCGGGACATCGTCATCCACGTCGGGAAACGGGAAGACACAGAGGACATCGTCAACAGCGACGCTTTCTGGCGTTCCTTTATTTCCAAGGCGACCGTTAAGGGCCGAATCGAGCACGAACTCTGGGATTTCAAGGAAACTCTGGCGATGTGGCACGCGGCGAACGCAGATGGGCGAGCGCGAGCGAAGGTGACAACCGCAGAAGACATTGCCGCGTTTGCCAATGCCGACGGCGGTTGTTTACTTGTGGGTATTCGCGATGACAAGACGATCGCTGGCATCGGAGACACAGAGCGCGACAGAGAGAATCGTGTTAAGACACTGAACGATGCGCTAGCGGAACTCATCCAATACCCACGGCAGATCTGGAAGGTTCATCAGCTATTGGCAAATGGCACCGATGGTAAGGAGAAGCTGTGTCTTGTTGTCATCGCAGCGAGGGCTTGTGAACCCGTCGGGGTGAAGGGCGCCAACGGCAGCTACACCTATCCCGTGCGCCATGGAACTGGCATTGCCCGTGAGGATCCAGAAAAGCTGCGGGACGCTCGCATTCACGACAAGAATGACAATTTCGATTTTCTCGAGCGCCTTCGGCAGTTTGTACGAGACAATTGACTGCCATTGCGTTGCGCCGGTCTCTGTTCCTTGCCGCAGGCCCTCAATTGACACATCCAAAGCGTTCGTCCAGATCAGAAGCTGAAGGCTCCCACCTCGCCCATTTTATGAGAATTCCATTTCACGACGTGAGGTGAATCCATGCGGAATGTCGCTCGCCTGAAAATGGGGTACTACCCATTACCGGAGGCCGAGGGGGTGAAACTGCGCTCACTGCTGTCGTTCTCAGAACCGGCTTCAGTGATCGACCCTTGCGTTGGACAAGGAACCGCGCTGCATCTCGTTACGAGCGACGCGGAGGTTCGGCGCTATGGTGTCGAGCTCGACGCGGAACGTGCACGGATTGCGGGCGCCAACGGCATCGAGACCATCCAGGGGAATGCCTTCGACGCTATTGCGCGGTTCGAATCCTTCTCTCTCCTGTACTTGAACCCGCCGTACGACTCGGAAATCGGCTCCATCACTAATCGCAGAATGGAGGCCGTGTTCCTGGAACACACCTACCGTTGGCTGGTGATGGATGGCGTTCTCATAATGGTGATTCCGTTCGAGCGATTGCACGACTGCGCCGGCATCCTTGCTTCCCACTTCACGCAGCTCGCCGTTCTTCGCATGACAGATGAGGAATCGGTCAAGTACCGGCAAATCGGGGTGCTTGGCCTGCGGCGCAATGTCAGAGGAGCGGCCGTTGAAAACAATAAGAGGCAGCTTTTGAACGTTGGCTTTTATGCCAGCTTCCTGGGACTTCCTGAGCTGCAGCCGGGCGCTTGCCCACCGTATTTAGTCCCTCCATCTGGCGAGGCGGAGCTGAGCTATCGCGGCCTACCCTACGACCTGTTGGAAGACCTGTTGCCGCACTCCGGAGCATGGAGGCAGGCGGCGCCGCTGCTGTTGCCGCACGAGGATGTTGCCACGGGGCGGCCGATCACGCCGCTGCACGGCGGCCATGTGGGATTGCTCTGTACGGCCGGACTTCTCAATGGCGTCTTCGGCGATGGAGACGACCGGCACATCGCGCGCTGGCGCTCGGTCAAGCACGTGACCACGTTCGTGGAAGAGGAGGGTGATGCGCAGATCATTCATCACCGCGAACGATGGACGAATGAGCTGCGCCTGGTCTACGCAGACGGGAGAACCCTCAAGCTGACCGAGACCCCGACGAAGAAGGAGGACGAAGCCGATGGAGAATGCACACCTGCGGCTCGGGCTGCTTGAGTATGTTCGGATGACGGAAAAGACCTCGACCCGCATTCGCCTGCGGGTCGATCGATATATGGGAGAGGATCGCCAGGCGCACGTCTTGAGCGTGTTCGGCAATGATGCAGATATTGGAGCGATTACGGCTGCCGTTCACGAGAAGGCAACATTTATGCTTACCTTTCCGGATGGCACCGCGAAGGAAGTCACTCTTGGGGAGCATGCCTCCTGCTACAAGGGTGCGGTTGTATTGCCCAGCCGCAGGCATCCAGTGCGCCACTTGCTGGCTGTCTCGCAGGAACTCCATAACAACGGAACCGCCGGCAGGACAATTCTCTTGCGCTACCGCCAAGACGAAGCCTGGGCAACCCTTGTTAATCTTCTCGGTCTTCCCGCCGATCCCGCATGGGCGGCATATGTTCTTGGGGTCATCGATCGAAAGAAGAGAGTCGAAGACATCGATGGGATCGGCTGCGAGCCGGTCGTGATTTCGGCGACGACCGAAGAGATGATGGAGTGGATCGGCGATGGGTTGCGTTCAGATTCGTTAAGTTTTCCAGCGAAGACTGGTCCAATCATTTGGCCGCGATGCTCTCTGTTCGAGACCTTGCGCCCGGCCTCAAGACGGGTCGCCTAATCGACATTCCAGAGGGGAATTCGGGACTCGATGTACTGGCGAAAGGCCTCATAGCGGGCTGTAAGCTTGGGATCATTTCCTTTTTTGATTCGTTCTTGCTCGGTGAGCACGAACTCATAAATTGGCTTGAGAGTGATCTCCCTGAACTTGTGCCGTAATGCTGCATCTTCGACCATGATGGGGCTCAGGTAATCTAGAATTCTCTTTCCATCGATGTCGATTGCAATGAGCCCCATCATTTTCATGACGATCGCCGTAATCGATTTCGCCTCAGTCGTCGCCTGGGCTTGAAAGTTGGAAAGGGCCGAATCGAGAAAACTGCAAAGCTCATCGCCGATCACTATGCGCGGATACCCGGCTTCTTCGGACTCGAGCAGATAGGCCTTCTCTAACGCAGTGCCGTAGATCTCCTGGGGGCCGATTTCAGTTGCGAGGCCTACATCGATTCCGCCACGCAAGGGATGCTTGCTCGCTAATGAGACTTGCATAACCGTGGCGGCCGCGGAGAGAGCCGACACGATGGTCACCATCAAGGGTAGATCTCCCTCCTGATTACGTATTGGAACTGACGTGACGAAAGAGTCGGAGAAGCTCACGAACTTGGGACGTACCGACTTGTCCGTGTGTTTCTTCAGGTTAGAAAGCCCAGATTCAAAGGCTGTGAAATTTTTATCGAAAGTCTGCCGAAGCTCCAGCACGAAGCCCGCCGTCTGCTTAAGGACCTCAGCAACTTTCACTTTGTCTTCGAGCGTAGTCGGGAGGTGCAAAGCCTTGAACTTCTCGCGCTGTCCGAGCACGTCGAGAAAAGCAACCAAATGATACTCAAGCCGGAAGCTGGTCTTTCCCATTGAGTTTTTACCTTCGCTCACGATACATCATTTCTCTCTTTGGCCTTTGCGCCAGCTTTCCGGGAACATGCGCCCTTTGTGCGCCAATACTCGTGATTGTCGGCAATGCCTTGTTGTATTAGGAATTGCGCTGTTTCGATGATTTCTTCCGTGCGTTCTTCAGGATGTCGGCAAGGATGTGTGGGGTACCGCGAACGTTGAGCGGCCGCAGATGATCAACATGCTCGGAAGCCAAGATCGCCCAATTCTCGAGCATTTTGCGTAGGAAAGAGTTCTCGAATGGCGGAGGGATGGAATCTGGCTCGAAAACTAGGCCGCAGAAACTCACCGGACCTTCGATGGTGAGGATCTCCAAGCTGAAGTTCCCCCGAGAGTTTTGAAGAGATCCCCTTACTAGCCAACCAGCACGGAGCTTCAGAGTACGGGGCCCGCTCACTCGGGCATTGTCTTGGTTTTCCAATCGAAAATGAGCTCGAAGGCGCTTTCCGATATTCCCCGCTTCACCGATATAGCATGGAGTGTGCGCTGCCCCTGCATCGCGAGCCTCGGGAAAGGTGAAGCGATATACGCCTGGATAGGCCAAGTCAGTGGTCAGGCGTTTTGGGACTTGCTGGTGGTCAATCCAACCTCGTATTTCGGCTGCAGAAAGTAATTCCTTCCACTGCAGATTGCAACGACGAAACTGCTCTCTCATCGCTTACGCGCCTCTCGTTCGAGACAATCGCCCATTGATCTCGATCTCCGTCCAGTATCGTTCAACAACTGGTGAGCCAGCCCGCAGTTCGGCTGTTATGCGGGTTGGCCTCGTTCTCGCGACCATTCTTCACCATCCTCTAGCGCCGTGATCTGTGGGCGCGCCAAACTGACAACTCACCTTGAACGAGGTAGCTCCATGGAGACGACCTTCGACTACCTGCGCCATTTCGGCCCTTCGCTGGCGGAAAGGATTCTCGAAACTTACCCCCCGCTTCAAAGCACAAAAGACCCGGTTGCTCCTTCCCTCGCGAACCTTCTCCGGAAACCTCTGCCCGCTCAGGCGCTCGCCATCACGGGCACGGCAAAGTATCTGCGCAGGGCTAAAGCCGCACGTATTGTGGCCGAGTGTGGCGCGGGTAAAACTTTGATGGCATTGGGCGCTATCTACGTGCTCTCCGAGGAACGGCCGACAACAACTCTGGTGATGTGCCCCTCACACATCGTGCACAAGTGGGCGCGCGAAGTTTTGACGAGCGTTCCGCGGGCGCGGACCTTCCTCATCGAAGACATGCGCAACGGCGGCGATCCGACTAAACCGCACGGCGTGTGCGAAGTGAAGCTGAGCAAAGGCAAAATTATCTACGAAGGGAAGCGGCTCAGCCTGGCGGAGATGAGGCGACTAGGCCGCGCAGAGTGGAGAAAGCGGTTCACGGGCCCGACTTTCTTCATTACTGGCAAAGACAAAGGCAAGCTCAGCTACTTCTGGGAACACGTCTATCTCAAGGCCAAGTCAGGCCCAAACCTTGGCGGAGTCGTAAATCCCGATTCTGGTGCAGCCATCCTCGACTCGGAAATGGAAAAGCTCACGGCGCTCGACTTCCGGGAGAAGCTGAAGGTCTCTGAGTCTCTTGCTGCTCCCAAGGGCGGCACGACTCGGTTCTCGGCGCTGTGGCAGGCAGACCGAAGCCGCATTCAGCGCATGGCGCCGATCGAGTACGTCGGCCGCTACATGGGCGGCTGGTTCGATTTCGCGATTGCCGATGAACTGCATCAGTTGGCCGGCGACACTGCTCAGGGCAACGGACTTGGCGTTCTCGGCCGTGCCGCGCAGAGGTTGATCGCGCTCACTGGAACCCTAATGGGCGGCTATGCCGATGACCTCTTCAACATCTTCTACCGCATGGAACCACGGGCGATGGTCGCCGAAGGCTTTGCGTACGGCGGGCAAGGCAGACGGGACTTTCAGGAAAAGTACGGCGTCCTTGAAACCATCGAGAAAGTAGAGGAGGCGGACAACGCCTGCTCGCGAGCAACCAAGAAGACGGTACGCGTGCTGCGCAAGCCAGGCGCCTCGCCGCTGCTATTCGGCAAGTTCCTGATGAACACGACAGCCTTCTTGGCCCTCGAAGACATCTCCGACAACCTGCCGCGCTACGACGAGAGCGTGATCTCGGTCGATATGGACCAGGCGCTTCAACAGGCTTACGAGCGTTTGGAGGAAGACATCCGCTCAGCGATGCGGGAGCATCGCGGCAACAAAAGCCTGATGAGCATCCTGCTGAACACGCTTCTGCTCTATCCCGACCATCCTTACGGCTTCGATGAGATCTGGGCGCGCGCCTTCGATCCCGAGACCAGGGAGTTCGTGAAGTTCCTCGTGGCGACTCCCGAGAACCTCATCCAGGATGCGCTCTATCAAAAGGAGCGGGCCGTTATCGCCGATGTGAGGGAGGAACTTCGCCAGGGAAGGCGCTGCCAGATCTATGCGACCTATACGGGGGAGAAGGATGTCACGGCGCGGCTCGAAACTGTGCTCCTGAGGGAAGGCATCCGCGTGGCCGTGCTTCGCTCGTCTGTGCCCACCGACAAACGGGAGGATTGGTACGACCGTCAGCTGAAGGCCGGCATCGAAGTCGTGATCTGCCATCCCAAACTTGTGGAAACGGGGCTCGACCTGTTGGCATTTCCGACGCTCTACTTCTACGAGACAGGGTACTCGCTGCACACCCTGCGACAAGCGAGCCGGCGATCATGGCGCATCGGGCAGAGATTTCCCGTTCGGGTGAAGTTTGTGACCTACTCGGGCACCATGCAGGAAACCTGCCTCCGGCTGATGGGCAAGAAGATGCTGGTGGCCCTGATGATGGAGGGCAAGTTCTCCGGCGAAGGCCTTCAGGCGCTCGACACCGATGAGGACCTGATGAGCGCCATGGCGCGGGAACTGGTCGAAAAGGCCGGCGTCGGCGAGTCTGCTAACGCTGTGTGGCGAGAGCTTGACCGGGAGCGCGAGAAGATCCAGCCGCGGCCGATAGTGGTCGACCCGGCAGTAGAAGAAGAGCCTCTCCCAGCGCTCAACCTGCCCGGAGTCGATGCGCCGCAACCGGTGCCGATGACCTTCGGCATTCAACTGATGGAGCCGTCTCTCGCCACGAAGAAGCGAAAGAAGGTTCCGATCTGGCCGACAGCCAAAGAGAGCGACGCGCAGCTTAGTCTCTTCGATTGAGGCCGCGAGTATTCAACGTAAAGATTTCGTCCAAAGGAGGTGACACCATGATCGAGCAACAGGAAAAGATTCGTTGCCAGAGTTGTGAACTGGTCCAGTGGCGGGACCGGCAGAATTGCAGGCGATGCGGCACCGCATTGCCGGAGCCAGTCGTAAGAATCGTCGAGCGGGTTGTCGAGAAGATCGTGATCCGGCAGGACGCGGAGTGCATCGCCACTCTCGAACAGGCACAAAAGTTGATCGCATCGGCTTCGGAACGCTTGAGCCTGCAGCCTTCCGAACCGATGTCGCTGGTCCCAGGAACCGGCTCATTTCCCACGATGGCCGAAGTGGAACGGGCGATGATCGTCGCGGCCTACCGGAGGTCCAGCCGGCAGCCCCTCGAAGCCGCTCGTATGCTCGGAATAGGAAAAACGACTTTCTATCGTAAGCTGCGGGAGATCAGAGGGATAGCAGCTTAGAACAGGAACTCGCGACCATTGCTGCACGCGCGCGTGAACCAATTGCTTTAGGAACAGAGGAATTAAGGAACGCCGCCGGCTGTTGCATGCAATTCCAAAACGGTCAGCTCCGGCTGGCCTTTTTCTTTTGTGGAGGACGCTATGTCCAAAGGGCCGTTTCTCCCGTCCGACTTCATTCCCACGAAGTTCTCTTCAGCCGCCGATAAGGCCGACTTTGGGAACGCTCTCCTGCATTTTCTCGATGCCGATTGTCCTCAGGGGTTGTTTACAGAAAAGCTTTACCGCCGCCTCTCGATGACGTTCGGCCACATTGCTCACTATGATCGCTCGGGCTTCTACGATACCTGGTTCACGCGAGCCCGCCACCGCGCTGCATTTGTTGAGAAGACGCTTCACTGGCCCTGCCACGGCGATCCGGAGTTTACTTTCAGCGATGCCGAATCCGCCATCCAGCAAGTGATGCGGGAGCGGAACTATTTTGGACGCTTCGAACTGAAGGCTGCGGAGGCGTTACGTGCCGCCGAATTGCGAGACCTCGAGCGCCTTGAGGCGAAATACCGTAGCCAAAAACCGCAGGAGAATGTCAACACCGCGATCGACCCCACGCCTGAGGCAAATCCGGATTCCTCATCCAGTTCGCTCGATGCCGCTATTCAAATCAGTCTCTTCTAGCCAGCCCCTGTAAGGAGGCGTGATGGGCTACAACGTCTATTATCGCGGGGAAATCGAGATCAACCCGCCTCTCACCGAAGAGCACGCAGCACTCGTCCTCGCCTTCTCCAAAGGCGAGCGCTCCACGCAAACCGAAGCCATCTACGATGCCATCGCGAATAGCTCTGAGCCGGACCTGCCCGGGTATGCAGACTTATTCGAACTTTCCGAGGACCGCACTCTCCTTCTTCCCGAGGCGGGAGAGAGCCGCCACGGGCTGCGATTGTGGCTGGCGCTTTTGATCGAGCACGTCCTCGAACCCCTCAGCTACACCCTCAACGGCGATGTCGAATGGACTTCGGACGATGCCGACGACCGGGGTTCGATCTACGTCAAGAACAACATCGTCGAAATGGTTGACGACGTGATCTTCAATCCGGGGCCAAGTTGGGCGCCGGAGCATTACGTTGATGAACGTCTGAAGATGGTTCTCCAGGGATTGAGCGATTCGGCCGACGATACTGGCTGCTCTCCCGATTTGACAGTAGTATCGGCGGCTGCCGTCGCAACGATCCGTACAGTTCTTGCACGCATCTGAAACGCCGCAGCCCTCTGGTAGCAGCGCGTATTCAAGCGGTCTCACCGGCCCGTGGAAGATAGGTATCCAAGAACGAGAGAGCCTTTGCGTAAACCCTCTCTGCATCGTCCCAGGCTTCCTGCGGGAACGCCCACAGATGGTATTGATTCTTCGCGACTGCCGGACTATCGGGCACGATAGCGCCTCCCGAAGGGATGCTCGAAGGCCTCAACCAGTGCGGACTGTCCAATTGATAGCCGTAAGTCAGTGGCGCCGGAGCTGTATCCCAAATCCCAATCCAAAGCAGATAGAGATCCTGGCGTTTGATATAGAAGCCATAGGCGGTGACGTCTGTCTCGAGTTCTGTTTTGTGTTGCCGCGCGTCAAACAACTTCTTGGCTTGATCTACGGTCTTCTCCAGTTTGCGAATGGCCCGGTATTTTTCGCCTGACCACGTCTTCATAAACTCGCGCTCATCGGGCGTCATTTGGCTGATTTCAAACCTCCACTTCCAGAAATTCAGAACTTCCTTCAACAGATTGTCTTCGCCGCTCGCGACGGTCTGAGCAAGCTTCGGGATCAGATCCTTCCAGTAGCAGCGATGGACATATACATTCTGCTTCTCAAGTGCGGCACTTATTTGGACGAGAAGGTGCGAGTGTTTCCAGTCATTTGGCACCAGGAAACAGAGGTGCTTCTTCCCGCGCTCGGTTGAGAAGCAACCGGCGTAGCCATCCAGTTGTCTCGGAGTAAGGCCAAGTTCGGGATCGATCTTGACTTCGATCAGGCACTGAAGGTTCTCGCCAAGGACAACAATGTCCGGAATCTGACGACCGTCCGGCCCCTCGAATGACTGCTGCGTTCGATAGATGAATTTCGCCGCCTCCACTTCCGAGATCGTCTGCTGTGTCAGACATGACAGGAGTGCCGCAGCCACTTTGGGGTTGCGATCCATCAGGTTGCGAACGAGATGTGTGTGGTCGTTTTCCCTGGTGACGACGTTGTCGAAGATCGTAGCCATCAGATAACAGTGTATTGCCGCCACTCAGTCATCGAACAATCTCGGGGCACGACTCCTTCCACCCATTTCAACATCATCCTGAAAGAGGAGAATGACGATGAGCACTCTAAAGGCAGAAGCTCTGGTGCGCGAGTTTCATTACAACGGAATCCGCATCCCGGATCCTGGCCCGGAACTCTCCGTCGAACAGGTGCGCGACCTGCTGACGCCTAACTATCCAGAAATCGCCACCGCTTCGGTATCCGGCCCCGAGGCAACCGGCACCGTGCTGCGCTACACCTTCAGCCGCGCGATTGGCACGAAGGGTTAAGAGATGCCGCCAGAGGCAATCACCAAAGAGGAATTGATCGCGCTCTTCGAGGCCAAGGCAACGGTCCCGCCTCCGGCGTCAAGCATCATTCTCGCGAGGCATCTCCAATGCAAAGAATCTCTCGCCGTCGCCCGATTTCTGACCGAGGCAATGGACCGCTACGCCGGAGACGAAAGCAGTCCGCTCGCTGTGCCAATAGACTTGCTGCCTCCACTGGGTTAGTTACGCTTGCGCCCGCCTTTGCACAGGCATTGCCTGCGCTCGATGGTGTACCCACGGCCTATAGCCACGAACTCCGCGCCGAGTTGCTTTATGACCTTTGCGCGGCGTTGGTGCGGGAAGGACTGGCCGGACCAGAGCTGTGGCAGAAATGTGAAGGCAGTTCCGTCGTTTTTGCGCAGCGGAGTGTTGTGGAGGCTACCGGTGAGGAGCGATGGAACTTGCTTCAACGCAACGTCGAATATCACCTTTCGGTGAGCGACGTGGCCGAGGGAGATGGCGAGGAGGCTCCGCTCGGGCGCGGCCGTCTGGCGGTGACAATCGAGTGCGGCAGCGCGGGATTCCTCAAGATTGGTCCGGCAATTGCGGCCCTTGAGGTGGAAGCGGAGGGATTGGGAGCGGCGTTCTACTGGATTCTCACGTATGCGCTCTATCGCGTGATGCGAATCTACAACCACGACGACGCCCTTCAATACGAGGAAAGAATGCGCGAGTACGCCGAGGAAGACCATGAGAACCGCGAACAGTACGAATTTCCTGAAGTCGAGAAGGCCCTGCCCGAGTGCATTCAGAAAACGTTGAAGACTGAGGACCATCGCGCCTTCGTTCACAGCGCACGCCGCGTTCTCGCCAAGCATGGGAACGGAAAGTACCGCGCCTGGATCGAGCACCTTCGGAAGATCGATGAACTCTCGCGGGTACCGTTCTCATGTGACCCCCGTTTTCGAGAGGATGGCGGTTACGACATGATTCCATTGCCGTCTCTGGTGGTTGCCTTCAACGACCACGACGCCATCGTCGCCTGTTTCGATGAAGAGAGCCAGTACATGCTCGAAGGCAGCGCGGAGCCAACCCTGGGTATCGTTTTCTCTCCGCGAATTCCCGAGGAGGTCAAGCACGCGATACGAGCAGTAAGGCGCTTCGTTGCTCTCAACGTCGAACTCTTCGGCTTGGTCGAGAAGATGCAGGAATGGGAGAAACGTGATGGAGATACACATCTCGATCGGGGAAAACCATCGCTTCGAACTACGTGAGGCGCTCCTGGTTTACGGAGACCGCCAGCAGAGTTTTGTAACTCGCCACGCGGTGACGCTGCACGAGAATGCGCCGCCGTCACTTGAGCCGGCGCAGCCTCTCACGCTCGGTTTCGTCGAGTCGCTCGTTCGCTCGCTTTTCGGAGGCTCCACGGCCGAAGTGCTTCCCGAGAATGTGCTCGCCAAGGGAGAGCGTCTCATTGCCTGGTGGACTCCCCCCTGCCACCGGCAAATGTTCTACGAGAACGCGCAACGGAAGGCAACACGGCTCAACGGTCGCACCTTCCCGCAACCGCCGCTGGTGTGGCGCGTCCATAACGGCGATCTGAAGATTCGTGCACTCGTCGGCCGCGAGCGCCCCAGCGCGTCCACAACTCTCGCGGTCGCACCCTTCTGGAACCTTTCGGACGACGGCCGTGTCTGTACGGGCTCAATGCGCCGGCCGGACGAGGCAACCGCAGCATCAATTCCGGAGTGGGAACGAGGCTTCTACGAAAGCGCCTTCACACACGCCAATGTCGGCCGCCTGACGCGGCATCCGGGTGGCTTCGAGGTACTTTGGAGCGAACTTGCGGACAAGAGCAAGCCGTTTCCGGCAGCAACGCTGATCAAGCTGCCGCAGACGCTCGCGCAGTTCGTGCGCGGGGAGAGGAGGTAGGATGCGCGTCGAGCACACCTTGCCTCCGGATCTTGTCCAGAATCGTGCAGTGCGCATTCTGGTTGTTGGTGCGGGCGGAACGGGAAGCGCAATCGTGATGGGACTTCCCTATCTCGATCAGGCGATGCGCGTCTGGGGACATCGTTACGGTCTCGCCGTCACCCTGATGGACGCCGACGTTGTGAGCGAAACCAACTGCGTCCGTCAGCCCTTCTCCACTTCTGACATCGGCCAGAACAAGGCCACCGTTCTCATCAATCGCGTCAACCTCTTTTGGGGTACGAGTTGGCAGGCGGTCCCCAATCGATTTCATGCGCGCTCCTTCGAGCGGAACTATGACCGCTGCCCCGATCTCGTGATCGGGTGCGTCGACACGCGTGCCGCGCGGAAGACTATTGAGGGTTCTTTCTCGCGTGCTCTTAACCGGGTCTGCTATTGGCTCGATCTTGGCAACAGCGCAGCGAGCGGGCAGTTTGTCCTCGGCCAGCCGCTGAACGCGCGGAATCGCAGGAAAGCCGGGCGGCTGCGCACCGTGAGTGAGTTGTATCCGGAGATCGTGGACGAGGACGCCGGCGAAGATGCATTGCCCAGTTGCTCAGCCGTCGAAGCGCTCGATCGCCAGGAGCCGTTCATCAACCAGGCGCTCGCGTCGAGTGCGCTGGCCATGCTTGCGCAACTCTTCCGGTATGGAAAGCTTCGGCATCACGGCGCCTTCTTTAATGCGAAGACAGGCCAGATGTGCGCCCTGCCCATTGATCCGGTGCTGTGGCGCAAAGTCAGGAGACGGACAAAGAGATCGCAGATTGGCAAATTGACGGGATAAGTGCATCGCGGGCGCAGAACATGTGCTAAGTATTCATAGGTACGTCCGGAGTTGTGCGATGAAGATGACCCTCGATCCCGATCTTGCGAGAGAAGCGAAAGCCCTGGTCGCTCTGGCCTTTCGCAATGGGCCCATTGAAGACCTTCATGCGGGCAGATCTTGCCCCGCCTGCAGCGGCAAGGCCGAAATTTCACACATCTCCGATGAGGAGATGAAGCGCCTGATGAAGTCCGCTGTGGACGCCCTGTACCGGCTCTTGTGGCAGCGGGAGTACGATCCCGCGCACTATAGCGAGAATCTCGCTCTGGGCCGGCGTTACACATCGCGCTGGGATGATCCGGAACTCAAGAAAACATTGAGGAAAGGGTCACGCCCGAAGTAACCCACCTCAACAGGAGACATCCATGTTCAAAGAGCTTGCACCCTACCTGCGGCAGCGCGCCGTCTTGCTCACCGTCACGCACGTGGAAAGCGATCAATTCCGCGTAAACGTGATTCCGCAGAAGTTGAAGGACGGCGAGAACGCGGCGCTGACCACGCCGCTGACCGTAACCGGGACCGCAGAGGAGCTCGACCGCGATTTGCCGGCAACGCTGGTCAACTTCGTCTCGGCACACCTGGAACTCAAGAACACGCTGAACCGGGCGAAGGCAGAAATGGACGCTGCCGCGAAGACGGCTCAGGCGGAGGCCCGCACAAAGAGCAAAACGGCGACTACAAAACCAGTGCCGAAGCCCGAACTGCCAAAGGTCGCTGATACACCAAAGACCGTGCCGCAAGCCGCTGCCGAACCGCCGAAGACAGCGAGCCTCTTCGATGCTCCAGCGCCAACCACATCGCCGGTTTCTGAGGCCGACCAGGAAACGGAGATTCTGGCGGAAACCAGCGAACAGGAGGAAGGCGACGATACCGAATTCGACGAGGCCGCGTAAGCGGCCTTACGAACAGGACTTGAACGGCTTGTCATTCTAGAAGGCAGCGGCGTAAGTTCGATGGCGGACCTGCGCTGAACGGCCGATTAGACTCAATACGTGCGCGGAGTCCCCTCGGAGATCTCGTTTCGGATCCTGAGTACGCAAAGAGTCGTTCAGGACTCTTGCTCACAGCTCTCAAGCGCATTCGCCTTCCAATAGGGTCGAAAGCCAATCTCCAAGCGGCGTTTTCTCATCGTAGAATGCAGCCCGCGTCCATTGGCACAGGAGTAGCGAGGCGTACTCCTTCTGACCAGATTCCGCGGTTGCGTAAAAATCACAGTAGGCAGCATTCAGAACATGGTACATATCGTCGATCAAGTCTCTAGGATTGGACCCTCGATGTGCGCAGCGCCAGTTTGAGTAGAGGTCTGCTCGTACCACTGCCTTCGCCATGCGAGAGGCGGGGTGCTGGAGCAGTCCCAACGCTGTGCTGATTGCTGCATAAGCGTCTTGCGATTCGTATATCCGAAGAAGATGTGCGCTGAGAAGTGCGGCACCGATATCTGCTGCCACTTGTTCATCGAGCCACTCAGTCAAACTCTCCGCAGTCACCGCAAGCAGCCCTGCTTTCATATCCGGCCGGCTCTCAAGATGAGCCTTCTGACCCTCTCGGCTCGTTCTTGCGAACTTGCCCCGTTCCGATAGGAAAGTTTCGGCTCGTTCCTCGACGATTCCTTCTGCGAGTTTTGCGATTTCCTCCTTCAGCGCATCGTAATCCGCCGGACTGTAAAACGCGACCACCGAATCAGAATGCGCATACAGCGTTTTGACTTCATTTCTGAGCAAATCCATGCCGTCATAAGCGCCGGCGATTCCAGCATCGACGTAGACCTTTATGTACCGGAAGAGGTCCTTTCCTCGATCTGTGGAAGTCGCAAAAGTGCGAGTGAGTTCATAGACGTTTTGGCCGCTCAGCGCAAGAGTGCAGCCGCACCGCTCAAGTCGCGAAAGCAGCGTCGCCGGCTCGACGTTTTGGTCAAGCAGTCTGTTCCAGAGATTCGTATCCAGATAGATGATCTTCGGAGGCACGCGGCCAAGTTCGTTGCCAATTGTCACCGTCTGCACCCTTCTGACCTGCTGAGTCGGCAGCCTTCATGGTAGGACGGCGATGCGGCCGAGCGCTATTCGCAAGGATTGAAGCGACGCTTCGCAAAATTCCAAAGAAAGCCTATCCCACAACTGAAAACCAAGAGGAGGACAGCGATGAACTTTGTCTTCCACGACGGCGGCCGTGCAGCCGCAGGCTACAAAGGATCGACCGGCGACTGCGTGACGCGATCGATTGCAATTGCGACCGGCAAGCCGTATCAGGAGATCTACGACTCGCTCAACCGGCTCGCAGAGACGGAGCGGATCGGCAAGCGGAAAAGGAAACGCTCGAACAGCCGCACCGGCGTCTTTCGCTCGACCTATCAACACTACCTGGAATCGCTTGGCTGGCAGTGGACCTCAACGATGTCGATTGGCTCCGGTTGCCGGGTGCATTTGCGCGCCTCGGAACTGCCGCAAGGGCCGCTGCTCGTTAAAGTTTCACGTCACCTCACCGCGGTCATCGACGGCGTTCTCTACGACACACACAACTGCTCGCGCGGCGGAACCCGCTGCGTCTACGGGTACTTCTCGCTGAAACCCTAACCGCTGACCGCTACTTGGGCGCATCCGGCTGCTCCACGGCTTCACTCGCAATCTTTGCGGCGAAGCCGAGACACGTCGGCCCCGGCGCTCTTCAACTCAACGAGAGATCAACCGGCAGTTTTGGAGACTCTTCATGCTTCTCACCATGGAATCGAAGACAGCCGCAACTCACAAGCTCGAACAGCTGATCGCCCAGGGGCGAAGCAAGGCGAGCGAGGTTGTGGACCACGTCATGAACAACCAACCGAGCGACCGCCTGGCGCGCGGCGCGGAGCTCGGCTTTGCGCCGGACCCGGAGGCAAATGCCGTCCTCATCGAGTATTCCGATGCGCAGGCGGGCGCCATCCGTCAACGGTTGCACCGCCATTCTGTGCAGCAGATGGCGCAGACGACGGACCTGCCGCTCAAATTCATCGATAGTTTGCAACAGACGGCCGAGCCGTGGGCTCGCGAACTGCTCGCCCACAACCTGAAGACGGTCTTCGCTAACCGTTTTGCCAAGAGCCGCTACCTGTTGCGCTCGGTCAATGGCGAGGTGCGAGGCTTTCTCTCCGACCGCTATCGCCGTCTCGACTCGCGGCCGATCATCGAGGCCTTCGCGAGCGCCGTGCAGCAGAAAGGTGCTCTGCCCTACGACGGTTATGTGACCGACACCAAGGTAGCGCTGCAGGCGATCATGCCCGAGGTCTACGAGCCCATTCCGGGCGAGATGGTCGCTTATGGCCTGAGTCTCGAAAACTCGGACTTCGGTAATGGCGCGCTCTCCGTACGGGCTTATCTTTTACGGATCTGGTGCTCGAATCTGGCAATCACGCAGGAGGAGATGCGCCAGGTGCATCTCGGCCGGCGGCTGGATGAGTCCGTCCTTTATTCGCAGCGCACCTACGAACTCGATGCCGAGACCACAGTCAGCGCACTGCGCGATGTGATTGGCTCCCAACTGAACGCAGACGGACTCCGCCGGCGCATGGAATCGGTTCGCCTGGCCCACGAGCATAGCGTGGACGCCGGTTCTGCAAGGGACCTGCTCCGCAAAACGCTGCTCAAGACCGAGTCGGACGCAGTGATCGAGGCGTACAACTCGCCCGACACGCAAAACCTGCCCGCAGGCAACACCACGTGGAGGCTTTCAAACGCGATTTCCTGGATTGCCGGAAACACGGGTGATCCGGAACGGAAGCTCGAATTGATGAAGTTTGCCGGCGAAGTGCTGCCCGCGGCAGCGTGACCAGACGCTTGAAGAGCGGCGCGTGAGCGCCGCTCTTCAAGAACGATGCCCAGAGGAGAAACAGTCATGGCTACGATTGCCGAAACCAACTCTTTGTTTGAGATCGACACCGAACTCGACCTGCTCGTCGAAGCGATCGAAGTCGAGGCCGAGGCCACAGGCCAGCCCTCGGAGGAACTCGTGGCCCGCTTCCAGCAGTTTTGCGCAGCGCACGGCGACAAGGTCGACCGGATTGGCCGCTTTGTCCGCATGATGGAAGCTCGGGAGCAGTTCTGCCGCAGCGAGGCGACACGCCTTGGCGAGCGCGCCCGCGCCGCGGCTGGAAGGGTGGAGCGGACCAAGAACATGGTTCTTTACTACCTGCTGAGCCGGAACCTGCAGAAGATTGAAGGGCAGCAATTCACCCTGCGCGCCCAGAAGAATAGCCAGGATTCGGTGAAGATCACCAATCAGGCGGTAGTGCCGAAGTGCTACTGCAGGATTGAGGCGCGGATTCCCGGAGTCATCTGGGAGACAGTGCTCTCCCTGCTGCCGGAAGAGCTTGCCAAGACGCTCGAATTGTCCATCCAGGAGACCCGGCCGGACAATGACGCCATCAAGGCGGCGGTAGCGCGGAATGAGCTGGTGCCGGGCGCCGAGGTGCGGAGGGGTACGCACTTGCGGGTAGTGTAGGAAAAGACTCAATTGGTTCCGCTCACCCAGAGAAGTCATAATTATTGGAAATGAGCGAGAAACGTGAGTGGAAAAAGTATGCCGTTGGAGAACCGTCCAAACGACCAAATTGGACGAATTCCGACTGTTGTCCCTTGGAAAGTGTCCATCACATCTGCCACGTCGCCGACGCATTCAGGATGTTGGAGGATGGCCGAATACGGTCCAGTCTCATTTGGGATGAGAGTCGACTCAACAATACGCGGACTTGCGTTTCATGGCTATCACCAAACCATTGGGCGAATGGTTCCTTGTACGGGAACATCGAATTCTATTTCGATTGGCGTGACCTTATTGAGGACAAGAAATTCTTTTGGGTGGAAGCCATTGCGTACAATCCCCATGCCTTCCGGATCCTGATCTCGGACAATGAGCAGGTCGGCGACCTGGAGCCCTACCCCGTAGAAAATGGAAGTGGTCCGTTGTTCTTCGATAAGGCTTCCGGTCAGTGGTATTGGAATAGCAACCTTACTGGCGAATTCATGCTCGACGATGACCTGGCTCTTCGTCGAGCCACAAAAATCGGCTTCTGCGGTCACCACCCAAATATCTGCCGTAAGAACGGCAGTGCCTGCCGAGACCGCGACCTGAAATGGAACCAAGCGGGTGCGCAGTTGATCGCTAAAGTGATCGCTCAGGGAGCCCTCAGTTCCTCCTTGCAGCGCCAACGTCTGTTTCTTGATGGAGACCGCCTGGATAGCTATAGCAAATCCTGCGTGCTCGATATTCTCTACAAGTTGCGAAAGTCGCCGACGAATGGAAATCTGAAATCGGGGGACGAGGCTACGTTGCCCTTGGCGAGCGCGATCCTAGATCGATTCGCGAGGGGAAAGAAACTCGATCCGCTCACAAATCTGTTCGCTGACTCCGAGCAACTGCAGCTGGCAATGCGCAAGCGCATGTCGAAAGCTTTCGATGTCGACCTGTCGAAGTTTCCCTCGACTGAAGATGAACTGTCAGTTCCTTGAACCGTGTGCCGCGTCGAGATGGCCGCGATGAATCCTCAGGCGGTATCTTGTCACATCAGCTCGAGTATGGTGACGTCCGACACTTCTATCTTCATTTCCGCAGCGACAGCAAGATCCAGCAATTCGCTGTCAGAGATGTCTGACTGGGTGAGTCTGTCTCTCTTCAACCTCACGTTCAGCGTCGCCGCAACCAACAGATGCGCACGCTCCTCAACCAGGTAAGCGAACGGATCGAGCTCGAGGACGTCCATACCCTCCGCACGACCCTTAGCCAATTCCTCGTAGGCTGCGACCGGTAGAGTGTATTGAATTTTGCACTGCACAAACACAGTGAACGGGATCTCAATCTCACCGGCTCCGTAATACTCGGTCAAGTCGAACTGGAACTCGAATTCGCTGTCAGCGGCTGAGAGAATCCGAGCTTCATGCGCATCCGTGGGCACATCGTCGTCCCGGAATGACCGATCCTTCAGCGCCAGTTCAGTCTTGCTTCTAATCTCGTCAATCCACTCATCTGTGCCCTCCTTGAAAAGAGCGGCGGCACGCATACTGTTCTCAGCGACGTTTTGCTCGTCAAGCTCCTTCAGGGCAGCTTGGCACACTTCTGCCTGGATAAACTGAGGAAGTCCCTCATAGGCCAAAATACCATTCACGGCCTCTGCGCAGGATCGCAGCCTGTTGTCGGCGACCACGACATGAAGCAATCCATGCTTCTTCAGGATGTCTAATACCGACTGCCAAATAAACGCATCCGGAATGTCCGCGCGATTCTTCGCTTTGGAGAAAGGCGCTCTTCCGGCAAAATAGGAATCGGTGAGACGAATCGCGTGCTCGGGCTGCGTGGGATATTCCGCGGCGTTACAAGCCGCAAGCCATTCGTTGAAAGAGTTCCCATGACGCTCTTTTACGATATGTTTAAGCTGCTCAATCTGCTTCCGCAAGCCGTCTGAGAATGCGGCAATCTCGCTTACGTAGCTGACATCGCCCAGATCCTTCGCCCGGCTCGACAACGCTGCAAGCTTTGTCAGAGCATCTTCCTCTAGCTGCGAGAGCACCTCCCGTTTTACCCACTCCGGAACGTGCAGCGTTGCTTGTTGAGCCTGAAGCAGCCTTGTCAGAGCCTTGAAGGCGGGAGACTGACGGCTGCGGTCCCGGCGGAAGATCGATGTGTCCAATACCAGATGGATCAAGCGGAACCCCTAGCCTTCAAATGCCTTGAATCTGCTTCTCGCAGGTCTTTCTCTATCATCGGACGTGCGACGCCAGAACTCCAAAAAAGGTTTGCGAAGGCCCGAACAACGCAGGCTGGCCCTATGGGCGACTCCGGATTGCTTGGATCGCCTGGATGGCACTCCTGCCGAACTTCGGATCTTCGACCAGGTCGTTCAGCACTTGAATTGAGCTCCCAGTGCCTATCTCTCCCAAAGACGAAATCGCAGTCTGCAAGACATCGGCGTCCGCCGAACCGCCATAGGGAAACAAGCTGGTCAAACTCTGTCTGCACCTTACGGCGTTCTCCAGGAGGGGCCGGACCTGGTCGGGAAAGAGAATTGCCAGGTTGATGAAGCTCTCTCCTCTCCGCCATTGGGAATGATTGATGTTGTGCAGAATGTCGGGGAAACAAGATGAGTATTGCAGTTCTAATAGCCTCCAACCACTGTTGATTTCATCAGCGGAGCCAAGCTGATCAGCGCCTTTCATCCACCAAAACAAGATAGCTCCCACAATGGCCCAGGCCTTCCGGTCGTCTTTTGCGTCTTCGGGAATCGCTGGCGGCTGATTGGTCAGCCGAGCATAACCACGAAGTCCGGCCAAGAATGCGCTTACAACTTCCTGCCGGCATCCCGTGTCCTCATCCAAACTTGTCACGAAGCGATGAAAGCTCGGAATGCTCTCGGCATCTGCCACAGCTACGAGCTCCCACAGTATCCAATCGATATGAAAGCCCGGCCGGCTGGTCATCGCGGCAAGCTCCAGCAGCTTCTTTCGTTGGTATGCCGAAAGCGCTTGATATGCCTCGTAGTATGCGCCCTGAAAGATGTCTTCGAATATCTTGCCCAGCGCTGCGTAAGCCGCATCTCTCCTATACTGTGGCCACGAGGTCTCGAAAAGATTCGCGAACTCCAATTGCTCCGCATTCGGTTCGTCCGTCGCTTCGATGAGCTTGTGCATCTCTGATAGTGCGTCGCCTTCCGATACCGGACGGTCGAAGCCGTCATATCCGGCCAACGCTTCTAGAAGATCTGTGTTGACCAAGATGTCTTTTGTCTCGAAGCTTTGAAGAAGCGTCCGGATTCTGTAGACGTAATCTTCCCCAAGTTTGGAGGCACTTTGGTGAAGCGAGCCGAGCAGGCGCACGGCTTCCATCCGTAACCAGGCAACGCCTGTCTTCCACCCTCTATCTGCGAGATCAATCAGATCCTCAAGAGCTAGCCCGGTCGAGTCATGTTGCAGATCGATCAGCAGCGTGAAAAATGAAAAGTACCGGTTTTCGCGGGTACGAACGGTGTCCACGAGCTGGCCGAGGACGGGAAGAGGACCCTCGTTCGGACGCGAATCCATGCGCGAGTAGCGGATTGCGGAAAGAATAGCGGCACTGACAAAAGGAGCGTTACCGTAATGGAGGAGGCCGCCGTATGACCGAAGCGCTTCGCCATACGCTCCTCTAAGGCCGACACCTGCCTCTTGCGCAGCGCATCGAACCAACTCAAGAAAACGTGTGTCTGTCAGTTCGAGCAGATTCAAAAATGCCTTCTGGATAAGGTCATCTCCGAGGTTCTCTGCAACCGCTTTGCAGAGGAGAATTCCATACTCGGAGAGTGGCTGATTGCCGCTAATTCTGAAACCGACGAGGCGCTTTCTGCCATCATCTCCGTCGCAGGTTTCGCACGTAACCTTCATGCGCGAAAGCTCGGTTGTGCCAAGCTCGATAAGAGCGAGGCAGTGTTTTTGCACCGTTGCCGCTGCGAGAGGCCCGCATTGCCCACGCAGTGCCAGTCCAAGGGTTTTGGCGTCGTCTGTTTTGGCGAGTACAGCTTCAAGGCGCGTTGCGTCGGAACACTGCGGGAGCATCAGTTCGACGAGATGACGATTCCGCGGCCGGCTCAGGGCGCTTGCCAGATGCTCCGGCGAATCGGCCTTGCGCCACAAATACTGCGATTTGAAGAAGTCCAGCAGGAGTTCGTGCTCGAACCAGATGTATCTGTCTCCGGCGAGGATCAATCTTGATTCAAGCAAGCTTTGAATTGCTGATAAGGGTGCCTCTTCTTGGGAATAGAACCCTTCTGCCAGGGCCTCGAAGCGATCCCGGCCGATCGACATTGAAAGGGCTTCCGTCATTTCTCCGGCGATGGCGCGAAGAAACGCCGAAGCGACGATATGCTTGCCGCTGAGCGAATCTCTGACATAGCGGCTGTACAGTTCCCATCGCGAAGTAGGGTCATCTCCCCGCGCGTGGCATTTTCCAGCGATCTGAAGATCAAACGCATTCGTAAAGCTCCGGGAGAGATAGGAGAGCTTGTCTGTCGGCTCCACTCCTGCGTAGTATGCGAAGATCTGTACCTTCTCGTCGCCTTCCGGTAGAGCGATCGCGATTGCGTCGGAGCGGAGCTCCGGAGCAAGTTCGACCTGTCCCTGATCGGCCATCACCAGCCGGGCTTCGAAGCGGACAACAAACGCCTGGATTTTCTCGAAAAGTTTCGCGCGGAACATCTCCGGGCATTCATTCAGACCGTCGACGACAAGAACAGGCCTCAACCCACAAGCAGAAATGTCGCGGAGCAGTTCGGCGACGTTCCTCCGGCTGAACGGAGACGCCGACTGCTGCAGAAGGCGTGAGAAATCACCTCCCGCATATCCTTTGGGGTCTGCCAGGATGGGGACCTCCTTCTCATCCTCGGCGAGCGAAACGAGGAGATGGCGCAGATGAAATGATTTGCAGGAACCGCTTGGGCCAACCAGTACGCAGTTTCGTGGCTCCATCAAACGATCAATCAACAAACGTCCACGGTTGGAGTCGGATCGGCTCTCAGGTAGAGGAGCAAGGCCATGACCGCAGAGGTCGCGAACGCGGCTCAGGTACGTGTCGACCGAGGAACGCGCTCTGTAAACTCTTGGGCTGATTGCCTCGTTGAGCGAGGAAGGCTGCAGCTTCAGAAATTCCTTCGCAAAGCGCTCCCAGTCTGATAACCGCCAGGAACGCCGTTTGGTTCGGGAACGAAGAGTTGAAATCAGCTCGTCGTATCCAACGACCTCCGCTTTGAAGCGAGTGATTTCGATTTCAGATCCCGGATGAATCGCCGGGTAGATGCAAGCGAACGTGCCGAACTCCCGATAGAAGGGAGGATTGAGCGGCTGCGGAGCGTTCAAGTGTGCCCTCTGAAAGCGCGACATTTCATCGCTCAGGACCTGCGACTGCGCGTTTGCTTGCGACCAGGGATTGAATCCGGGATACACCCGTTTTTGGCCGGTGAAGTCATGGATCGCCCAGTCGCCATTCTGGCCTCCAAACACGGCTCCTGAGACGGATTTGAGTTCGATCAGTCCCGTGTAATCCTGCGTGATCATCACGTAATCGACCTGAAGGGTCCCAACATAGAAGTTGGCCAAAATCAAGCCCTCTTGATCAACGAAGGCCTCATACAACTGCCGCAGAACGACGGCTTCAGTTCCTATCGCCGGATTGCCGATCAAAATTTGCATGATGTTCTCTGAACTGACTTTGGATCGACCGGCGCCGGGGACACAGATGCCAGCATTTCATGAGACAGTCAACTGACGCTTCGCAGCCCTTTCTCAAGGGAAACTCTCCTGCTCTCTACATTATTTAAACTAAACCGCCTGAAAGTCTGCCTTTTCCCGCCTCTGCTTGCCGTGGAGGAGCCGCCCGAGATCGATTCTCGGAGACGGACGATGGCTGGCCGCAACACGACGGCCCAGGCAAATTGCCGCGGTATCTCGCCGAGCGGCTGGGGTATGCCCGCCTGACCTTTATGATTTGTTGAGCAATTGTTTGGAGAGCACAAAGTGTTCAATCTTCTGGTGAAGTTTCAGGCCTGGCGTGAAGGCCATGACAGGATTGAAGCCGGTCGCGCGTTGGAATATACGGAGCAATCGCTCAAGGACCGGTTCATGCCCGAAGGTCAGCTGGACCTTGACGCTCTCGTGCATTTGCCGACTTTATTCGTTCAGGAGACCGGCAATCAGCCCGGACGCCTGGCACACGTCGGCCGAATCACACGAGCGCGGAAGGATGGTAGTGAGATATTGCTCGACTACTCCTACGAACCGGAGGTGCCGGCGATTCCCAATACAGTTCTCGCCGATTTTGCCAATGAGCTTGAGATTCGAGACTTCGAATTCTCAAGAACCCATTGGGCTGTCAAGGACGCCGACCTATATCGAGCGATCCTGCGAAACACTCGCTCCCGGCGTCAACGTCCGGCCGTCTTTCAGATCCCGGAATTCGAGAATATCGAGCCGAGTCTCGTATCCGTCATGATGCCCTTCCAAACAGAATTTCGTTCCGTCTATACGACGCTTCAGCGCGCTGCGGAACAGGCAGGCCTTCGATGCAGGCGGGCGGATGACATTTGGGAAAACCCTGCCATTATCCAGGACGTCGTTTCCCTGATTGACCGCTCCCGCGTTGTCATCTGCGATTGCACAGGCCGCAATCCAAATGTCTTCTATGAGATCGGGATCGCTCATACGCTTGGCCGAGACGTGATCCTCATTACGCAATCGGAAGCGGACATTCCCTTCGATCTACGGCACCTGAGGTATGTGCAGTATCTGAACAACGCTCAGGGGCGTCGAGCGCTCAGCGCTGCGGTTCTAGCAAAGCTCCCGAGCCGCGAGGAAGCGGAAAATTGACAGTGGTTCAGCCTGTGTCACTCGACGTGTGCATAACCATTGCGGCGGTTGAGCCGTAAATGGCCGCTGAAAGGAAGTCGAGCATCCATTGATGAACGCCAAAGAAGAGGAAAAAAAGCAGCGTGAACTTGAAGAGGGCCGAGTGGCCGTAGCCTACCTGAACCAGGAGCTCGGCGCGGACTACGAGGTGATTCCAAGTGACCGCGAACCTGCCGACGTTCTCTTTGTGAGCTCAAGCAAACAATTGCCTGAGCGTATGGTCCAGGTCGTGACCATTCCGCACGACTATCAAATAAGAGCTGACAATCAGAATCTTGCGCGATTCTCGCGAGACTTGACTGCTGCGCTCAAGGCCCGACATATGTCCAATCTCACCGTTGGCTTTTCACCGCTCGGACCGGCTACGGAGCGCGGCATTCCGCGGCCCATGGCGGAAAAGCTCGCAGATTACTTTGCTGGGCTCCAGCTCGAGCCGCCGCAGGAGACGCGTACGATCGATTTCACGGAACTGCTCGCGATTGACCCTGAGTTGAGCGGCTACTTGTCCAATCTCGTCCTGTTCCGGGATGAAGAAAATCCGGACGTGATGGTGCTCACTCCGGGCGTAGCAGCCGAGCTCCCCGACGATGGTAGCTGGATCGAGGACGGACTCGCAATGAAGCTGAAAAGATATGGCGGCCCGGAGGCGGTCAAGGAACTCACTTTGGTGATCGGCGTGGAGGCCCTCGTCGATGCTCAGCAGGTTGAGGCTTTTCGTGAAGCACATAAGGATGATGGATTGCCGTTCAAGGAGATTCTCATCAACAGCGCCGAAGGAACCATGCGATTGAAGTAAGCAACCCTGCGTTACGCTGTCGCCAGTCCGGATGTTTGTCCATGAGTTTATGGTGTAGAGGATTTTAGTAGATGGCACCGACGAGTGTTTCCGAACTCTTTTCAAAATGCCGCGCAAGAATCGACAGAGCTGTTCACCATTCGAACGCAGCGGCGGAGATCTGGAACGGGCTGGACATCATGCATCTGCTTGCGGTCACGTTGTTCGTGAGAGATGACGGTACTGGGACGTTGGACGTCGATCAGGTCGAACCACTCCCTGAGAACCTCGAACTCGAACTCGGGGAGTTCTTATATCAGCTTCGGGCCGCGCTCGATGGCGCTGTGTATGCGTCTGCGATTCAAGACTCCGGTCACAATCCGCCCCCGAAAGCGTCATCCATCGAATTTCCCATTTGCGAGAGCAAGGAAGAATGGTCCAAACAATCTCGAAAAATCGCGCAGCTGAATGACGGCCGGCGACGGTTCATCGAAGCGACCCAACCATTTGCCGAGCCGCCGCTTGAGGCTTCTCTCCAGGTCTTGAATTCGAATCGATGCCTACGCTTCCTGAATGAACTAGCACGTATCGACAGGCATCGGCGCCTGCATACTCTCATCGCCGGAATTTCAATGGATCGGCCTCTGTTTGAGCTTCCTGAGGGCACGCGGCTTGAGAAGCTTGAGGTCCGGCCGATGTCCTCGTCAGAGGGGTCGGCGGCCCGCTTCTCCCTGACTGGTTGGCAGCGAGGCATGAAGCTGTTCGCCAATCCTCATGCAGATATTGATCTGTGGCTCGAAGGCCTAGCGGCTCCCTCCCACGCGAACGACACACTTCCTCACCGACTACAGTCGATCACCATGAACGTGCGCATGATCGTTTCATTTCTGGAGGAGAACGAGTGGCTGCCGCCCTCCCCGTAGTGGCCCACGCTCGCGGCTTAGCCCACCGGAATGATGTGGGCAATGCGGTCCCTCAAGTGGATCGCTTCGGCGACTGAACGCGAACACAGTTCCATGAGGATACGGAGGAATGCTTTTCGAAGAGCCTCATCTGCCGCGATCTCGCGGGAAACGTGCCGCCAAGCAGCGGCGAGGGCGGACGTAAGACTCAATGCAAGCTCCCCTTCCCGCCAATCGCTCTCGTCTAAAGAACCAACGGCCTCGCTAAGCTGCTGGATGCCTTGACGCAGTAGAGACGCTCCAGACTCTGTACTCAGATAATTGGCAAACCAAGCTGCCACCCGACCGCACTTCAACCACTGATCGCCCCATTGCCTGAAGGTTGGTGCCATTGTCTTTGCGAGATCCGAATACTCTTTGCGACCGAAAATCTTCACGGCCTCGGTGCGCAAGCCCATGAGATCGACGGATAGACCTTCGGCGTGGAACCAGATCCCCGGCCTTCTTCCCACCCATGCGGGCAGCGAAAATGTGTAGTCCACCATGCCCCGCCAGATATCAGCGAAGAGCGCATGGTCGGCCATCCGCGGGAGAGCGCTGGTGATCCAGGACTCAAGAAAGTCGCGCGTCCAATAGTGAGCGGCGGGTCCACGGCGCAACACCGGTTCATAAATCACCCGTGCCTGATCCTGCGATATGACGGTGGCAATGAGTTCAGCAGCTAAATCAAGTATCCAGCGATCAAACTCATAGGGTGTACCGCCTACCTCTTTTCCCTCGTCCTCTCCCTCGAGTATGGGGAGAGTCGCCATCTCAAGGTCAAAGAGTTGCCGGATATATCCCGCGGCTCGCCCCCGATCGGCCGGATCGCCGGAAGTCAATTCGAGCGAGAGGAAACAGAACCCGGCGACAATGACCTCATAATCGATCTGAGCCATATCGCGGCTCGCCTTGCGGTCTCGATCCTTTTTCTCGAATGCTTTTCGCTGTTTCTCCCACTGCCTCCGCGCGATCTCTGAGGGGTCAACCCGGTCGATGCGTTCGACGAGGTTTGCCCCGAGACGGATCGTCATCGGGACTGTGATTGCACATCGCTTGAGCCTGCCATTGAGGAAACGAGCATAGAGGGCTGACTTGTAGCCGGGAAGAACCGGCCTTTGAGTGTACCGTCCGGTTCTCCTTGTCGCGCCTCGCCTCAGAGCGGACCACAGCAGAACGACCGAGATGAGTTCGTCAAAAATCTCGCCTAGACCCTCCCGGCAAAGGTATGCCCTTGCCATCGACAAACGCGTCGAACGGTAATAAAAGCCTGTTACTCCATCAAACGCTAAGCGCTTGACCCACTCGTCCTGTCGCTCCTGCAGGAGGAAGACGCCGAGCTCGCCGAGAAAAGTTTCGACGCTGAGCCCGAGATTACCGGACTCCGGACCTTCATGCTCTTCGCTGGGAGCGTCCTGCAGATTCCTCAGCACGTCGAAGCACCATCGTTCCGCGTCTCCGTCCTCCGAAAGCCACGCGCGGTGATAGATGAAGAGCACTGCGAGTCCGCCGGCAATCGACTGAAGACGAATCCGAGTATCGTCGTCGTTCAAATCCGGGTACTCAGCCTGCTGGATTCTGCGGAGTTGCTGAAAGAATTCCGGTAGCTTGTCTGCAGTCAGAGTCACGCCGCTGTTGAGAATTTGGCGGGCCTGCAGCGCCATGCCGTTCGAGAGCAGCCGGAATTCCGCCTCCGCCTGCGACGACTGCCTCTTCCGCTCGACATCGTCTGGCAGAGACGCCCTAATCTCGATCATGTTGTCCGGGCGAGGTGTCAGCACATAGGTCTCTGGCTTGAATCGGGCCAGAAACAACGTGAAACTTTCCTTCTCGTCATCGGTCGCTGGCTTTACAGTTGATTCCCATTCAGCGGCGGACTCCTTGAGGTACGTCTGCGTTTCAGCGTTCTCAACAAGGAGTCTTGGCACCAGATCGCGGAGGAGGACGCGGCGGTGCGGCATCCGGTTCCACTGAATAGCGAGTTGAATCTCCTGCTGCGGTCGTCCCGCAAAGGAGATCCTCCAGGGCTCGGAGGCCTCGTTCAACGCCGCGTGGCTCTGGCACTCGTAGATGTGTACGCTACCTAATAGCGGTCGCAGGCACCCGTGAAACAACGCGGGCTGATACAAGCCAACCGATACCAGAATCCCCGCGAAAGCTAGGGATGTGGCGTTGTCGAAGATGTACTGAACACAGCTGTCGATTTCCCGGCCGGCAGTCAGCTCGTCGTACAACCACTTCTCAAGCGCCATAAGGGCGCAGACCAGGGCATCATCATCGAGACGTCCGCCCCGATGGAGGTTGTAGATTTGTCCGTTGCCGAACAAATAAACGGTCCGCCCCCTGATCGTGAATTTGAGGGCGCATCGTTCGCGATCGTCCGCGTTGAGCGGGTCGACTCGCTCGGCTCTCAGCCCTTCTTCCGTGACAATATTCGAAAGCTTCACGATCGCCTCCAGAGCGGCCTGAGGCGATTGCTGGAGAAAGGTGTAGAAAGGGCCCTTGAAGTAGATAGGGGGATAGCCGTTCAACCAATGTTCAAGACCAAAAGAGCGAATCGGCCCTTCTTGGTCTCGGTGTCCTGGGTCCTCCAGACAGACGGCGAGGAGAATCTCCTTGGCCGCTTCCGGGCGCGGCGCCATGAGATTCGTGAGCGCCCCCCAGTCCAAGATCGCGCTGCGGAATCCTTCC
>Ga0210385_10000287_pt1 | contig 42822 bp, 38 predicted proteins | sample IncBWH26OmetaG_FD_160107 | JGI IMG/M metagenome (GOLD analysis project Ga0210385, IMG submission 160107) | Forest soil microbial communities from Barre Woods Harvard Forest LTER site, Petersham, Massachusetts, United States - Inc-BW-H-26-O ...
CTGAACTGCAGGGAATTCTGCCGCCTATGCTCCTGGAAAGCGTGCAAACCCCCGCCAATTCGCAATTTTCAACTTCAAACCGGACTGGAGAAAGTGTCCTTCTCAACAGCGGAGGCGAGCATCGCGGTTGTAGTCGGCGATCCCTTCACTGAGCGACTCCAGTGCCGTCAGCAACGGCTGCAGTGCGGCTTGCAGTTCCGGACTCAGTCCTTCCGCTTTTTCCGGGTTCATATTCCGCACGTTGCATCCGCGCAACCGTTCGCCGTAGCTCTTGGCCAGCCCACGAGCCGTGTTCACAAGCGCCGTCCGCGCGCGCACTAGTCCAGCTCGTGCCCGGATCATCATGAGATCCGCTTGCGCCTGTGCGCTGCAGTGCTTCACCGGATACAGCAACTCCGGATCGATCCGGGCCAGCCGTGCCAGCGTCTGCGCATCCAGCCGATCGTCTTTCTTGCGGCTCTCCCCGATCAGCCGTACCTTCCGCGCATTCGCCACGATCACTTCATGCCCCAACTCGCTGAGCATGCGACTGATCCAGGGTGAATGCGTACCGATTTCCAGTGCGATCCGGCTGCGCGGCATTGCCCCGAAGACCTCGCGCAATGCTTTCGCAGTCGTGCTTACGCGTTGCTCAAGCCGTATCTGGCCCGCTTCATCCACCACGCAGTACCAGCTGTTGCGATCTCCCAGATCCAATCCAGTGGTCAGTTTCTGCTGCGAAATATTCCTGCTCTGCTTCACTGCTACGGTGCTAATCTTCTTTATTGCCGGTCTCCTCTATCTCCTGCGCTTCGAGCGCGTCGATAGATAACTTGGGAGCCTACAGCATCCCGTCGGAGACCGGCCTTCTCATCCCATCTGGTTTCACCAATTCATCAAGTTTTCGGCAGCGAAAGCCCTTTGTTTACAGGTTATTAAGAGCCCTCTTGACAGCCTGCCTCCGACCATTGCTCGTGAGCCTCTTTAGTGCTTGCTCGCGCAAACAACGTACGAATAAGATTCTCTTGTTCTGTGGAGGCCCACAAAATGCACCGAAGTCGGTTTCTAACCGCGAGTTTCATATTGATCTCTATGAGCCTCATTCTCTTGATGACACTCAGCGCGTGGGCTTCCGATACATTTACCGTTCTGTACAATTTCGATGGCAACGGCTACTTTCCGGTTGGGAATCTGATCTTTGACTCGGCGGGAAACATCTATGGCACGGCTGCTTGGGGAGGGCTTGAAAACCCGAACTGTCCTTTTAATTGTGGCGTTGTTTTCGAGCTATCCCCTTCTGGCGGCGGTTGGAACTTTGAAGTTCTCTACAGCTTCACCGGGAGTGCAGACGGCGGCGAGCCCCACGGGCGCCTGACGCTCGACAAAGGGAATCTCTACGGCACGACATATCTTGGAGGAACTGTTGATGAGGATAGCTGCCCTACGGGCTGCGGAACTGTGTTCGAGCTATCGCCTTCGGGGAGTGGGTGGACCTTTACATTGCTTCACAGTTTTGTCGGGTTGGACGGCTTAGCACCGTGGACCGGGCTTACGCCTGATAGTGCCGGAAATCTATACGGCACGACGACTGGTGGTGGCAGCGGGGGAGCGGGTACCGTTTTTGAGCTGTCCTCCGTCAATGGGAATTGGACGTTCTCGACTCTATACGCACTCGCAAATTCAGGGACCGAGGGTGAATTACCCTTCAGTGATTTGGTTATTGACGAAACTGGCAATATCTATGGTGCGGCGCAACAGGGAGGCAGTTCGAAGTCGAGTTGCTACTGCGGCACCGTGTTCGAGCTATCGCCTTCAGACGGCACTTGGAAGTTTACTTTGTTGCACGCTTTCAAAGGCCGCATCCACAAAGACGGCGGTTTGCCTTGGGGCGCTTTGACGATTGACAGCGCCGGAAATCTGTATGGTACGACGTTCGAGGGCGGTACGACTTGCGACTGCGGCACGGTTTTCAAAATGTCGCAAACGTCCGGGAAGTGGAAAGAACAGGTTCTATACCGATTCAGTGAACCCAACGATGGAGAGCCGCTGGGGGGCGTAACCATGGACAAAACTGGCAATCTCTACGGCACCACGCACGACGGCAACGCAGAGATTTTCATGTTGTCACCTCATCCGAAGGGTAGTGGCTGGAAGTTCACCTCGCTCTTCACACCCCAAGACAGTGACGACGGTGGCGCACCCTATGCAGGAGTAACTCTTGACGCATCAGGAAATCTTTACGGTACGACAACGATAGGCGGACTCTACTCTGGCGGCACTCTGTTCGAGTTGTCACCCGAATAGCCGGTACAAGAAAGCCGAGCCTTGCGAACGCCGGATCTAGCGACGCCCTTCCCGCGTCTGCACATTGCCAAGAATCGTTGACGCAATATCCCCCTTATACTAATTCTCTAGTGGATTGCGCGTCTGAAGCCATCGCACAAATTCATCGTGCGAATTTCGCTTCACGGGAATTCCCCGAACAAGTTTTCTGATAACGTTCTTGCGATCAAATCCGCTTTCGCGTGCACAGTTATCGATTCCAATTTTCCGAATTGCGGTCTTTACCTCGTCGAGTCCTTCATCAAAGCCTTTGAGAAACTTTCTCTTGTACTCTTCCGAACGATCCAGGGATTCAATTTTCGTCTTGTATCGTTCCGCAATGTCGTCTAATGCACGTTCTTGGGATTTTTCCATTTCAAGTACGGCTTCGAGTTGCGCAATGATCCGTCTAGCCTCTCTTGCATCAAGATATGATTGAGGCGTGTATAAACCTTCGTAGCTGATGGCGTCGACTTTTGACATATAGTCCGGGATACCTTGGGAGCTTTGCGCGTAAACGCCCCGTTGAACAGCGGGGATAACCACAGGCTAGGGCATTGATTGGTTGCAACTTCCAAATGATGACTGTCCGTCGTTGGCTGATGTTGAGCTAGTGGGATCGCGGCATGGCGAGGCACATGAAGGGCCAGAGACAGGTCTGGCCCCTCAACTTTTGGGGTAGAAACTGAAAACTGTACGCTCACTGTTCCCTTTTGTAAGGTCCGCGTGGTCTGCGTTTCGGCAGTCGTTCTAGGTATGAAAATTGGATCTGACGTTACCTCGCTTGGCCTTTCTTGACCTCTTGCTTCCGTCGGAGGATAATTTCGAGGTTCTCGATTGCCGAGACTCTTTCCCCCAATCGCAGGTTGCTTCTCCTAACCACGCAAAGAGGGATGGTCCCTTATGAAAGGCATTTCCTGCGCCTGTCTGTTTGCCCTTTTCTCCATTATCCTAACCGTGCACGTTGCGGCACCATCCAGCACCGTGGTCCACGCCAATCAATTGAATGCACCCGCTGAGGCTCCAAAGGGACCTGCAAGAGTGCCAGGGCGCCCGAAGCGGCCTTTGCCAATGACGGGGTTAGATATCGCCAATGTGGTCGCTTACGGCTCCGGTGGCGACGCCGCATCGGTGGCTGTGGCTGACGCGAACGGCGACGGTAAACCCGACCTGCTGGTGGCAAACGCAAATGGCTGTTATGCCGACGGTGAGATCTGTCCATATGGATCGGTCAGCGTGCTTTTGGGAAATGGCGATGGAACTTTTCAGAACGCAGTGACCTACGACTCAGGCGGGTATGATGCCGAGTCCGTTGCCGTCGCAGACGTGAACGGGGACGGAGTACCGGATCTCATCGTGGCTAACGAGTGTGGAGCATCGGAATTTTGTTATGCGGGGGCGGTCGGTATCTTACTGGGCAACGGGGATGGAACCTTTCAAACAGCGGTAAGTTACCTCTCAGGCGGATATGCGGCTGTTTCGGTCGCTGTAGCGGATGTAAACGGAGACGGCAAGCTTGATCTGCTGGCCGTGAACTCCGAGGGGTCCGTAGGGGTGCTTTTGGGAAACGGCAATGGAACTTTTCAATCAGCGATAACCTACGGCACGGGCGGTTATGGTGCCGGTTCGGTATCGATCGCGGACGTGAATGGCGACGGACATCTCGATCTAGTCGTGGCCAATTTGTGCCTCAATGAGGACCCGAACGGGGCTTGCAACGGACTTGGCGAAGTCGGTTTGTTGCTCGGCAATGGGGACGGCACTTTTCAATCGCCCACGATCTTCAGTTCTGGCGCTTACTTCGCTTTTTCGGTCGCGATCGCCGACGTGAATGGCGACGGGCATCTCGATCTAGTCGTGGCCAATGCGTGCAGTATGGACCCGCAGGGAGTTGGTTGTGCGACGAGCGGCCAGGTGAGCGTGCTGTTGGGCAATGGCAACGGAACGTTTGGGTCCGCAGTCACCTACAATTCGGGCGGCATTTTCGCCACCTCGGACGCGGTCGCGGATGTGAATGGGGATGGTAAGCCCGACATAATTGTGAGTAACGAATGTAGTGTCCCCCAAATCGCCTGTACAAACACCGGGACAGTGAGTGTGCTGTTAGGCAATGGCGATGGAACGTTTCAGAGTGGTGTAACCTACAGCTCGGGTGGGTTCGAAGCTTTGGGGATAGATGCTTACGATGTGAATGGGGATGGCAGACCGGACATACTCGTTGCTAATGGATGTAACGCGCTCGATCTTGATCCATCCGCCTGTAATGTTCCCGGAATTGACGCCAGCAGCTCGGTTGGCGTCTTCTTGGCCGTGGCTCCAGGCGCCAAAACGAGCACAACGAACATCGCAACCAATCTGAATCCTTGGACCTACGGCCAGGCCCTGACGCTCTCAGCGAATGTGACTCCGCCATCCGGTGGAACAGCCACAGGCACGGTGGCGTTCTACGATGGTTGGATTGCACTCGGCTCGGCCAATCTGAGTAACAATAGTGCGAGCCTGAGCGGAATTGTGCCGACAATCGGCTGGCACTTGTTCACCGCCAGATACAGCGGAGACGATGAAGTTCCGGCGAGCTCCTCCGCTCCGCTGACTGAAACCGCGAACCAGGCGACAACGGCAACGGCCTTGGCATCCAGTGCGAATCCCTCATACGTGACCCAAACAGTCACGTATACCGCAACTGTTGGCGGGCAGTTTGGGGGCCAGATCACCGGCACCGTGACATTCATGCAGGGAAAAACCAAGCTCGCTTTCGTGACAGTGGCTAATGGTCAGGCCGCTTGGAGCACGACTTACACGACAACGGGAACGCGCAAGATTACAGCCTACTACTCGGGCGACGCCAACAATCAGAGCAATATTTCTGCCGTACTCAAGCAGGACGTTAAAGCGTTGCCTGCGGTGACGAAAACTACGCTCACGACTTCCGGTTCGCCCTCGCTAGTCAACCAGCCCGTGAAATTCACCGCCACAGTCGCCTCGACTCTGCCTATTCCCGATGGGGAAGCGGTTACGTTTTACTCTGGCAAGATGGAAATTGGAACTGGCACCACAACTGACGGAGTGGCAACGCTGACCTCATCTTTCTCTACGGCTGGAACGTACGCCATCAAGGCGAGCTATCCCGGCGACGCTTTTCACAAAGCCAGTTCGGGGATGGTGAAGCAGGTGGTGGACAACACCCTATGGTGAGCGAGGTTGAGTCGATCGAGTGCCGGGTAGAATCGGAGCCTGATCCGCCCCATAATCTGCCCGTGCGCGGCGCTACCGATTAGCCTGGCGGAAGAAGGTTGTCGAAAATAATTCGACGCCCCTGTTGGTGAAGATTGGAATCCCCGCGACAACATCCCGAGACCTGGGCGTGCTTTTTGTGCGATTTTCTCTGATGGGCAGATTGGCAGTCCGGCTTCGTCAGCCGACAATGGCGAATGGAACACGATGAGTAGGCGATCCATTGACGAAGGCGGTTTGACTTCACCCGAATGCTCGTACCACGTGGGTGCGTTTGCCTTTATGCCGCTTCAACGCAGTATCAGCGAGCCGTTGGCGGTTGATTTCGCGTGCGAACGTCGTACTCACTCCATTTGCTCTTAAGGTCTAATCATTATCTTAGTAACATCACTTTCGTGTTATGGGTTGAAACATGCCTGGCAAGACCGGTAAAAGATGACCTTCAGTGCAAAACAACTTGAGGGTTACTATTGTGATGACGTCCTCTGGCCGATATGTCGTTGCGTCGCTCGTCTTAGCGCTGGTTTCTTTTCTGGTGGGTTGCGGTGTTTCGGGCTCCGCTCCAATAGCAGTTACATTGTCACCGAACGGAACGAAGGCTATCGATCAAACGCAGACCGTTGGAATTACCGCGATGGTGGCACATGATTCGAAGAACGCCGGAGTGACTTGGACTGTCACGGGCGGCGGGACCTTAAGCAACCAGACGACGGCTGGCGCCACGTACGTCGCGCCGACGTCGGGCGCAAGTTCGATCACCGCGACGGTCACAGCAACGTCAGTCACAGACATAACGAAATCTGCCTCGCTGCAAATCACGGTCAATCCGGCGCCCTCGATCTCCACTGCCTCTCTACCAGCGGCGACGGCGGGCACGTCCTATCCAAACACCACCTTGACCGAGTCCGGTGGGACAAGTCCGTTCACATGGAGCGTAAGCCCGACGTCCCTACCGGCAGGACTTAGTTTCAACACCAGCACGGGGGTCATCAGCGGCACACCAACTGGCGGAGGCAGCGGCTCATACACGTTTAAGATCACCGATGCGGCGACTCTTTCGGCGACTCAGGCACTGACCATCACGGTAAATCCACCCCCGGCGCTCACGATTACGACGACATCGCTATCGGCCGGTGTTTACGGGACGGCGTATAGCGCTAATGTGGCTGTTACCGGAGGCGTTCCCAGTTATCGATGGGCAGTAACAAGCGGTGCACTCCCGGCCGGGTTGACACTAAATACTTCTACTGGAAGCATTACAGGATCTTTAACAGGGACCTTTGTCGGCACCACGAATTTTGTAATCTCTGTGACCGATTCGCAGACACCGAGCCCTAACACCACAACCGCAAACCTAAGCATCACCGTCAGCGCGCCGGCATTGAGTGTGACCACGTCGTCGCTCGAGGGCGGGGCTCTCGGTACCGCTTACAACCAGACGCTGGCAGCAACCGGAGGAATCACTCCATACTCCTGGTCGATCAGCTCCGGGTCACTGCCTGCGGGGCTGAGTTTGAACGCGAGTACGGGCGTCATCTCGGGCACGCCGACTGGCAACACGACAGGACCGACAGACTTCACGGTGAAGGCCACCGACTCAGAGACACCGACGGCGCAAAGCGCGACCGCATCCCTGAGTATCACAATCAGCGCACCGCCACTTAGCGTAACCACAACTTCGCTGGCTGTGGGAGTAGCCGGCTCGGCTTACTCCGCGAGCTTGCAGGCTACCGGCGGAGTCTCACCCTACACGTGGGCTGTAACAACGGGAACTTTACCGGGCGGCTTGTCTTTGAACGCTTCTACGGGCGTCATTTCCGGAACGCCGACGGCATCGGGCACATCGCCCTTCACGGTGACAGCAACCGATTCCGAAATACCTACTCACAAGACGGCGACGGCTAACTTGAGCATCATTATCAATCCAACACTTGCAGTTAGTACTACGTCGCTGGCCGCTGGAACCACTGGTACGGCCTACAATCAGACGCTGGCAGCCACGGGTGGTATTACTCCGTACACGTGGGCGGTAACCGCCGGCAGCTTGCCGGCTGGTCTCACGCTCAACGCTTCAAGCGGCGTGATTATGGGATCACCGACCGGTCCGCAAACCGGACCGATCAACTTCACCGTCACGGTGACTGACTCGGAAAACCCCACAAAGACCGCGAGCGCGAATCTGAGCATCACGATCACTGCGCCACCGCTTAGCGTGACCACTCTATCTCTGCCTGGCGGCACGCTTGGTACTGCTTACAGTCAGACGCTGGGAGCCACCGGGGGAATTACTCCATACTCCTGGTCGATCAGCGGCGGCTCACTGCCTGCCGGACTGACTCTGAACGCAAGCACGGGCATCATCTCCGGCACGCCCACAGGAAGCGTGACCGGACCGATCAACTTCACCGTCAAAGTAACTGACTCGGAGGTGCCAACGCCAGCGAGTGCGACGGCTGCACTGAGCATTACGATCTCGGCCGCTCCCTTGAGCGTGGTTACGACTTCTCTGCCAACCGGCGTTGACGGATCGACATATACCGCGACGTTGCAGGCAGCGGGCGGAGTTTCGCCTTACACTTGGGCGGTCACGACTGGCTCCTTGCCAGGCGGCTTAACACTGAATGCAAGCACGGGCGTAATTTCAGGCACACCGACGGGCTCCGGAACTTCGTTCACGGTGACGGTAACCGACTCGGAAACGCCGACACCGCAGACCGCGACTAAAAACCTGAGCATCACGATTAATCCGCAATTGGCGATCACAACCAGTTCGCTGAGCAACGGAGTCGTAGGCACGGCCTACAACCAGACACTCGCAGCGACGGGTGGCATCACGCCCTACACGTGGAACTGGTCCGGCAACACGCCTCCCGGGCTGGCACTGGTCGCCAGCAGCGGCCAGATCGCGGGGACACCGACCACAGCGGGCACGTTCAGCTTCACCGTCAGGGTCATAGATTCGGAAAACCCTGCACAAAGCGTGACGGCCAACCTGAGCATCACTATCAACGCGCAACTACAGATCACGACAAGCGGCTCTCTGCCCCAGGGCGTGATCAATGTGACGTATTCGGGCACGACGCTGCAGGCGGCGGGCGGCGTTACACCCTACACCTGGAGTATCAGCGCTGGCAGTCTGCCTCCTGGCCTCACGCTTACGCCAAGCAGCGGTCTGATTTCCGGAACGGCGACGTCGACCGGTACGTTCAGCTTCACCGCCAAGGTGGTAGATTCGGGGAACCCGCAGCAAACGGCGACCGCGAACCTGAGCATCGTCATTAACGGGCCGCTCACGATAACGACGCAGTCGTTGCCGAGCGGCGTGCTCAACCAATCCTACAGCGCGACGGTGGCAGCGACGGGTGGAATTACACCCTACACGTGGGGTATTAGCTCCGGCAGCCTACCGACCGGATTGAGCCTCAATTCCAGCACTGGCCAGATTACGGGTACGCCGACTGCGACAGGGACGTCAACCTTCACGGTAATGGTCACCGACTCGGAGTTGCCGACACATCAGAGCACTACGGCAAGCCTGAGCATTTCGATTAACAACAGCGCTCCATTGCAGGTAACGACGACCGGTTTTCCGACAGGCGTGGTCAATAGTCCATATCCTGGCAATGCGTTTTTGAACGCTACCGGCGGAATCCAGCCATACACCTGGAGCATCAGCGCCGGCAGTCTGCCCCCCGGTCTTGCGCTAACCTCCAGCACAGGCCAGATTTCAGGAACGCCGACAACTTCTGGCACCTATAGCTTCACGGCCAAAGTAACGGACTCCAGCAACCCGCAGCAAACGGCGACCGCGAACCTGAGTATCGTCGTTAATGCAGCCCTCACAATCACGACGACGTCGGTGCCAAACGGGAGTGTCGGCGTTTCCTATAGCGCAACGGTCGATGCCACGGGCGGAGTGCAACCCTACACCTGGACGATCCATACCGGCAGTCTGCCGCCGGGCCTCTCCTTGAGCAGTAGTAATAACATCGCTACCATCTCGGGATCCCCGACGACGACGGGCACCTATCCATTTACGATCCAGGTTGTCGACAACGAAGGGAACTCAGTCGCCACCGGCCTTAGCATCTCGATCAGCCAGGGTGCACCGCTTGCCATCACTACGACGACGCTGCCGGGCGCAAACGATGGCCAGGTTTATTACACCTACCTGCAGGCCACCGGCGGAGCACAACCCTACAGCTGGAGTGTGACTCAAGGCAGCTTGCCGACAGGGCTCTCGATGGGTCTGACCACCGGAGAGATCACGGGAACGCCGACAGCGGCAGGGACCGCGAGCTTTACGGTCACGGTCACCGATTCGGAAACCCCCACGGCTACGGCTACGGCCCAATTCACCATTTCAGTCTTGGATTGTCCTAACAACAACGTGCTCAGCGGGCATTATGCCTTTGTCGCTGCCGGGTGGGACGACTCGGGGGCGAACACTGGCATGTCTGCCGCGGGCAGTTTTGTAGCCAACGGCAGCGGGACTATTAGCAGCGCCGGACTCATCGACTTGGCCGATCAAAGCAACTCAACCGGAACTGAGAGCGGCACGATCACGAGTGGAACCTATTGCGTGGGTTCGAACAATCTCGCCACGCTCACCCTCAACCTCAGCGGGATCAGCGGCATCAGCAGCATCACTCTGGCAGCCGCGCTCGACTCCGCCGACCACAACGGTCATATCATCTCTTACGACGTTAACAACATCCAGGTGCAGGCTTCCGGGCTGTTACGCCAGCAGACGACCAGCGACTTCTCGACCGCCTCAATCAAAGGCAACTACGCCTTTGGAGTTATCGGAGAAGACCAAAGTGGCAGCCGCCTGGGCCTCGTGGGTGAATTCAATTCCAACGGGAGCGGCAGCCTGAGCGGCGAAGGCGATTATGATGACGGCGGTTCCAACCAAGGATCGGGCAGCGGAAACAGTTCTCTCAGCGCCAGCGACTTCAGCGTGGCGTCCACTGGCCGGGGCACCGCGACCGTAACCCTGCCTAGCGCGGGCAATGGCGGTGTCACCTTAAACTTCGTCTTCTACGTGGTCAACTCGTCCGAGTTGGTGATGATGGCGCTGGATTCGACCGAAGAACCTCCGGTTATTTTTGCCGGTCAGGTGCTTGAGCAAAGCGGTACGTTCAGCAACTCCTCGCTCAATGGCACCAGCATCCTCGAAACGCAGGGTCTTGATCAGAGCAGCTCACCTGCCGTGCCCGATGTTCAGGCCGGGTTCTTGACCACCAACGGCCAAGGGGATTTCACTGCTACCTTGGATGAAAACGACGGCGGAACCGTGACCACTGGTAACGCCACCTCCGGGAACTACAGCGTGGCGTCGAACGGACGCGTTACCCTTACCAACGCAGGCAAACATCCGCCGGTCTTCTACCTGATTTCCGAGAACGAGGGTTTTGGAATCGGGACCGACAGCGAAGTATCGTTCGGTATGTTTCAGCCGCAGTCAGGCAGCGACTTCAACAACGCCTCGCTGACCGGGAATTACTACGGTGGAAGCAAGAACCCCGTGACCGCGAACTCCAGCGAAGAAGTCGACTCGGTAAACTCCAATGGGGCAGGCGTTTTCAGCGTGACGAGTTACAACGACAGCTATAACAATTGTGGCAACGGAAACAATTGTGACGGTGGGCCTAACGGCAGCACCATGTCTGTGAATTACAGCGTCCAGTCCAACGGAACAGTGACCCTGACCTGCGGATCCGAAACCGGCGGAGGTTGCCCGGTCGGCACAACTGTGGGCTACATATTCATAGTCTCAGATTCACAAGTCGTCTTCCTGCCGGCGCAAGATCAAAACCCGAAGCTAGATGACTTCCATCAGTAGCAACGGGAGCTTTTCTGGGATGCGCGGCGCCAACCGGCGCCGCGCCACTTATTCATTGTTGCTGCGCACTTGCTCTAGCGCCTCGCACGGGCACTGTCTTAAACACTCTTAAGATAATGCCCTCGCTGGCTAAGGCGCTAGAGAAGATTTGGTTCTCTGACTACACGCTAGGGCAGGCAGTCAGGCGCTAACCAACGGACGTGGACAGAATTCAAACTGACTAGTGCCTCTCGAAAATCTCGAAACGCCTGAGCGCGAAGGAATTATACTTCCTTCCGAATTATATCCATGATCATTCCGCTGGCCGCGTTTCTCGTAGCCGTGCGTTCAATCGTCCGTTCTCGTTTTGACCTCCAACTCGAGAACCTGGCCCTGCGCCATCAAATCAACGTTCTTCGCCGCTCGGCAAAGACGCGCGTGAAACTGACTTCAGGGGATCGCAGGGGCTCGCTCCTCCCGCCCTGCTATGCCGGACGTGGTAAGACATACCGTACCGTCAGACTCGCACCTTGTCCGCGCTCAGGTTGCTTCAAGATTTTGTCACCAGCATCCTCGTCTATCGCTGCTTTCATCACTGTACAACAGAGAGGCATTCGGTGATTCGTACTGGGGTAGGCTCCCAAGCGGCGATGAAGTTCGCCGGCATTGATATCAACGTGGAGGCGGTTCTGCTTTAAGGCTTCATGCATCATCCTCAGAAGTTCTTCGCGAAACTCATCAGCAGTCGGCAAGGACATCGGAACCTTCTTCGGTTGCACTGGCAATGTATACGGTACAAGCTAGTTGAGGATGCTGTCGAGGCGGCATCGGCAGCGGGCGGCCAGTAACGCTTTTTTCGATAGGCGTTAGTCGGTTGAGGTTCCGACACGCCTCATCGCTCCCCACTGCAGGTCGCCGCGCAGGTATTGCCATAAACCTTGTAGTCGCCACACCATCGTCATCTGACGGTAGGGAAAGTGTTCAAATAGACAGAAGATGAGCAACCTTGCCACCTCGCGCCAGTCGCCGTAGCGACGGAAGGTCATCTCTTCCAGCAAAACCGAACCTATCGAGATGAGCGTCGCGAAAGCATAACCAAATAACAAGAACTGAAGAAAGAACGCTTGGCTTAGCACTCCCAGTACCAACGCTAAAAGGATCGTGGTATACCCCACCAGTTCGATCACCGGGGCCAAGAATTCGAAGATCCACATATAGGGGAGGACCAGCCAACCGACGCGACCGTATCGCGAGCGGAACAGCATGTCCCGGTTGGGCCAGAGGGTATCAATCAAACCTTTGTGCCAGCGTGCTCGCTGTCGGGCGAGCGACTTCAAGTCAGTTGGGACTTCTGTCCAGCAAGTTGGGTCTGCAATGAAAGTGATGTGGTAGGGGCGGTGCTCTTCTTGAAGGCGGCGATGCATGCGAATAATCAGATCGAGGTCTTCTCCTACTGCATGAGTGCGAAAGCCCCCCACTTGATTTACCAGGTCTTTCCGGAAAACACCGAAGGCACCTGAAATAATTGGCAGCATGTTAAAGCACGACCAACCTTCACGGCCCACGAGAAAAGCGCGCAAGTACTCGATGACCTGCATAACCTCAATGGGACTCTTGGGAAGGCGGACCTGCTCGATCTGATTCTCCACGACGCGGGAGCCGTTTAAAACCCGGACAATTCCGCCTACAGCAACTACTCGTCCAGGATCGGCGAAAACTCCCGCCATGATACGGATGAGGGACTCCTTTTCGAGAATTGAATCGGCATCCACGACACAGACGTAAGGACTGGTGGCGGCGTTGATGCCGGCATTGATGGCGTCGGCTTTGCAACCCGCCGCTTCTTTGTCGAGAACAAACAAACGCGGCTCAAGCGAGCTGCGATAGATCGCGCGCAGCGGAGCGGTCGTAATCTCTGCAATGTAGAGAATGCGGGCAACTTGCAGGCCATAAGCCTGGTGCAGTTTTTCCAATGTGGCATCGCTCGATCCATCGTTGACCACAATAACTTCAAGGCTGGGATAGTCGAGTCTGAGCAGGGCACCTACACTATCCACGATCGATCGCTCTTCATTGTGCGCGGGAACGATCAGAGTAATGGGCGGGGTAAACGGTGAAGCTTTGATCAGCTCGAATCTGAAACTGCCAAGGCGGCGATGATGCCGAACGTTATTCGAGATGGCGACTATGAGCAATCCCAGATAGATAATGTTGGAGATCACGTAATAAATGAACAAAGTATCGTTCGAAATGGCGAGAAACAAATACACGGCTAGGAAACTCCTGCCGCTGCAGCGGCAGCTTTTCCGGTCTTTTCCACGCTTTTTCTGGCTCCTGCTACGACTTCCAGCAAAGTCGTTTGCGCGGAATACTGGCCGGAGCCATCGAGTGCACCCATGATCTTCTCGATGGCGCCAGAGCGCTCGAGTTCAGAGATAAACGCCTGCAGTGCGTAGTCGTCTTTTGTCGCGACAACGTCTTCAAGAATCTGCTCCAGTTGCGGTTCCATGCGCGCCAGCGCCCAAGCGGCCCGCTGACGCACATGACGATTTTCATCGCAGAGCGACCGCAGCAGTATCCTGGTCTTGGCCACATTTTCCACTTGCCCCAAAGCAACGACTGCTCGCAGCCGCACGAACCACTCAGCATCTGAAGCCAAGCTGTGCAGCGCCGGCAGGGTGTACGACATGTTGGTATTGCCCAGGGCTCTGGCAGCGGACGCGCGCACTTCTGGCAACTGATCTCCCGCTAACACCAACAATTCTTCACCTAGGTCAGGTGATGCCAATTCGGCCAAAACTCTTGCCAGCAGCTCTCGCACTGATCCCTGGGTTTGTTCAAGATAACGAATCAGTATCTCGGGGTAGCTGCGGCAACAGTTTGCCAAAGCTGTTTTTAGAGAACGTTCCGGGGCGTCGAGCTTACCGTCTACGACGCGATCCAAGATCGGGATCGCGGCTTCCGTGATGGCCGTGCGGCCCAGTGCCCGTACGGCAGCAATTCTGATCTCTCCCATCCGTGAATCCAAACCTGCCGCCAAGGCAGGGATGGCCTCCTTGGCCCGCGTCCGGCCGAGAGCGAGTAACGCAGCTCTCTGCTTCCAACCACGAGCGGTTCGCGCTTCATAGATGCGCATATCGAGCAAGCCGCTCAGACGAAGGCAGTTCAGCAATGGCGGCAAGTCGTCGGGCAACGACATTTCGATCTGGTCGAGCAAGATAGATTCCACGATGTCGCAATCCAATGGATCGAAACGCCAATCCAGGGGCGGAATCTTCCCGGAGACGATATCGTCCCATTGGGAACGCAAGGCGACGGTCCGCTGATTTCTTCGACGAAAATAGCGTGCGCGATACCAACGCCGCAGAACGATGAATCCGATCAGCAGGAAAATTCCTAGCAGCGATGCAATGATCGCCCGTAACACTAGGCCAGCGGGTCCCGATTTTTCAATTGCGCTAAAAACGGATCCCATAGCTCAGTCCCAATGTGGTGTCAGTCTGTCCCAGACTTCGGCTTTGATAAGCAACGTAGGCGTTGATGTCCTGCCGGTTGGCGAACCGGTAGCGTACTCCGCCACCGTACGTGTGCGCAGAGAACCGTCCGATCTGGTCAATTTGGGAAAAATTCTCGCTTCCCACCCCGTAGAAAACATTGCCGGTGATGCGGCGTTGTATTGGGAATCCGAGTTTGCTCCAGCCCGAAGGTGTCCAATCGACGGGTGTGCCAGAAAATCCCGTGCGTGCTCCAGTGACGTTCAGTGACCAGGTCCACCCGCGAGGCAGATAAACAATTTGGTTGGTGGCCAAAGTCAGGACGTGCGCCCCCTGGTACCAAAACCAATGTTGTTGGTAAGAGCTTTCCAATCCACGCACGCAAGGGTTGTTAAAGCGAAATGCGTGGCCGAACTCGAAAAAGGCCTCATTCGTCGGCACCACGCCCTGGCCGTTGGCCACTGCGGAACCCACTCCCACCCAGTCCTGAGCGTCGACATGAAAATCGCCAGTGGCTTGGAACTTGACCGCGTCCTGCCCAAACCTTTGGTATGTGTCGACGGCGAAAATCGTCGACCATCGGTTATTCCAACGGGAACTCAGGCTAACACTCTGGGTCTGCGCATCGTTTGCATAACTCAAGAAGTCGATATCATCCCCGATTCGAATTTCGTGTTTGGTGACTTCATCGAGGTTCGCCAGGCCCGCTCTCGCTTCTACGTTCTCAGCATCAAGATGAAAAACCTCTCGATAATCTGACCGCGCTTCCCTGGGCCGGCCCAACAGGGCCAGTACTCGAGCCCGCCGAGTCAAGATTTCCGGGTCGGAAGGGGAGATCGTTCTGGCGCGATCTAGAACTTGTAGAGCCTCGGGGTAGTTCTTCTGCCAGAGAAGGACATCGGCCAGCCCGGTCAAAATGTCCGTGTCATCTGGAAAGTCTTTGAGAACAAGCTGGTATTCGGTTACGGCTTCAGACCAGCGACCTTTCCAAGCCAGCAACCGTCCACGCCAGCCGTGGGCTTCGAAATCTTGCGGCGCGTTGGCGAGTCGTTGGTCGACGATAGCAAGGGCTGAGTCCAGATGCTGAGTCTTAACCTCATCCTGCACTCGTTGTTGCCAATCGCCTCCGGTTTGACCGAGCAAAGGCGGAGCTACGGTTAGCACCAATAGGCCTAGGATGGTGATTGCCGTGATGGAGTTTCGAGCCAGGGCATTCGGATTCTTAGCGATTGATCTCACTACAACACTCCGGCGCGTTTCTGTTTGGTCAGCTGGGACCGAGTGGCTTTGTGCTCAGTGCCGGGAGCCAAGCCGGGCCAATAACGCCGTATTCGGTGGGGCCAGATGGGCGGAGGAGGGTTTGGTCTGGTCAGACAACTCAACCGTCTTTAAATCCCCCTGATATTGTGACTTACAGGAGGTGTTACGGTAAGTTACTAAGGTCCAATACCCTCACGCGTGGCCGGGTGCAAGGATCGGGGCGGGAAATCGAAGGGCTGTTAGAAATGCCCGAGAGAGGCGATCCAATTTGTCACGCTCGTCAGCGGCCGAGAGTCACGCGGAATGATGTGGTTTGCCCGGCCGTCAATTCGGGCAGAATGAGACGATGCTTGTCGGGAGATAGTATTGCCCCATTTGTAACCGCTGATATCGGGCGCTGAAATTCAAATGTGAGGCCCGTGACCGGTTCTGCCGGCGTCACTAGCAAGGTGGCCTCAGAAGATGAGGAGGCAGTCGCTTTCCATTTGAGACGATCGCGAGCACGCCAAAACCTGGCGAAACTTGACATATCCGTTTTGCCGATGTCGGGTGGAAGATGGCGCAACAATTCCTGCTCGGCTGCGGTTTTTTTCCCTGCTTCATTAGAATGAATTAACACCACGCTTACCGCCTCGTTTTCCGCGTTGGCGAGGATCACCTCCAAAGCCTGTGGCACACGGTTGGCAAAGCCGGGTGATTCTTCATCCTCGATCGTCACCGGGAATTCGTAAAGCTGGCTGTCTTCATCGAAACCGAGACCACGAGGCAGAGCATAAGGGAAGTTGCTAAGAACATCGTCAGCGGTAAACGAGGAGTCGAATTGATATCCGGAGCGTTCCAGGGCATCGGGGAGCGAATTGGGGACCCGCAAGTGTCCTGCGCGGAAAAAGACCGTGTCCTGTTCTGGAATTTCACCGTCCAGTAGCTCCTTGCTGACTCGTACTTCTCCGAAAACCGTGGCGCCTGACGCCGTATCGAATCCGAGGCCCTTAGGATGGTAACTGGCATAGCTTTCCAGGCCCGACCCTAGTTCGAACTTATTGAAGCCGCGTGAGTGGATTACGGAATGACTGCCTAGACTCGCGCCACCGGCCTTCAGTTGTCGAAGAATCCCTAGGTTGGGTTCGAAGAAGAATGCCTTACTATTGGCGTCGTCCACGTATTTCGTCTGAACAAAGAAAGTGCTGTTCGCCTCATTTGCCTTTTCGATTCGTGCGAATTCGAGGCCGGGGATAAACGAATTTTCCCAATCCACATCGTGAGAGAGAAGCAACATTGAACGCTGGCCTCGAGGCATTGTGGTCAAGCGGACCCAGTCTTTTGCGTAGGCTTCATACCAACCCCTCAGAATCAACAACCATACATCAGCACCGGGCTCGAACGCGTTCACGTAATGACGCTCCGCCTCAAAATCTCGGTTAACTTGGCTGCGCAACACAACGTCAATCAAACTCAGTCCGAGAAGATAAACCCTACCCTCACCAATCCTGTTCGTCAGTAGGGCCGCACTGCCGTCCTCAAACTGTGCGAGCGTAACGGCGCCCTTAGCGGGAGCGTATCCATTCGTCCAGAAGATTTCGGCATAGTGTTCGCTTCCCAGTCGAGTGTCGCGCTCCTCGGGGCGGTTGAGATACTTCATAACGGGATCATCAATCCCGGAAAAAGCGACGCGATAGCGCTTGCGTGAAGGCTCAAATCGCTTGAACCCAAAAAGATCCTGAAAACCGCCCCAAAATACATTCTGGGCAAAGACAGATCCGCCCTGACGGACGAACGCCATCAGTTGGTCTGCCTGAGCCTGGTTAAATGTCTGCGCGTCCACGCTCGGATAGAGAATCACAAGATGATGCTTCAACGCCTCCGTAAGGTCACGAGTTACAAAAAACGGCAGGCCCATTTCCTTCAGTGTGTGAATAATTGGCAGGAGGCTCTCCGCGTTTGCGTTCGAGTTGGTCCAAAGTACCGCTACCTGTAGTTGAAATTGTTCGGGAAACTCGAATGTAGGATCGGTGCGCTTATGAGTCAAGGAAAGTAGCGGCACTTCTTTGGTTCGCAGGGTGGGAGCCGTTTTGGACGTTATTTCCCAAACGGTGCCAGCGAGCATACACAGCATCCCTATTGCGAACACGAAAAGTGTCTTCACAGCTTGCTACCCCTCTGGAGAAGCGTTGGCGATCAAAAAGATTCGAAGCATTGATCAACTCGCCCCTTGTTGCAGACGTCCGCGATCGTGTTCACCGGCATGTGTCGTTTCTCTACGCATAAATGCCGATTCTAAACACCCGCAAAGAGGCGATAACTTGCAGCGCTACATCGAGCCCGCAACCAGTACGGAATCGTAACAGAAACTGGGAACCTCGCTGCAACATCGCTCCGGGCACCGGTCATCCGGCAAGACCAGAAGGAATCCGTCGTCTCTCATTCGTCCGCTGGTAGTTCAGGGTCAATTTTCTAGGCCGACCGGCTTCGTTTTTTGGGCCGGGCGGTCGGCGGCGAAAACCGACAACACGCGCGGCAGACGGCTTCTTGGTATGCGAGTCGAGTTCATCGAGCGAAATTCAGGTCAGCGCCCCCCCGCTGTCTCAAACAGTGAACAAACCTCTGTCGCGCTACGACATCTCTCAGGATCGAAGTAATCTTCTGCGAGGAGCAATTTGCCCCGTGGCAGGCTGCTGAAAAAAGAAAACTTTTCAATTTTCGTGTTTGTAGGGTTGCAACGGCACAATAATACCGAGTGTTTCCATTTGATATGCGCCGATAGTATCCAGCGCTGCTTCCCATTGCGGACGGTAATAGACTTGCGGACGACGACTAACAAGGGCGGTGCACCAGAGAAATACAGGACTGGTCGTTGCCCTCGGTTCTCTTGTTGTAAACGTACCCTTTTGGGGAAACGACTGAGAAGACTATTTACAACTTCTGAGCGCAACCGTTGTACTCGGCGAACTGTCTGGTAGGTTTTTGTCAGGTCACGCCGTTCAAACCCCACCAGGGCGTATGCCTTTCTAAGGCTTCCAAATCTATTGACGTATGTTTGCTCGCACGGAATGCCAGGAGTTGTACGTATCTCCCAACGTCCCAGGGACCCCGCGGTGGCGAGTAAAAAACGGAGGCGATCAAGCAAGTATTGGTCCGATTTGCTTTGCGTAATGAGTTTTTGGGCAGCCCTGAACGTATGCTCATCGATAATGGGTTCAAATGCGTTTGTTCTGACTACCCACTCGTTCTCAGGAGTTCTCACCCTCCGCTGGCCGAGTTTACCCGTGCTTCTGGCCCAGATCTGAGTGCCCATGTACTTTGGGTTTCTGATGATATCGCAAACCGTCGAGAAGCCCCAATTTCCTCCACGAGGCCCTTCGACGTGTTGCTCATTCAGATGACTCGCAATCTGTTTAAGAGTGCGACCTTCAAGTACCATGCGAAATATTTTGCGAACCGTTTGGACTTCTTCAGAAGGGCCCGGAACAAGGGTGACTCTGTCCGTGCTTAGGTTCTTGCGCTCATGGAACTCCATAATCTGTTTGTGAGTGCTATCCGGTGAGCAGAGCATGCGACGCAACCCGTAGCCGGGTATGGAGCCAACCCAAAATCCCAGTCGGGATATACGTTTTCCCGCCTCAAAAACCTTGGAGGATAGCTCTCTGCTGTATTCGGCGGCCATAGCACGTTTCATCGCTTTCATTACGACATTCGGCATGGCGCCGTCATTGACAAATTGCTCTGCGCAATAGTGGATTGGTAAACCATTGAGCCCATTAGCCGGAAGATCCGGGACTTTCAGCAAAATGCCGGAAATCTTACGACCGACGTGCATCCCACTAAGAAAGTTTCCGAGGTTCGGCTGCAGGAATCGCCAAACTGGCCTGACTATCTGGTGCGCGGTGTGGGATCTGTGTGGGGAGTGCTGATTATTGCCGGCGTGGTTCCATTTTTAACATTTTGTGCTCTGCACGAAGGATCAAATGGCAATCCGGATGGATGGCCTCTTCGGTTCCAAGATAGACGCCGCTCGATTCATCACGAACCTGAATCAGATGGTTCGGGGCTTCGTAGCCGGAAACCTTATCGTCGGTTCCGTGATGGCCTTGACGACCACGCTGGTGTTGTGGGGGGTTGGGATGAGAGGTGCCATACCCCTCGGGATCGCCAGCGGGCTCTTGAATCTGCTGCCGTTCCTTGGACTGATCGCTTCGCTTGCTCTTCCCTTAGCGGCGGCGCTCCTTCAGTTCAACACACCAGGACCATACATTGTCATCACAGTGACCATTCTGTTCTTGCATATCGTCTCCGCGAATCTTCTTATTCCAAAATTTATTGCCAATCGCTTGAGTATCGGGCCGGTGGCGGCGACGGTTGGCATTCTCTTCTGGGGCTGGTTGTGGGGTGTGATGGGCTTGCTGCTCGCTGTACCGCTCACAGCATTCATCAAGCTGGTCGCGGATTTGCATCCATCCTTATGTCACTTGTCCAACATGCTGGCGCTCACTCCCGTCAGGCTCCACGTTGGGTGCGCTACGGCGAAACGGCCTTGGAACGGGCTATTCCATACCTGCGCCCCGTCCGGAAAAAGCTCCTGTAGAGCGCTAACCCCAGCCAGAACTGAGAAGTCAATGAGAACCCAACAAGTAGTCTTTGGGTTCTGCGCTGCTGTTGCATTCTCGCTATTGCTTGATCTCATTTCTTGGTGGTGATCCGGTCCGCAAATCGCACCGAGTGGCCAAAATTGAACAGCTTAGAAGGAGTTAGTTCTGCCAGACTCTGGCCATGACAACGAAGACGATTCCCGCATACCTTGAGGACGAGCGCCAAAAAAATAAAGATGCTCAGCTACGTACGGAAGAAGAAGCCGCGCGCATCCAGGCGCACCATGGCCACCATCGGACTGCGAAACAGCCCAAGCTGGAATTGGCATTTCCTGTTAGAGCACTGGGCAAAGTCAGAAAAACTGACGTGGCACCTCGGAAAAAGCTACGCGTCGTGCGAAAGACCGCAACGAAAGCCCGCAAGGTGGCGTGACTACCAATGTTGCCGGACTTCGGACATGGAACTCGCTTGGCCGCTTCGTTAAACGGGGAGAAAAAGGTATTTTCATTCTCGCCCCGATGGTCGGAAGACGAAGCGCGAAGGATACAGCAACCGACGAACCGAGTGATGACGCAACAACCGAAGGTCACCGGACGCTGTACGGATTCCGGGCCGTCTACGTTTTTGATGTCACCCAAACCGAAGGCAAAGAACTCCCAACCCTGACCGAAGTCAACGGCGACGTGAGCGGATACCGCGAACGTTTGTTTAAGTTCGTGGAATCGCAAAGCGTCGAGCTTAGCTTCTCCGAGCGCATTGCTCCCGCGAAGGGTCTTTCGCATGGCGGGAAGATCACGTTGCTTGCAGGGATGCAGCCAGCCGAGGAGTTTTCCACGCTCGTGCATGAGATTGCTCACGAAATGTTGCATCGTGGCGACCGCCGCACCCTGACCACCAACAACTCCGCGAGGCCGAAGCCGTAGCCTTTGTCGTTTGCCAATCGGTCGGACTTCAGAACGGAACCGCATCCCAGGACTACATCCAGCTTTGGCACGGAGACGCCAATCTTCTGCGCGAGAGCTTGGAGGCCGTTCAGCAAACCGCTGCCGTGATCCTCGGGGGTATTGCCCCCGAGCCAGCGGCACTCGCTGCAGCCGCATAACACGCCAACCCCTGCACCGTTTTGGTTCTTAAGGCCCGACGTGTGCGCTGAGTCCACGAACACCTAACCAAAGACACATGAGAGGAGAAAAGATCATGCCGAGTACGCAAAATGCAGTCAACAACCATGAGTACCGCAGCGTTCCCATCACCTCGCTTGCAGAGTCAGCCACCAATCCCCGCAAGCGATTTGACGCCAAGAGCCTTGAAGAACTGGCCGCCAGCTTCAAGACGCAAGGGATTCTGGCCCCTCTGCTGGTACGCGAATTGGAGGAAAGCAAGTACGAGGTCGTAGCCGGGGCACGTCGCCTCAGAGCGGCGAAACTGGCGGAACTCGAAAAACTTCCCGTCCGCGTGGTCAAGCTGACGGATGCGGAGGCAATCGAAGCGCAATGCGTTGAGTTATCTGTAGTTGGCAAGAGCTTTCTTTGTTGATATGCAGCGCGGCACGTCGTTCACATGTAAACGACGTGCCGCGTTCCCAGTTTGCCGAAGCGAACCACAGGTAGAATCTCAACTTCCGTGTAGCCGATAATCGGCTCATGTCCCTATGCTAGGCCTCCCCGCCTCTTGGCGACGCCAAAGTGGAGGAGCTGCTATGATAGTTGTTGAGGCGGTTACGTTTTTCTCCTCTTTCAGGTCTTCTGACCTAAGCCAGTCCATCTGAAGCTCTCCCACCTTAGGCTTTTCAGCAAGTGAAGGGGTTGACCATTTCGTCCTTAGCCATCTTGCCTGACTGGCTTGGTGGAGCCAGAACTCGCCAAGAAGGGTCGCTCTTATGAACGCAACCAGTATTGTCTTCGGGCTGATTATCGTGATCTTCACGATCCTGCTGATCCTATCGATGCGCAAGCTGATACCACAGAGCGCCAAGGTTCGATCACAAAGAATGTGCCCAGCTTGCGGATTGATCACATCGCTGAAAAGCCGGTGCTTAGAGTGTGGTGTGGCTACGGTCTCAACGCGGTAGTGTCGCCACACCGGAACGAATTGCGAGCGGCGCTTTCCGCCCCGCTTTGTCGTCAAGTTAGGAGCAAATGTCGTTGCCAAGCACAATTTTCCCAAAGCGAGTTCTGGAAGTAGTCAGCCCGCGGCCCTTGGCTCAGGAAGGCACCGCAGCGCCTCGTGCCCGATTGCAATCAAAGGCATCCCTGCCCAGTCGTATCGCGGTAATCGGGAATTATCTCCCGCGTCATTGCGGAATCGCAACGTTCACGACCGACCTGTGCGGTGCCATTTCCGCAGAGTATGGGAATGCTCGCCTGTTGGCGCTCCCGGTGAACGACACGGACGAGGGGTACGACTACCCGTCGCGCGTGCGATGGTCGCTCGCCCAGAATGACGTAAGGTCGTATGAGGAGGCGGCAGAATTCCTCAACTTCAACAACATCGACATGGTGTGCCTGCAGCATGAGTATGGGATCTTCGGTGGTCCGGCTGGAAGCCATATTCTGCATTTACTGCGCGGTCTGAAGATGCCCGTGGTGACAACGCTGCATACGGTGCTGCGCGAGCCAAATCCTGATCAGATGTTGGTGATGGAGGAGATCGCTGAACTCTCCGACCGCCTCATTGTCATGAGCCAGTTGTCATCCCAGTTCCTGCAGGAAATCTTCAAGGTGCCGGGTAGCAAGATCGACATGGTGCCGCATGGAGTCCCCGACCTTCCATTCCTGGATCCCAATTTCTACAAGGACCGCTTTGGGGTGGAAGGAAAAGCGGTTTTGCTCACGTTCGGGCTGCTCTCGCCCAACAAGGGAATTGAAAACGTAATTCGAGCCCTGCCTCAGATTCTTTCCAGGCACTCGAATGTTGCCTACATCGTCGCGGGCGCGACTCATCCACACATTCTCCGTCGCGAGGGTGACAGATATCGAGATAGCTTGCAGGCTTTGGCGAAGGAAGTGGGAGTGGAATCGCAGGTGATCTTCCATAACCGTTTCGTCAGCCCTGAGGAGATGGTTGAGTTCATTGGCGCTGCCGACATTTACGTCACTCCTTACAGGTACGAGGCTCAGGTGGTTTCCGGAACGCTCGCCTATGCACTAGGCGCGGGTAAGGCGATCATCTCGACTCCGTATTGGCACGCGATCGAGTTGCTCGATGACCGCCGTGGTGCGCTGGTCCCGTTCCAGGATCCCGACGCGATTGCGCAGAAGACAATTGAACTGCTGGACACTCCCGCAAAACGCCACGCTATGAGGAAGCGCGCCTATCTGTTTGCGCGCGATATGGTCTGGAAAAGAGTGGCGCAAGGCTACATGGAAAGCTTCGCACGAGTGCGCAGCGACCGCATGGAGAATCCGCGTGTTCAGTTCTCCGCCCGGATGGCGCACAAGTCGCTGGATCAGTTGCCGGAGTTGAAGCGTGATCATCTAAATCGCATGACCGACGACACCGGAATGCTGCAGCATGCGATCTTCGCGGTCCCGAACCGCGCGGAGGGCTATACCACGGACGACAATGCTCGCGCCCTCATACTTACTGTTCTGCTAGAGCAGTTGGACAAATATCCACTTGAATCCGCAAATTCGTCGAGTCTGTATTTGTCATTCCTGGAGCATGCCTTCAATCCTGAGAAGGGCCGATTCAAGAACTTTCTCCTCTACGATCGTCGATGGAACGAACCGGTGGGCTCCGAAGACTGTCATGGCCGTGCCCTGTGGGCGTTGGGATCGGTTCTAGGCCGATCACAGGATCAGGGATGTCGGGGCGCTGCCCGGCGATTGTTCGAGTTTTCTCTGCCCGCGGTCCTGGAATTCAGCAGTCCGCGGGCCTGGGCCTACACCCTACTCGGAATTCAGGAATACCTCAGTTCGTATCCAGGCGACCGCGACGCGCAAAAAATACGATCCGCCCTTAGTCGGCGATTGCTCGAAATGTATGTGTCAATCCGACGACCGGAGTGGAAATGGTTCGAGAACGTTCTGGCCTATGGCAATGCGAGACTGCCTCAGGCCCTGCTCCTGGCGGGCGCAGCATGCTCCGATGATCGCATGATTTCCGCCGGGCTCGAATCGCTGGATTGGCTGTCAAAGACGCAACACTGCGAAATCAACTCTCACTTTGTGCCAATCGGTTCGCAAGGTTTCTATCGACAGGATGGAGAGAAGGCTCGTTTTGATCAACAGCCGATTGAAGCCGCCGGCGCGGTCTCTGCGTGTCTGCAAGCATACCGCGTAACTAGCGACAGCCGCTGGCGCAACGAAGCATGGTCAGCTTTCAACTGGTTCCTCGGCGACAACGATCTGCAAGTGCCCCTCTATGATTCCGTTACCGGCGGTTGCCGGGACGGCCTGCATCCCGACCGTGCCAATGAAAACCAAGGAGCAGAATCAACCCTGTCGTTCCTCATGGCACTCCTCGAAATGCGCTCACTGCCTGAATCTGAACCAAAGGAAATCCTTTCATGACCGTACCCGTGGAAAAGCAAGTGAGCTTTCTCAGCACTCCGTTCGAGCCATTGCTGCATCGCCATAGCGCCAACCCCATCCTCACGAGCAAGGACTGGCCGTATCCCATTAACAGTGTGTTCAATGCTGGCGCAACGATGCTCGCGGACGGCACGACCCTGCTGCTTTGCCGCGTTGAAGATCGTCGTGGGCTGTCGCATCTCTGCGCCGCGCGATCACGAAACGGCGTCGACGGATGGCAAATCGATGGCGAGGCCACTCTGATGCCCGATCCAAAGAGTTTTCCCGAGGAGATCTGGGGCATTGAAGATCCTCGCATCACGTTCGTCCCCGAATTGCAGCAATACGTCGTGACCTATACCTCTTATTCACGCGGCGGTCCCGGCGTGTCGCTGGCTCTGACCAAAGACTTCCGCACCTTCGAACGATACGGCGTAATTATGCCGCCGGACGACAAAGACTCCGCACTTCTGCCCCGGAGAATCGACGGATGCTGGGCGCTGATTCATCGCCCAATGACGACCCTCGGATCGCACATGTGGATTTCCTATTCTCCCGACCTGCGTTACTGGGGTAGGCACAGGCTCATGCTGGAAGCTCGCCGCGGCGCCTGGTGGGACGCCAACAAAATCGGGTTATCGCCGCCTCCCATCGAGACTTCCAGAGGATGGCTCGTGTTCTACCACGGAGTGCGCCACACGCCCTCGGGCTGTCTGTATCGGTTGGGTTTGGCCCTCTTCGATCTCGAGAATCCGGAAAAATGCCTGCTACGAGGAGATTCGTGGATCTTTGGTCCAGAAGCCGAGTATGAGCGCCACGGCGACGTCGACGATGTCGTGTTCCCTTGCGGATACACGATGGACGCCGATGGCGACACTCTCAACATTTACTACGGAGCCGCGGATTGCGCGATTGCCCTCGCTCGGGCCAGTGTTCGCTCTCTGCTGGATTGGCTGGACGCCAATGGAAGTTGCGAGCGGCGCCAGCGAGCGCAGGACTTGTGAAATTGCTCTTGGGTGTCTTCCATTTTGTTTTTGGGTGCCGTCACCGTCACCGAAGTCGCGTGTTTACGATCAAACACCGAACCTATCGGGTCTGTTTCGATTGCGGTCGGGAATTCGAGTTACCAGACGCTCACTCAGCCAGCACAGTCTAACTCTTGCGAAATCGAGAGCTACGCTGCTACGGCTTCCGCGCATTGTGGCAAAAAACCATTCGCGGATGGCTCCTGGATCACGGGCAACCGAGAAATTGGGAACTTTTTGCAATCCTCCGTACTCCTTAACCACCGAGAGTGCAGAGTCGGTTAGCGACGAGGCTCTTCAGATCGCTCAAGGTGCGGCGCGTACGGAGAAGTTCTGCTCGCGTGCCGAGGCAAGTTCCCCATACACCAACTCCAGAAGGCCGGTCAGCTCGCGATTCTTCTCCTCAAGATTCTTGATGCGGAGCCGGAGAGTCGCGACTATGTTCTGCCTAGACGCGCGCTCTCGATCCTGTGAGAGCGACGCTGGAGGTGGAACGTCAATCGTGGCCCGGCGCGACCGCATGATACGGCCCCGCAGTTCCTCCTGGCTGTACAACCATGCCGTCGAGACCCCTGCCTGCGTGGCTACAGTTCGGAAGTTAATCTCCCGATGAGAAGCGTCCATTCGCTGCAAAGCTGCCAGAGCCCGCTGCATAACAGTCTCGGTGCGCAGTCGCGCGCTCCGCTTGAGACCCTCAATATTTCTAGGCATGTGTTCGCTCCAGTGATGTGACGATGTTGACCAGGTTGTTCCGCTTCCGTTCATTCATTTCGATCTGCCGAGTCCATCCATTCGCGCTGGCCTTGGTGATGACTCGCTCGGTGTCGCGCAGCTCCGCCTTATGCACGTCGAGGAAGCTGGCGTCGGTGCGGAAGTGAGCGCAACTCAGACACGCATTTGGATGAGGACAAGGCCCAGCGACGACGGGAATGGCACAATAGCCATTGGGCAGGGCTTGAGCCATCACGTTCCGCGTGAACCAGCCTAGAGCCGGGGCATTTTTTGATTAGCCAGTTGTTGCCCAGGATCGCACAGTTATAGAGATGCGAATCGAACGCTCCAACTTCATACGAAACATGACGGCGGAGTCGTTTATGAAGACCGTTCTGAGTCGGGACCGCCGCTTTCGCTTCTGTTCCGCCTTTGTCCTTGCCTGATGCCGAAAAGGCCGCCCCGAGAACGGCCAAACAACTCGTTTTTCTGGCAAAGCTTAAAACATATTGCGTCCTGGCCGGCTCGTCGCATCCGTCATTGTGAGCATAACTGATCAGCGAAGGTGTATCCCGGTCCCTCACAATTGAAGTGATGAAGATCTCCAGTTAGGACGGCCTCCAGTGAAGCAAATCACGAACGCGAAGAGAAAACCTGATTTCAATCCCCACACCTTTCTTTCAACTATTGGGAAAGGCAGGGATATGGTCTCTTTCAAGAAGAAGGACAAAGTCTTCGCTCAAGGCGATTGCAGGGACGGCCTATTCTTTGTCCAAACTGGGAAAGTGCAGCTCAGTGTGGTATCGGAAGACGGGAGAGAAGCAACTCTTGGCATTCTAGGCGAAGGCGATTTTTTTGGAGAAGGTGGTCTTGCTGGTCAGCCCCTACGCATGTCATCTGCAACCGCATTGACAGACTGCATCCTGCTGCACATCGAGCGGAAGGCGATGGTGCATGCAATGAGCCTTGAGCCAAAATTGTCGGCCATGTTTGTCAAATACTTATTGAAACGTAACATCCGATATCAGGATGACTTAGTCGATCAGCTTTTCAATTCCAGCGAGAAGCGGCTGGCACGAGTTCTTCTCTTGATGGCGCAATTCGGGAAAGAAGGAGCTCCGGAAGTATCAGTCCCGAGACTAAGTCAGGAGACTCTAGCGGAGATGGTAGGGACGACACGCTCGCGGGTCAGCTTCTTCATGAACCGATTCAGGAAGCTCGGCTTTATCAACTACCGCGTTGGGAACAATTTACACGTTAACAGTTCGCTCCTTAACGTTCTTCTCCATGACGACGACGGAACAGCCGCGACTCCGGGAGCGAAGAACCAAACTGCTCATGCCAAGAGACGTTCAGAACCGCCTCCAGAGCCCGGCCAGACCCCTGACAGCGATCGTGCCAGCAGGCCGCCCCTCCCAGGCCTTGAAGGACGCGCTACGCGACGGCGACATAGCAGAAGGAGCTTGATCCATGAGTGAACATTCGAGGTGTGCAGGCATTTCTTGAGCCCTCGCTAGTCTGCGAACCGCTAGAGACCGAGAAACACACCGTGTTTTCTTTCCAGAACCATGACTCTTGAAGCGATTTTGGACGAAGTTGAGGGACGATAGAATCCAAGTGGAATACATCGATGATCCTTTCTCCGACTCCGCACACTGTTTCGCTTCGATAGGACTGATTTACAAGACGATCAATTCTGACCAGTTTTTCGCAGGCTAGCGTTTGATACTGGCCGTTCACAAGGTTCTGGTCGCCAGAGGGAGAACTTGGTGAACATATTGTGGCTTTGTGGAGAGTCTTGATACAGGGAGGTTTCGATGAATTTGAATCCGATGGATCCGAAGGTGCTTATGCTAGCGGGCGCGGTGATTCTGGTTATCGCGATACTGGTTTGGCTATACGTGCAAAAACGTCGGAGCACGACTGCAGACCTGCGGCAAAAGTTTGGGCCTGAATACGAGCGAGCGGTGCTGAAGCATGGGTCGGAACGAAAGGCAGAAGCAACACTAGTGGATCGCCAGGAGCGGGTTGAGAAACTCAACATTCGCCCCCTTGATCCGATGGAATACGAACGTTTCTTAAAACGGTGGGAGTCGGTACAGTCTCGTTTTGTCGATTCCCCAAAGGGGGCAGTCGCAGAAGCCGACGATTTGGTGTCCGCTTTGATGAAAGCGCGCGGCTATCCTGTATCGGATTTCGATCAGCGTGCCGCTGACATTTCTGTGGACCATCCCCGAGTGGTCGAGAACTACCGCTCTGCTCATGAGATTGCGCTGCGGGTTGGGAAAGATGCGGCGACTACCGAAGATCTGAGAACGGCGATGATTCACTACCGCTCCCTATTTGAGGAACTGGTGCAGGCACCAACAATTGTGGAAAGGAAAGAGGTGGCGTAGTGGCTGAATTAATGGCAAAGGATCGGACAGACTCGGCGGATAGGCAGCGTAGTACTCGGAGTTCACGATTGGGGCAGGACAACACGCACGTGCCAGGCTTCACGAACCGATCACTTCGTCGCACGAACCTGTCCCCTGTAGCCGTATTAGAGGCCTGAACTTGTCTCCAGCCAACGACTCGGTGGGCAGAAAACACATGTCCGATCAGGTTAATAGGGCAATTGCCGGAGAGAGTCAGCTGCGCGTGTTGGAAGTGGCTCTTCCGTCTTCAGCTTCACTGTCCGATACGCTGCTTCGCAGAATCGCAATTCTGCTCTTCATATTGGTGGCGGGCTTGCTAACTGTGTTCGGCTACTACGCAAGCTCGATTTGCATCACGGTTATTCTGGCAGGATTTCTCGCGATCTTGTTTGACCCCGTAGTAGTCATACTAGAGAAACTGCACGCGGTGTGGCGGCGGCGGGCATTGTGCTCGCAGGTATGAGTCTAATCGGGCTGCTGGGTTACGCGCTCTACGGGAGAGCGATGAGCTTTGCCGAAGAACTTCCGGTGTACGCGTTGAAGGTTCAGCAACCCGGCACTTTTGCAGAGAAATTCATAATAGGCTGACTCGTCAGCATCCTGAAATCTGCCCCATCTGCTTACGTCGTAGACCAGTATTGCCTTGAAGGGCTGAGGCCCTCCAACAACGTCGCTCAATAGTTTGGCTAGCCCGAGGCGGTGTTTTAGCGCAAGACCACTCTTTGCTTCGTCAATGTATGTTCTTATGATTTCGAACCCTTGATCTTCAGCGTACCTTTTAATCGCATCGGCCTGGTTATCGATTGAAAATTGCTGATGGTCGGTTGACATTCGTAGGTATTGTGCGGCAGGAAGACGGGTATCGGATGACATTGAGACCTCCATTGTTGGGCCTTAGTTAGTCCTACAGCTCGGAAGATAGCCCACACCCTATTGGGATTGTCCTACCGACAGGCTGGGTCGAGGTGTTATCGTTTGCGATTCCCGTCGCACCTACTCTTTTATGTCGCGGGTTTAATAGCAGTACACGGCGCCGTTCTGAAATCGGAAAAAACTAACGAGCTCGTTCCGAGTTCTGGGTTAAGGAGCGGCCTATTCGGGAATGCGCCTGACAAAGAGCTATCATGACAGCGACCTTTTTGCTGCTGCCCTCATACGAAGAGCGGCAACCATGGCTGCATGGGAATCTTCGGACATCCAGCCTTTCGGCTTCCGCCCACCCAAGAGGGGTCGCATCCCGCGCCGCGCAATGTCTTCCGCAGCTCTGCAAAATTCACTCAAATCCTCAATCCGCATTCCGCATTTCAACCACGAGTGGTCCTCGGAGAAGGAAACTGGACAGCGATTGGCGATCGGGGGCAGAACAAACATGAGCTCCGGCTCCGTATTGTCGGGGTTCACGCAAACTAGAAGCGTGATAAGGCGCTTTTCGCACGAAGGGGGCAACACCCAAGTTGGTCCTTTGTACTTTGTTTTCTTGCGACGACACGTTCGAACGGTCACCCTGGTGCTATTTTTGAGGCGAAGACAGTCGCGGCGATTCGGTTTCGGGCCGCGCGCTTGAATAAAGACCTCGCCTGGGAACGATTTGACCAGGCTATCCATCAGATCTCTGCGAAGTTTGCGGATCTGGTTCTTGTGGGAAACTATGCGCTTGTGTGGCGATGCATAGCCAGCGAGTTCATAAGCACGCGTGAGGGAACCGAAACGCCTCCTATAGCCCTCTGGGCAAAGTGCATTTGGCTGGTCGCGGATTAATCTAGGTGTGAGCCTGCCAGATTTCTTGAGTATTGATCGCAGAGCTTCCACCACTTGATCGTTCGACCAGTTGTAAGGCCTGTTGCGAAATTCCTGCTGCGCCATCTCAAAGGTGGCTGGTGCAACAATGGGCTCATACGCACCCGGTACAACAATCCATTCGGTTTCCGCATTCTTTCTATTCCTAGAATTTAGTTTCTGAGTCGTTGTGTTGTAGCGTAGAGTGCCCTCGTATTTAGGATTTCTTAGAATCCCTCCCACCATGTTGCGTGTCCACTTTCTTCCATGGAGGCCTGGGACCCCTAGATTGTTGAGACTGTCGGCGATGTGTTGTAAGGCCATGTGCTCATTGATAAACATGCGATAGATTTCTCTCACCCAATAGATTTCATTGGCGGGTCCAGGAGCTAGCGTCACCCGTTCGTTGGTGACGTTCTTCCGTTCTCCCGGCAACAATTGTCCCTTCGGAGTCTTATCCACCGAGAGGAGCATCCTTCGGAGGCCATAGCCAGCATATCCACCCGCCCGATAGCCATCTCTAGCGAGTCGAATCAAAGCCGCGAAGACCTTGTCGGACAATTCGCGACTGTATTCTCCTGCCATAACTCGCTTCAGCGCTTTCAAAACGACGTTTGGCAGATACGTGTCATTGCCAAAATGCTCCGCGCAATAATGAACTCGGACCCCCGCCGTTTTGCAGAGGAACTCATAGTGAGCGGCCTCGTCTGGGTCCTGGAAGCGTCCCCAGCGGCTCACGTCGTAAACGAGGATCGACTTGAATTGACAGTTGCCTCCGAGAACGTCTTGAAGTAGTTGGGAAAGCCCTTGCCGCCGTTTTATTTCAAGACCACTTTTGGCCTCATCGACGTAAGTGCGACAAACGGTCAAGTTGTGCTGTTGAGCGTAGGTCTCGATTCCTGCCCTCTGACAATCAAGGGAATATTCCTGACGCTCCGTGGAAACTCGGAGATATTGTGCCGCAAACGTATGCTCCATCTGCCATTCCTCTCGATGTTCGAGTTTGCCTTTCTGAAATACGACCGGCGTGTGTCCTTGGAAGAGACACACTGCGCTTCTTTGTTATCGGCATTTCGCTGAATCTCTTTAGCTCCTGAGAGAAAAGCTATCTATCGTGCATGGATTGCTCTGGCTGCCGAGGACTGCCGACTCCTTGGCAGAGCTGCCGAAATCTCGGCAGAGTCTTCGATACCTTCCTGCACGTAACCTATAGATCTTCCAAACCGTGAGCCTTCTTGCGCTCCTGGCATCTGAGTTGCAGCAAATACCGGTAGATGCAAACGATTCAAACCGATACGACCCTTGTGATCACTTGCCCATATTGCTTGGTCGGCATTGTCTGGAGGTCGATGACCGCATACAAAGACGGGCGATTCGTCTGTCGCGATTGTGCCCACACGGTGCGGTTTGAAGTCGATAACTTCAGGTGTCTGTGTCGCAATTGCCGCCACTCCGAAGGACCACGATGCAGCCAACCCCGTTAATTCCGGCGGCGCAGTATCTACGCATGTCCACCGAAGATCAGCAGTTTTCTATCGTCAACCAAGAAGCCATGATCGCGGAATATGCGAGAAAATATGGCTTTGAGGTGATCTCAACCTACTCCGACCCAGGCAGAAGCGGCGTTTCGGTTAAAAGCCGTAAGGGACTCCGTCAACTCTTGTCGGATGTCATTGGTGGCAATGCTCAATTCCGGGCAATCCTCGTGTATGACGTAAGCCGATGGGGTCGATTTCAAGATATTGACGAGTCTGCACACTACGAATTCTTGTGCAGGAGCGCTCGCGTCCCGGTCCACTATTGCGCCGAACAGTTTGGTAATGACGGTTCCGTCGCCAGTTCGGTCATGAAAACGCTCAAAAGAACGATGGCGGCGGAGTATAGCCGCGAACTAGGCGTGAAAGTTTTCGCGGGGCAAGAACGGATAGCCCGTCTTGGATTCCGAGCCGTGGGCATAGCCGCATTCGGATTACGGCGAATGATGGTGTCACTGGACGGGCGAAGAAAAATCGTTCTGCAGACCCGAGAACGAAAGGCAATCCATACAGACCGAACAATCCTCGTGCCAGGGCCAAGGAAGGAAGTGGAATGTATTCGTACGATGTTCCGTCTTGCAGCCTCCGGGAAGACAATAAAAGAAATAGCCGGGGAACTAAATCGACGCCATATGCTTGGCGCAGCAGGACAGTTGTGGCGAAGCGATCGAATCCATCGCATTCTGATCAATGACGCTTATGCCGGATGGAATACCTACGGGAAAACCACCCAGAAACTTGGGCAGATCAGTCGAGCAGTCAAACCGGAATATTGGATTACAAAGCCCGGTGCGTTCGTCCCCATCATTAGCCAGAGTCTTTTCGATCAGGTGCAGAGGCAATTAAGAAAACGTGGAAAACACCCACCTAAATCTGATTCCGACCTTATCCGAAGGATGAAGAAGATCCTTGAGAAGCACGGTATGTTGACCCATCGGCTCGTCGGACAGCGCTACTATACGCGATTCGGGTCGCTGATGAAGTTGTATCAACTCGTGGGTTATCAGCCACGCTCAAAAGTTCTTAAGTATAGCGACACAGAGCGGAAGATGCGGCGCCTTCGCGAAGGTCTATACGCCAAATTGAAAAGTTTGTTCGCAGATCGCGTTCGATTTCTATGCTTTCCATGTCAAAAGGTAGGCCCCATCGTAGAGATCGACGGCTGCTGCAGATTGGGTATTCATCTCTGCAGGACAGTCTGTAGACCTTCCCGCGAAATCGGCTGGCTACTAGCCCTGCGCCAGTGCCACAAGCATCTCCCCGCACTAGTCTGTACAGTAGATTCGTCGCATTCGGAGTTGCTAGAGTTCTACGTGCTTCCGCCTTTTAAAGGTTCCGAAAAACACAAAATAATACGTCGGGATACAGCTTGGGTCCGCTCAGGTAAGAAACTAGAAAATCTTCAGGACCTGTGCAGCGTAGCGAACGAAATCGCGATGAGTTCCAATACACGCCAAGCTTGCATCGCTGTTGGCGACGTTTTGATCCGGGAGAATACTTGGACCTTCTCAATCGGTCCTAGGGAAATCTCGCTCGGACCGATCACAGCAGCACTCTTTCGCGTGTTGCTCATGAATGCCAACCATCTTGTATCCAATGAGAAACTGATGAGATGCGTACCTGAAGACTTTGATTTGTCCGACGTTTGCAAACGTATCTACATCTTGCGCACGAAATTGGGCAATGAAGATGAATGGAGGATTCGCACCGTGCGAGGCGCAGGTTATATGTATGTCGTACCGGCAAAACATTCCGCCAGAACCCAGCCGTCAGACGCAGACAGGCTCTGTCTCAGTTTGCAGGGTGGGCAGACGGCATTTTCAAATCATTCATTGGCTATTCATGGGCCGCGCTTCCCGGAGAGCCATTGAATTGTTGTCCCTCGTCGGATGAAGCGAAGGATAATAGGAAGAAATAGTGAATGGAGTTGGTGACTGTTGTCGTTTTATCGAACAGTGAAAGTAGCGGTTAAGGTCCAGCATTGAATTTCTAAAAGAAAGGCTGCCTATGGCGGACGACCGTATTCAGTTGATCACGCATCAGGGTAAACAGATTCTAACGGTCGACCTGTCACACTGCTCGGCTGTTCGGGTCGAAAAGATTTTACGAGAAGTTCCTGAAGTCGTATCTACCTATCCGCTCGGTTCAGTCTTGGTATTTTGCGATTTGACCGGAGCCTCCTTTAATCGGGAAGCGGTACTCGCCATGAAAGAAGCCGCCGTCTTCGATAAACCCTACGTCAAGAGATCCGCATGGGTGGGAGCAGAGAGCTTTCCCCCGGAGTATTCTAAGAGTCTGAGTAGCTTTTCGGGTCGCGAATTCCCCGCATTCAAGCGCCGCGAGGAGGCTCTAGCGTGGTTAGTGAAGTTGAGAGGTGCCTCATTCTTACGCACACGGTTCTTCTACCTCTACGGATTACTTGGAAAGTGCACAATGCGCCGAGCAGTCGTTCAACACTCATCGTGAGTAAATCCAAGGAGTTAACTCCAGAGTCGAATCAGATGAAGTGCCGTGAAGGTTAGCATAAAACGGAAAATCATTGACTGATTGTCGGCAACGGAGGAAAATTCTACGGTTTATACCTCGGCTGCCGCGAGTTCCTCCCCTAAATCGGTAGTCGAATCGCACGCGTCTCCCCCACCAACCCAGGAAGGACACTTGTGAAAAACTCCGCGCTACGATATCGGACCTCGACTCCTGAAACAATGATGTTCGGCGTCTGCACGCTGATAGTGCTTTCAGCTGTGCTGATGGCCGCTCGTTCGGCGCACGCTCAATCTGAAATCGTGCTCTACAGCTTCTGTTCTCAGCCGAGCTGCGTAGACGGTGAGGGCCCGGCGTCCAGCCTCGCGCCCGACGGCGCAGGTAACTTCTACGGAACCACTCAACTGGGCGGCGCCAATACATACGGCACTGTCTTTGAGCTTTCTCCAAACGGGGTCGGCCGCTATAACGAGACTGTTTTGTACAGCTTTTGTTCCCGGCCGAACTGCACCGATGGTAATGACCCGACTTCTAATGTGATTTTCGACGGCAGCGGAAATCTCTACGGGACAGCCTGCGCCGGTGGCGCTAACGGACAAGCCGTCCCCTCAGCCTGCGGCGATGGCACTAACGGATATGGCGTCGTGTTCGAGATGAGCCCCGAGCCGGTCGGTGGGTGTCCAGGCGGCAGCAACAGCGGCAACGGCTGGTGCGAAACCGTCCTATACAGTTTCAGTTCAGCCCCCGACGGTGCTTTCCCGTTCGCTGGACTCACATGGGACACGAACGGTAACCTCTACGGCACAACTTATGGAGGCGGCGGCGGGATGGGAGCCATTTACGAGTTGTCCCCGAACGGCAGTGGAAGCTGGATTGAGTCCGTGCTGTACAGCTTCTGCGCCCAGTTGAGCTGCGCTGACGGTGCCCGCCCCGACGGCCAGGTACAAGCCACGAACGGAACCCTCTACGCGACGACCGAAAATGGCGGTGCTTATGCGGCTGGCACTGTGTTCGGCCTGAGCCCCCAACCGGTCGGCGGGTGCCCAAGTGGCAGCTATACCGGTAACGGTTGGTGCGAGGCCATCCTCCACGCCTTTGCAGGCCACCCGACGGATGGCAATTATCCTTCCGGCACCCCGGTGCTCGATAGCGCCGGAAATCTCTACGGCACGACAGTTTATGGCGGGAAAGGGAATTGCAACTCTGACTTGGGGTGCGGGACGATTTGGAAGATGACTCCTTCCGATGGAGAGTATACGGAGGAGATTCTTTCTTCCTTCCATTCCGGACCCGTGATCGAGGGATGCTGCTTCTCGATTCGACTGCCCTACAATCCCTGGGCCGGGGTTGTGCTCGATTCAGCCGGAAACATCTACGGCATGACAGAATACGGCGGCAGTTCCTCCTACTGCACAGAAAAAGGAAAGGGGCAAAAATCAGGCTGCGGCGTGTTGTTCGAACTCCCAGGGCGCCTCAAAAAGGGCGAAGAGAAGAATGAACTCCTTTGGATTTTCAGTTGGGCAGATGGCGCTCATCCGGTGACCAGCCCCATTCTGGACGGCGGCAATCTCTACGGAACGACTTACAACGGCGGCCTCGGCGGTTTTTGCCCGAATCCTGTCGGTTGCGGGGTTGCGTTCGAGTTCATTCCGTAGGATGCAAGGTCACTCAAAAGCTGCCACGCTTTTCTAACTGCAACGTGTCATGCCGAAAAATCACGAGGAAACACAAGCATCTCAAACTAGAGATGAGGAGACGGATATGCGAGGCGTTCTGACCTTAGTTGTATTTTCCACGCTGATGCTATTTATGCTTCCCCGAGCGCACGCTCAACCCGAAGCCGTGCTCTATAACTTCTGTTCTCAGCCGAACTGTGTAGACGGCCAGAACCCGGTGTCTGGCCTGATGCCTGACGGCACGGGCAACTTCTACGGAACCACGCAATTGGGAGGCGCTAATATGTATGGCACTGTCTTTGAGCTTTCGCCGAACGGGGGCGGCGGCTACAAGGAGAGTGTCTTGTACAGCTTTTGTTCCGCGTTGAACTGCACAGATGGGTCGTATCCCGAGTCCTCTGTGACCTTCGACAGCCACGGGAATCTCTACGGGACAACTTACTACGGCGGTCTTTTCGAATCTGGCCCTTATTCTGGGTATGGACTCGTGTTCGAGCTCAGTCCTGAGCCGCGTGGTGGTTGCCCAACTGGCAGCAACGGCGGTAATGGCTGGTGCGAGACCGTCCTCTACAGTTTCCTGTCAACCCCGGACGGTGCCTTCCCATTCTCTGGGCTCGCCTTGGATTCGTACGGTAATCTCTATGGCACAACTTATGGCGGGGGCAGCGGAGTGGGAACAGTGTACGAGTTGTCCCCGAACGGAAGCGGCGGTTGGAGTGAGCAGGTTATCTATGACAAAGGCGGCTATGCTGGGTTGACTGTAGATGGCTCCGGCAACCTCTACGGCGCCGACGACGTAGAAAATGGCCATGTTTTCGAGTTGTCACCAAACAAAAATGGGGGTTGGAATTCGATCATACTTCACACCTTCAAGGGCGGGACAAACGACGGGTCTGATCCTGAGGGCACTCCTATCCTCGACAGCGCCGGAAATGTCTATGGCACGACGGTTAGCGGCGGGTCCAAGAAAGGCTATGGAACGGTTTGGAAGCTGACTCCTGGTCCAGATGGAGAGTACACGGAGGAGATTCTTTCATCCTTTAATTGGCCCACTGGTTCCAATCCCAAGGCGGGGGTCGTGCTCGACTCCGCTGGAAACATCTACAGCACCACAGGATTCGGTGTTTTCAAATCTCCGTGCTACGACGGATGCGGCCTTGTCTTCGAACTAGGGGCGGGCGGTTCCGGGTACGAATGGACACCTGTCTGGCATTTTAATGGTATGGACGGCGCTAATCCGGTTGACACGTTGATTCTGTCCGGCGGCAATCTTTACGGAACTACCTACGGTGGCGGAACGTCTAGTAATTGTCCTGGTACCGGCGGTTGCGGCGCTGCGATCGAAGTCAATCCAGCGGCTCGAGTCACGACGACCATACTCAGTTCTTCGCCAAATCCGTCAACTCGCGGACAAGCAGTTACTTTTACGGCGGTCGTCACCCCTGCGCCACCCGATGGAGAAAACGTGGCTTTTGTCCATGTTGGAAAGACCGTACTGGGAACGGGATCATTGAACGGAGGTTCGGCGACGTTCACGACCTCGATGTTGGCTGGGGACTCGCCCCATATCAAGGCGGTGTATGGCGGTGACATGATCTTCGAAGGTAGCACGTCGAATCCAGTGAAGCAGGTGGTGGGGCCGTGATCGCTGGGCCTTTGTTCGGAGTTGGCGTTCGAGTTGTTTCTGTTGCAACGCAGCGGACCAAGAAGCAGGAACCGACCGATGTTGATGTGATCGGAAAATTTTGTACGAGGTGGAGAGTGGACATTTTGCGGTGCTGTGTGAGAAATTGCGCCACGTGGGCCGCAACGGCTCCTAAAAGGGCGGGAAGCCACAAAGATGGATGCCTGAAGATTCTCATGCGGGGGCGGCGCTGCCTCTCCGCATGAGAGCTGCAGCAAGAAAGGCCTTGCCTGATGCTTCCTAATTTGCAGATCGTCAGTTGGGGTAATCTCGGTACCATGCTTGAGATAAGTACGAGACCGTAACGAAACAAAGGTTGTTCATACGCGAAGAAGTCGCAGCTACGCTACTCGTAGCGCGAGAGTCGCTTTTATATACTCATCCGTTGCGATGCTCAGCTTCCAAGCAAGTCTCCGACGCTTATCTTTGTCAGGATGAGGCTTCTCCGACTCCGCCTTGAATTCTAAGCGTGCTTTAACCATCCGTTGTTCGGCGGCCCGCACGTCTGTAAGTGTGGACATGGAAGGCACCGTATACACCTACCAACAGCATGACTCAGATTCAAAGATCGTTCGATACCGTACCTATTGTACGCGCAGCTTTGCTTCGAGCAACCTTGTCCTGCTCGCACGGCGCGCGGGCTGTAAACAAACTGGAATAACAACCCTGTCAGTTGACGCCTGTATACTTCGTTGTCATAACCATACTTCCGTCAGGCTCTCAGACTCATTAATGGTTCTTGATACACGCTCGCGTGGGTCCGCCATTCAGGTTACTCGAAAACAAGAGCCCCACAATTGACCCCACAATATGCCAACCGGCGCATCCCGCAGACGTTCTTGAAAGCCCCAATCACACCGCGCAACGTGTTGATACATCGTTCTTGGAGAGCGCTTCGTCCCCAACGCTGCCTCGATCTTCGACCATTGGGTTATGAGTGCGGCTACGGCGCGCGAAGAGTTTCGCGCGGAACGGTGGCGTGGTTCCACGCGTCGAAAAAACAGTGAGCATACAAGACAAGCAGTCAAGCCGCCACACAATCGAAAGCACTTCTAGTCTCTTTTCCTCTATCTTCACTCGGAAGGGGAGGCTCGTTCCGAGATCCAGGAGGTGGGACGTAACCTCGGTAACTTGGGCCTTCCCCGCTCAGCGTTTTACGGTCCGCTGGCAGCCTCTTCCGGGCATTGGGCAACTATAACTGGTAGTTGTCTCTGGGAGTACATAGGATTCGCGTGTGACGCGAGACATAGAGATATCTGCAATTCTGATAGTCGCCGGCCTGGTCGCGAGTTTGTTGAGTTTGGGGACAGCTATTTTAATCTCGGCGAGACGCAGAAGGTAAAATGAGCGCGCACGCGTTCGTCAGCGCGAGGTTCAGGGTGCCACTGGTGCCGCCACTGGTCAGGCCGCTGCCACTGGCCGTCGTGACACCGGTGATCGTGCCGTCGTTTCCGGCAAATGCGATGTCCAACTCTGCCGGATGACTCGTCGCCGTGTTCTCTTTGCTGTCAAACGTCGCATTGAACGCGCCGTTCGCCACTAACACAGCAGGGCGTCGAGGCGTTCGCCACGGAGTCGACGAAGCGCACGGTGCTCGGAATCATCGGTCCGAACGCTTTGCAGCTTGCGCTCTGGGTTTTGCTATCCAGCCCGGTGCCTATCCGCCGATTCTTGGATGTCGCGGATGTGTTGTTCCAGCATTCTGAAATCTTCTTCAATGGCGTGTGATAGATGCTTGAGTCCGTCCAACATCTCGATGGTTACCGCATCAGCGGTATTCATTCGGGCCTTCTCAAAGTGGTTCCTTGATTCGCTGAAGCTCATTGAATTTTTCCTCTAAATTCGGTGCGTTTGAATTCCTTACTCTGGAGCCCCGCTCACGGGGCAGTCGTCATTGGCACCCACGAGTAAGGATTCCAATGCGAGAATTCCTCCTCATTGGAACCTGATCAAGGCATCGCGGGGAAGTTACTGAGGTTACGCTTGATCTCGCGTAGGATGCTCTCCGATTGTGTTCCACACACTTTCAGGCATTGGTGAAAGTCGACCAGCAAATCACAGTCGCAGTGCTGCGATTGCTACAAGCGTCGCAACTAACTAGACATCTCCTTGTGATGAGCCATGATGAGCTTCGATTAGAAGTCTATTCTTGATGGTCACCCTTCATCAGAAAAAACGGCGGCGGGAGTCTTCAGAGTCTAGACTCCTCGTCTTTTGCGAGCGGTTAACTACGGTTGTAGGAGAATCGGGTACTGTCCAGTTTGTCACCACTGCTCCATGACTCCGTAGTTCGCCGGAATCGGCTTGAGCACCGATCCTGCACCGTGCTTCTCGTGTGAGTGATTCTGAATTGCTCGTGCCGCCTGCGTGCGACGAATCCCCTGCCTGTCATCAAACTCGTTGACCCGCTCAGTGTGAGCGCACAGTTTGCATTTTAAAAGGACGCCACCAGTTTTGCCACGCTCGATGTTGTACATAAGACGAGCCTCCTCTTTTGTGTCTGTAAGGTCACACTTAAGTTAGATGCTTGCGACTGTGCCCTGAACCGCACTATGGTCACGACCCGAATCGTTCGTACAGGGCGGCGGGTGCAAGTGGTTCCATACCTGAGCGGCGCCGCTTCCAAAGACTGGGGCATCTGCGGGTAATCCGGCGAGTCCCCGCATCGAGCCCCTCACATTTGAGCATCCAGGTTTGCCGGATTTTAGCGGGAGTAACTTTCTGGAATATTTTACACGCCAAGCGTTGGGCGAACACGCCGAGGTAGCGTGCTGTCCACCAATGATCAAGCAGCACTCCTTAAACCTCCAAAGTTGCCGTTTCGCTGGAAAAGCGATCGCCTCCTTTGGCTAGAACAATCACTTGAAAGGCATTCGCATTAAGTAAGGTTTCAAGGAATGAAGTTTTAGTCGTGGAGAACAAAGTTTAGAAGTGAACTATGAACTTGCAATCCGCTGGGTCCATAGTCAATGAAGCCCAGCTTCCTGAATTTGTTCATGAACAAATTAACTCGCGGCCGAGTCGTGCCTACCATCTCGGCGAGGGTCCCTTGGCTGATTGAGTGGATTACAGTTTCGGGCACACCCTCCTTTCCGAAATGTGCAAGCAAGAGCAAAAGCCGAGCTAGTCTTCTTTCGCTAGAATTTAAAAGTTGGTCAACCAAGTCCTCTTCGTAACGGATGTTCCGCGCGAGCATATGGGCTACGAACACATCTGAAAACCTCCGTTCACGGAGCGCGAGCATCATTGCCTTCTTGTCAATTCGCACAAGGTCGCAGTCCGTCAGTGCGATTGCCGAACCTAGGCGCAGACGCTGTCCCGCCAAGGCACCCTCTCCGAAAAACTGTCCCTCGCTCATTATCCCCAACGTAGCCTCTTTGCCACTCTCGGATACGATAGTCAGTCGAACGGTGCCTTTCTGGAGGTAGAAGATTGCATCGGCCGCGCCTCCCTGCGCGAAGATTGTCTGTTCCTTGGGGACCGCCACGATAATTCTGCCCTTGCCGATGGTGGCAAGGAATCTCTCTGGGTGGAACTGGTTGTTTCTCTTGGACGGCATTGCCAGCCTTTTAACAGAACTCCTTAGCAAACCAGCAACCAAAGGGCATTCGAACGGTATCTTGAACATTTCACAGGGGATCGCTTAGTCGGTTAATGCCCAACGAGTGCCGACACTTCGGCACCAGTGCCCATAATTGGGCAGCTCCGTTTACCAGGACATTCAGTGTTCTGATTGAGGTGCCATATTGAATGATTTGGAAATGCGAGCTGTCTGCCTTGCAATATAAGACAAGGCCTGTCCGAGCTCGACGGCTGGGTCTTGTCAGAAGTGGGGTCCGGTATGATGTACATATAACCCACGCCCCGCACGGTGCGAATCCTCCATTCATTCTCATTGCCCAACTTCGTGCGCAAGATGTAGATACGTTTGCCAAGGTCGGACAAATCGAAGTCGTCAGGAACGGATCTCATGAGTTTCTCGTTGGGAACAACATTGTTGGCATTCATAAGCAATGTGCGAAAGAGCGCTGCTGTAATCGGTCCAAACGAGATTTCTCTAGGGCCAATCGAGAAAGTCCAAGTGTCGTCCCGGATTAGAACGTCTCCAACAGCTGTACAGGGCTGGAGAGTACCGGAACTTGTCGCGATTTCGTGTGCTACGCTGCACAGGTCTTGAAGATTTTCTAGTTTCTTATGGCCTCCGAAGGATGCTCCTCTCGGTGGATAAGACTCCGAAGGGACAATTGTTGCCGGGAGAACGGAAGAACGTCACCAACGAACGGGTGACGCTAGCTCCTGGACC
>Ga0210385_10000288_pt1 | contig 42758 bp, 39 predicted proteins | sample IncBWH26OmetaG_FD_160107 | JGI IMG/M metagenome (GOLD analysis project Ga0210385, IMG submission 160107) | Forest soil microbial communities from Barre Woods Harvard Forest LTER site, Petersham, Massachusetts, United States - Inc-BW-H-26-O ...
AATTCGCTTGCTCGTGCCAGATGCGATCGGCCATAGGCGGTATGCTCTGCCGCAGGAGCTTTCGCAGAGGGGTCGCCTCCGGCCCGTATTGTAGTAGCAGATCGTCCAGAAGGATGACCGTTGCGGTCATCTCCCTGACCCGGTTCGTTTTCTGGTCAAACGTCGTTTTTGCGGATGCGATCAACAGACCCAGTACGAGTGCGGTCAGTGTCCCGATCAAGCCCGCGGTCAGTCTCACGACGTCCTTGGAGTCTGCGTGGAAGTGGTGTTCCAACAACAGTGGCCGGACGGCCATCCCCGCCAGGGCGCCGCCAAATATCAGCCCGAACACAAGTAGCGAAATCAAAAGATTCATCATGCTTGCGGATGCCCCACTGTCCCGCGCACTATACTGATTGTAGCGCCGATCGTGCGGGCCTGTCTAAGGATCCGTTCTTGAGACCAGCTGAGCCGTCTGATCCAGAACATTTGGATCTGCTCAGGCCGAGGTCACTCCAGGCCGGTGGTCCCGAGCCTGGAAACCAAGCGGAGCGAGTTAGACCTCTTTGGTGGATTGCAGCAATGCTCAGCTCTGCCTGGCGTCGGAGGACGTGATGTCCTTTTCGGTAATGTCCAGGCTGCCCTCACGAACGTTCAGCCACCGCACGGTGCCGCCTCGCCGGTCGAAGAGTGACCAGCTCGGATCGCCGTCGGCTGTCATGAATGAAGAGACGTAGTGGTCGCCCGTCAGAGCGATGGCGATTTCAGGCAGTCTTCCCACCACGGACAGATCGACGACGGTCTGGTTGCGGATCAGATCGAACGTCTGCTTCCAAAGATGCTCGTCGCTGCTGCTTCCGCACAGGATGGACGTCCTGTCTTCGATCCGCCAGCTCCATTCGATCATCAGGCCGAATTCGCCTTCCGGGTTCCCGGCTTGGCCGTTGCGACGGGTCCGCGGGGTGAGACGGCCGAACTCGAGAAAGATCGCCGAGCCATGCCCGCGCCACAGATGCGATAAGGGCAAACCGGTCAAGGATTCGCGAAATGTCCGGAGTGCGCCGTTGCCCTCGTTACTCGCCATGCTCAATCGCCTTTCGCTCGCGGTACACGTCAAAATCGAGATCGATGTTGCGATCGGCCGCGAACTGCAGTTAGAGCGGCTTTAGCGCAACGAGAAACCTCGCTTGGTGTCGAGTGCCAATCATTTTTAATTCATTGGCGGATTATTTAAAGCGCGAGACTTCTGTCTCATTGCGCCATTTTCGAGAACCACAATCCCGTTTGGGACAGAGTTGCTGACGAATTGGGCGACAAAGGCGCGCCCGATGTCGTCCTGCTCGATTGTGCCAAAGGAGCCGGGAACAAGGCGCCCCAGAAAAGCCAGATAGCGCGGTGTGTGCGCATTGCCCGCGATAATACCGGGACGAAAGATCGTGAGGCGTTCGAAACCTATTCCCCGAACCGTCTCTTCCTTCAATCCCATGACCCGCGCATAGCGAATTCTGCTGTTCGCGCTGCTGCCGGCCGCCGAGAGCAGGGAAAATCGTGTGATACCGCCGGCCCGGCAACCGCGGGCAAAGCCGCCGACCACACCAATCTCGAGGGCCTTCAACTGCTCCTCGCTCCAGTTCATGCTGCCTTTGCCGACGCCGACACAGGATGCGCCATAGACGGGGTCGCCTTGCGCGGCCAGGCGCTGCGCAAGCTTGGTCACTTCGGCCGGAAATTGCGCCGCCGCCGTGTCCAGGGTCACCGCCCGCACACGGGAATCGGCGATTTGAGCAACCGGTTTGCGGTTGACCATCACGACTTCAGCGCAGGATGGCTCCGCGGCGAGCGCGCGCACCACCGCTGCTCCCACTTGACCCGTACCGCCGATGATCAAGACACGAAATGCCATGAGGCTTTTCCTTCAGTGCTACTCCAGTTTCACTCCGACGGCCTGGATGATGGGGCCGAAGCGTTCGATATCGGAGGCGATCAGCCGCCGCAACGGCCCCGCTCCGATCTGGTCAGGCCGGGGCACATCGGCCGCGAGTTCGGCAAAACGATGCCGCAGGTCCGCGTCCGCGAGTGCGGTCTTGAGCGAGGCTTCAAGACGATCGAGGACTGGCTGCGGCGTGGCCGCGGGTGCGGCGATCGCATTCCAGACCGTCAGGTCGAAAGCGGGTACGCCGGCCTCCGCAAATGTCGGCACATCCGGAATCTGAGCAAGGCGACCGGCGCTTGAGGTCGCGATTGCCGTGACGCTACCGCCAGTATGCATCGGAATCATGGTGACGGTCTGGTCGATCACGGCGTCGATGGTACCGGCGACAAGATCGTTGATCGCCGGACCAGAGCCCCGGTAGGGGATGTCGTGGGCCTGCGTGCCCGTCACATACAGGAAGGTGATCGCAGCAAGATGGGTGGTGGTACCCGGGCCCGCATGGCCGAAATTGAGGGCGCCAGGTTTCGCCTTCAGCGCCGCGATCAGGCCGGCCATGTCGCGGATGCCGCTCTTCTTGCTCACGGACAGAACCATCGGCACGATTGCGACAAGACCGACCGGTGCAAGATCCTGGCGCGGATCGAAGCCGAGGTTTGGGAACAGCCAGAAGTTCGCGGCCAGCGATCCCATATTGCCGAAGATCAGCGTGTAGCCGTCGGCATCGGCGCGGACCACGCGGCGGGTCCCGACGGTGGCGCCGCCGCCGGTGACGTTCTCGACGACGACGGACTGGCCGAGGTCTTCGCTCATGCGCCTTGCGACGATCCGGGCCAGCACATCCGTGGTGCCCCCGGCCGCCGCCGCGACGACAAGCGTGATCGACCGGTTCGGGAAGTTTTGCGCCGCGGCAGTGTGTGCGCACAAAACAACAGCCGCGATGGCGGCGATCACCGACCTCATTATCGTTTCCCCCCGTGGTGCCTTCTTAGCGGCATCAGCCAACGCTAGTGTCCCGATTCCGAAGTTCGTCGCCTTTTGCGGAGCCACGTTTCGAACTTCGGAATCGAAAGGACACTAGCAAATCTATGGATCTAGTGTGGCTTTGGTTCAGGAGTCCGCATAACGAACCTGCGGCAACAATGTTGCGGACTTCTGAACCGCCACAGTACCGCAAAACGCGCGGTGCCATAGGGGCATGAGGCTGAACGGGTTACCTGCGGAATATCCCGCCGATCGCGCCACCGATGGCGCCGATCGGACCGCCGATCCCACGGGAACGGTGGCTGCGCCGTTCCGTTCGACGGCTTGGACGATTGGTTTCAGGAGAGGAGGTCGGATCGGCGGATGCCACCGCTTCGCGGGGAGTGGTGCTCAGACCTGCTTGAGCCAAATTGGCGCTGGCCAAGACGCCCAAAACTGCGACCGCTAGGATCAAAGCACGCATGGCCTGTGTTTCCTGACTTCGATGCTTGGCAACCGTTATCCGTGCCGCTTGTTCCACACTCGCGTGTCGATTGTTTGGCCGATCGCGATCATCTCCCGCAGACCACGCCACTCTGCACCGCAGAAAGATAACGGGCGCGGCCTGTCCGGGAAAGGGCCAAAGGCAGACGTTTCAACAGCTGACATCACCACTTCACGGTGATTCCGAAAAAGTGGTCCGCTTGTCCTGACTCCGACGCCGCTACGCCGTCTGATGCCGCTTCAGGAAAGTACGCCCGCGGTTGATGGTGCGCGCCTTCAGCTCCGGTTGATCCTTCCAGGGGAACACCGTGATCTCGGCGTTCGGGCAGAGCGAGGCGACATCGATCGACGTCACCAGCGGATGCGCGTCGACGTCATCAGGCAGGACCAGCATCGACGTCTGGCATGATTTCGCGAAATCGCGCGAGACGCTGTACACGAAATCCGGCCGCACGCGGTAAAGGTCGTGCAGATATTTGTCGATGGTCTCCATCGAGACGTCGCTTTGGCGCTCGCGCAGCTCCTTGGCCCAGACCGTCTTGCCGGCGTCATACATGTAATCCGGTTTTGCCGGGTTGTGCCCGACCGGCTGGCTCAAGATCGCAGCGATGACGCGCTGCGGTGCCTTCTCCATCAACTTCATCGCGAACGGGCCGCCGATGCAATTGCCGAAGAAGAAGAACTTGTCGATGCCGAGATGGTCCATCACACCCAACTGGTCGCTCGCGAACGCGCCCCAGGGATCGTCTGATGGCACCGGTCCGGTGGACTCGCCGCCGGTGGCGTTGCGCTGGTCCATGGTGATCACGCGGAAGTCGTTCTTGAACTCTTCGGGAATGTTGATCACCGCACGCGCCCACACCGCCATGCAGGAATTCAGGCCGCCGCCGGGCGTCGCCAGCAGCGGGAAGCCCGAGCCGATCTCGGCGTAGCGGATGCGGACATTGCCTTTTTCGTAGAAGCCGACCTTGGCGCCGTCAGGCAATCCCGCAACCGCCGCCGCCGGCAGTGCTTGTGCTTGTCCTTGGGCGAACACTTGCGGCACAGCGCTGGCTGCTGCGGCGGCAGCACCGCTTGCCAGAACGGTGCGTCGGCTCGAATCGATCATCGGTTCCTCCCCTTTTTGTTCGCGCTTCGTAGTCGGCGCGCAACCTTTGGCCATCGTAACAGTTTCGAGGATATTTTGAACGCTTTTGATTGAGGCAAAGATCAAGCCGTCGGGCGGCAAAGCTCAGCCGGAACACTCGCCATCCGCGAGCGTTGCCCCAGCGCCACCGAATCCAACCGGAGTTCCAGACATGACCGTGGCTGCTGAGATTTCATTCGTCGTCAACGGCGCCGGCCGCACGCTCGAACTCGACACGCGCACCACCTTGCTGGATGCGTTGCGCGAGCACCTGCATCTGACCGGCACCAAGAAAGGCTGCGATCACGGTCAGTGCGGCGCGTGCACAGTGATCGTCAACGGGCAGCGTATCAATTCCTGTCTGACTTTGGCCGTGATGCATCGAGGCGACAGCATCACCACCATCGAAGGCCTCGGCACTCCTGAACACCTGCACCCGTTGCAGGCGGCGTTTGTCGGGCATGACGGCTACCAATGCGGCTATTGCACGCCCGGCCAGATCTGCTCGGCCGCGGCCGTCATCGACGAGATCAAGGCCGGCATTCCGAGCCACGTCAGCGCGGATCTGAACGCCGCACCGAAACTGACCGAAACGGAACTGCGCGAACGCATGAGCGGCAACATCTGCCGCTGCGGCGCTTATTCCAACATCGTCGAGGCGATTACCGAAGTTGCAGGGAGGCTGGCATGAGAGCCTTCAGCTACGAACGCGCCAACTCGCCGGCCGAGGCTGCCGCGGCGGTACGGGGCCGCGATCGCGCCAAATTCATCGCCGGCGGCACAAATCTGCTCGATTTGATGAAACTCGAGATCGAGACACCGGCGCATCTGGTGGACGTCAACGGTCTCGGTTTCGACAAGATCGAAAGCACGCTCGATGGAGGTTTGCGGATCGGCGCATTGGTGCGCAACACCGCGCTCGCTGCCGATCCGCGGGTGCGGCGCGACTATGGCCTGTTGTCCCGTGCACTGCTGGCCGGCGCCTCCGGCCAGCTCCGCAACAAGGCGACCACTGCCGGCAACTTGCTCCAGCGCACCCGCTGTCCTTATTTCTACGACACCAACCTACCCTGCAACAAACGAAAGCCCGGCAGCGGCTGTTCCGCGATCGGCGGCGTCACGCGCCAGCATGCCGTGATCGGATCAAGCGAGGCCTGCATCGCGACCCATCCAAGCGATATGGCGGTTGCCATGCGCGCGCTGGATGCCACGGTGGAAACCGTCGGTCCAGGAAGCGCGACCCGCCAGATTCCGATCGCCGAATTGCATCGTCTGCCCGGCAATACCCCCGACATCGAAACCACGCTGTCGCCAGGTGAGTTGATCACCGCGGTGACATTGCCAAAGCCGGTCGGCGGCACGCAGATCTATCGCAAGGTGCGCGATCGCGCGTCTTATGCATTCGCGCTGGTGTCGGTCGGCGCCATCGTGCAGCGCGACGGCAGCGGCCGGGTCGCGATCGGTGGCGTCGCGCACAAGCCATGGCGGGTCGAGGCTGCCGAAACCGATATGCCACGCGGCGCCAGGCAGGTCACTTCGGCGCTGCTCGATGGAGCCAGGCCGACACCAGAAAATTCATTCAAGCTGACGCTGGTGGAGCGCACGCTCGCCTCTGTGCTGGCCGAAGCCAAAGCTTGATTGAAGGCTTGAGTGAGAAAGTTTGAGTCATGAAATTCGAAAATCCCGCGACGTTAAATCCGATCGACCAGCTCAAGGTCATTGGCCATCCGACGGACCGCATCGACGGCCCGCAGAAGACCACGGGCACGGCGCATTATGCTTATGAGCGCCATGACGATATTGCCGATCCGGCCTATGGTTATGTGGTTGGATCGGCGATCGCCAAAGGCAAGATCGTGTCGATCGATCTCGCCGCGGCGAAAGCCGCGCCCGGCGTGCTCGCGGTCGTCACGGCGGATAATGCCGGAAAGCTCGCCAAGGGCGATTACAACTCGGCAAAACTGCTCGGCGGTCCCGATATCGAGCATTATCACCAGGCCGTCGCTGTCGTCGTCGCCGAGACGTTTGAACAGGCGCGAGCGGCGGCGCAACTGGTTCGGGTCGATTATAGCGATACCGATGGCCAGTTCGATCTGGCGGCCGGCAAGGACACCGCAACAAAACCGCCTGCCGATGAAATCAACGGCGAACCGGAGACCGCGACAGGCGATTTCAAAGGTGCGTTTACGTCAGCGCCGGTGCAACTGGATGCAACCTACACCACGCCCGACCAGGCGCATGCGATGATGGAGCCGCACGCATCGACTGCCATATGGCACGGCGACAAACTCACGCTCTATACGTCGAACCAGATGATCGCCTGGGGCGTCGGTGATGTTGCAAAGACGCTTGGGCTGGCGAAGGAGAATGTCCGGCTCGTGTCGTCGTTCATCGGAGGTGGCTTCGGCGGCAAGCTGTTTGTCCGCGCCGACGCCATCCTGGCTGCGCTGGGGGCGCGCGCGGCCGGGCGCCCGGTAAAACTGGCTCTGCAGCGGCCATTGATTTTCAACAACGCCACCCATCGTCCCGCGACCATTCAGCGGATCCGGATCGGCGCCGGCCGCGACGGCAAGATCGTGGCGATCGGCCATGAAAGCTGGTCCGGCAATCTCAAGGACGGCGGTCCCGAAGGTGCGGTGGGACAAACGCGATTGCTTTACGCCGGCGCCAACCGGATGACGGCGCTGCGTCTCGCCTCGCTGGATTTACCGGAGGGCAATGCGATGCGCGCGCCAGGCGAGGCGCCGGGCATGATGGCGCTGGAAATCGCGATGGACGAAATGGCGGAGCGGCTGGGCCTCGATCCCGTCGAATTCCGCAAGCTCAACGATACCCAGGTCGATCCCGAACATCCGGAACGGCCCTATTCGCAGCGTCAGCTGATCGAATGCATGCGCGTCGGTGCCGAAACATTTGGCTGGAACAAGCGCAGCACCCAGCCCGGCAAAACCCGCTACGGGCGCTGGCTGGTCGGCCTTGGGATGGCGGCGGCATTCCGCAACAATCTCCTGACGAAATCGGGCGCGCGGGTCCGGCTCGGCCACGACGGCATCGTCACCGTCGAGACCGACATGACGGATATCGGCACCGGCAGCTATACGATCATTGCCCAGACCGCCGCTGAAATGATGGGCGTGCCACTCGAACGGGTTACCGTCCATCTCGGCGATTCCGCGTTCCCGGAGTCGTCCGGTTCCGGCGGACAATTTGGCGCCAACAATTCGACGTCGGGAGTTTATGCGGCGTGCGTCAAGCTGCGCGATGCGGTGGCCCAGAAACTCGGCTTCAACTCCGCCAATATAACGTTCACGGACGGACAGGTTTCGTCGGGTAACCGCAGTGTGCCGTTGGCTCAGGCCGCCTCGGGCGGCGAACTCGTCGCGGAAGATTTCATCGAATATGGCGATCTCGATAAAACCCACCAGCAGTCGACCTTCGGCGCGCATTTCGTCGAGGTCGGCGTCGACGCCGTGACCGCCGAAATTCGTGTGCGCCGAATGCTCGCCGTCTGCGCTGCGGGGCGGATTCTCAATCCGAAATCGGCACGCAGCCAAGTGATCGGAGCCATGACCATGGGCGTCGGCGCCGCTCTGATGGAAGAACTGGCAGTCGACAGGCGGCGTGGCCTGTTCGTCAATCACGATCTCGCCGGTTACGAGGTCCCGGTCCACGCCGATATTCCGCATCAGGACGTCATCTTGCTCGACGAAACCGATCCGATGTCCTCGCCGATGAAGGCCAAGGGCATCGGAGAACTCGGTCTCTGCGGCGTCGCCGCGGCGATCGCCAACGCAGTCTACAACGCCACCGGCGTGCGGGTCAGGGACTATCCGGTCACGCTCGACAAGCTGATCGACCGGATGCCCGAAGCGGTTTGAGCGGGCACCCCAATATTCCTGGTCGATCAGGCCGACTTGCGCCAGGGCAATATCATCGAAACCCGCTGCTTGTAGCGGCGATAATCGTCTCCGAACATCGCGACGAGGTCACGCTCCTCCAGCAGGATCCCGACAAAGATGTATGCCGTCGTCACCGCGGCAAACAGCAAGTGTCCGATCGTCATGGTCGCCGCTGCCCAGAACGCAATGATGAATCCAAGATAGATCGGATGCCGCACGAATTTGTAGTAGAGCGGGGTGCGGAAACGCGGCGCCGGCATCGGCTGGCAGGTGAGGTTATTGGCGACCTGATGCAGTCCGAACAGTTCGAAATGGTTGATGAGGAAGGTGCTGGTCAATACGATCAGCCAGCCAGCCATCGATAATCCCAATATCGCTGTTCTGGCCAACGGATCGGTTACTTCCCAGACCATGATCGGCATCGGCCGCCACTGCCAAAACAAGAGAACGAGCGCGAGGCTAGCAAACAGCACATACGTGCTGCGTTCGACCGATTTCGGCACGTATTGTGTCCACCAATCCTTGAATTGCCTGCGCGCCATCACGCTGTGTTGCACGGCGAACAACGACATCAAGAGCAGGTTGACGACGATCGCTTCACTCGTCGGCGCGACAGGGCCGGAATCAATCGTCTTGGGTACCGCGAGGTCCGATACAAAGCCGATCGCGTACAGGAAGGTCACAAAAAATATGGCGTAGGATGTGATCCCGTAGACAAACGCTACGGCTCTCGCGATGCGATTACCCTTGATATCTTCGCCAATGGCGGGGATTTGGGTCATAATGTCTCTCCTCCGATCCGAACGCGATTATCGCGATCGCAATTTGGGAGTTCTGACGCTGCCGCAGGCGAAGCCGCGTGACTTTGCGCTAGGATTGATATGTCAATGAGAAAGGCCTGATTATTCCCTGAGATCGTCGGTAGATCAGCCGGCTCTGGAGTTATCCATTGCAGTTTCTGTTTGAAAATCATGTTCTTAGCACTGATCGACGGGAATTGCGCCGGGGTTGCGAGCTTGTTGCGGTCGAGCCGCAGGTATTCGACCTCCTGATTTATCTGCTTACTCACCGGGATCGCGTCGTCAGCAAAGACGATCTGTTTGCGTCGGTCTGGGCTGGGCGCGTGGTGTCGGATTCGACACTCACCAGCCGAATCAATGCGGCCCGCAAGGCGATTGGTGACAGCGGCGAGTATCAGAAGCTCATTCGCACCGTGGCGCGCAAGGGCTTCCGCTTTATTGGCGCGGTTCAAATCAGCGAGGCGGGTGCGGAGAATGTCGATGCCGGTGGCGCTGCCGCAGAAAGCGGCGACCCAATCCGCGATCCTTGGCGACCGATGACGACGCACGAACGTCCTGCCATAGCCGTCCTTCCCTTCACCAACATGAGCGGCGATTCAGAACAGGAATATTTTTCCGACGGGATCAGCGAAGACATCATCACCGCGCTGTCCAAGCTTCGTTGGTTCTTTGTGATCGCGCGCAATTCGTCGTTTACCTACAAGGGAAAGTCGGTGCACATGAAGCAGGTCGGGGCCGAACTCGGCGTCGGCTATGTGCTGGAGGGAAGCGTTCGCCGAGGCGGCGATCGCGTGCGTATCACAGCTCAGCTCAACGACGTTGCAACCGGCAGTCATCTGTGGGCGGAAAAATACGATCGCGAATTGGCGGACGTGTTCGCCGTGCAGGACGAAATCACCGAAGCCATCGTCGCTGCCATCGAGCCGCAGCTTTATGCGGCGGAAAATTTCCGCGCGCAGCGCAAGCCCCCGGACAGTCTGGATGCCTGGGACCTGGTGATGCGGGCGTTGTCGCATTACTGGCGCGTGACACGCCAGGACAACGTCGTCGCGCAGGCGCTATTGGAAAAGGCGATCGCGATCGATCCCGCCTACGGTCAGGCCCTCGGGGTGCTTGCCACCAGTTATACCTTCAGCGCCCATATGGGATGGGCGGACATGACGGGCATGGCGCGTATCGCCGAGCGCGCCGCGCTTGCCGCTATCCAGGCCGACAGCGAGGATCCGTGGGCGCACCTGGCGCTCGGCAGCGTGTTTCTATTCCGGCGGCGCTTCGAGGATTCGCTGGCGGAATTCGAATCGGCGCTCGATCTCAATCCGAATTTCTCGCTAGCCCAGGGCTATTACGGCCTGACCTTGTCGTATTGCGGGCGCTGGCAGGAAGGTTGTGCGGCAGCACAGCGCGCGCTGCAACTGTCTCCGCGCGATCCATTCTCTGCGGTTTTTTGCGGCATCTCGGCTTATTCCCACTTTGTCGGCCGCAAGTATGATGAGGCGATACGGCTGGCGCGTGAGGGCATCCGGCAGCGTGACGATTTTGTGGGAGGTCATCGGGTGCTGACGGCGGCGGCCGGGATGGCCGGCAAAACTGATATCGCCAGCGCTGCCTTGCAGGAACTTCGCCGCGCGCAGCCCAATATTTCGCTTGCCTGGATTGCTGGCCAAATGCCGATCAAACTGGAAGCCGACGGGGAGCACTACCTGGAAGGCTTCCGCCGCGCGGGCTTGGGCTAGCTTTGGCACGAGACGCCGAGTCGGGCGGGCATTGCGGTTTCGATAGGGTGGAGTTGCGAGTGGAGCAGTCTCCATTCAAGGGCGCAGCGCTTGCTGGAACAATTGACCTTGGCGACTTGACTGTTAACCGATTGGGCTTCGGCGCAATGCGTCTATGCGGAGATTCAGCTTGGGGCAGACCAAGGGATCGAGGGCACGCCAGTCGGGTTCTGCATCGCGTGGTCGAGCTTGGCGTGAATTTTATTGATACTGCGGATAGCTACGGCCCCGAGACGAACGAGTCGTTGATCTCGGAGGCGCTGTATCCTTACCCTTCGGGTTTGGTCATTGCCACGAAAGGCGGCCTGGTGCGACCAAATCGTCGATCTTGGGTCGAAGACGGTCGCCCCGACCATTTGCGGCGAGCGATTGAAGGTAGCTTACAGCGCTTGCGGCTAGAGCGCATCGATTTGTATCAATTCCATGCGCCCGATCCCAATGTGCCGTTTGTGGAGTCGCTTGGAGCGCTGGCTGATCTACAGCGCTCAGGCAAAATTCGTCATATAGGCCTCTCGAACGTCACGGTCGATCAGCTCGAACTGGCACGTTCCATCACACCAATCGTGTCGGTTCAGAACATGTACAATCTGCGAAACCGAACCGGCGAAGACGTTCTCGCCGCGTGCGAGCGTCTTGGAATTGCTTTTTTGCCTTGGTATCCCCTCGGCGGCAGACGTGGCCTAAAGGCACTCAAGGTAAAGCAGGTCGCTTTGCGTCGCGGCCTCTCACACGCTGCCTTATCCCTCGCGTGGCTGCTCGCTAAATCACCTGTTATGCTGCCAATCCCCGGTACTCGATCCATCGAGCACTTGGAGGAGAACGTGCTTGCGGCCGCGCTCAAGCTCGAGCCGGACGACTTCGAAGATTTGCAATGAAGCGACGCTTTCTGAAACGACATCGATCCCAACTGCTTCACTTTTGAACCAGGCACGGGCGAAAAGCCATCGGGTCGAGGGACCCGGTGAAGCCGGTCATGCGCTTTCGCCTATCGCCTCTCCGGACTGCATTTCTGCTTTGGGGCATCGCCGGACACGGCGTAGGAACGGCTGGAAGATGGCTTCCGAGATCATTTTGCCCGTGCCGCCGGGGCCGGCAAACAAGGGGTAAGCGGCACGTTTCGGTGCCCAAATAAAATCCCGGGGTTGCCGAATTCGTGTCGCATTGCGACCTTGGTCGCGTTCGAAGGTCGTACGTGGGCGGGTGCGCAACACCGGAGTTTTCATGTCCGGCCACTGGCGCTTATGCGGAACGGCTTGTCTCTTGTTGGCAGGTCTCTCGACTTGGCCTGCGTCTTCGAACCCTTTAACCGACTTGCTCAACCCTGCTCCTAAAGAGACAGCGGCGCCTGCTCCCGTTGCGGTTCGGGACGAGTGTCTATCGCAACCGGGCAGGTCGACGGCGCCCGGCCGGCACTGGGTCTATCATCTCAATGGTCACCGCAGATGCTGGTACCAGGCCAACGAGGCGACTTTTCTGGCGAAGAAGCAGATCCATCATCATTTCGCGAGGCGGCCTGTCGCTCGTGAAGAGGATGAGGCCGAGCTCGGTAAAGAGACGGTTCTCGATGCGCGGGCTCAAATGTTCAACGCGGCCCCAGCCGGCGCGCGCCAGTCGGCACCGCCCGCGCCCGAGGTGGTCGATACAGCTTCTGTACGCACAGACGAGGCGGCGACGCCCGTGCCCGCGACAGCCATCGCCGCGCAACCCACAATTGATTCGTCCGCGCCAGGCCGCGCCGCGCCACATTCTGTCGACGTGGAGATGCTTTTGGCCGCATCGACGGTTGACGGAGACGCGGCTGCTTCCTCTGTGTCACCGGCGGTTCCCGACCCATCTTCCGCCGCAAGCGCGGACAGCTGGGAATCGACGGCAGCTCGGATGGGGACGGTGCTGATCGCGTTGGGCTTCGTCTTCCTGGCAGGGGCGCTGCTGGCCAGCCGAGCGTTGGGCCCGAGAGCTTTGGGCCCGAGAGAGACATCGACGCGCCGGGGCCCAGCTGTCGATCGGGACGGAGCGATGCCTGTTGTCGCGCGTCGGGATCGTCTGCTTTTGTATCGGACGGAGTGACGGGTCCGTTTTTGGTCATTCGCGTCGTTACCGCGCCGCACGCGCTTTGAGGTTTCCGCGCAACAACGCCGCCTCGATGTCGTCGCTGTTACGCGAACGTCACTCTGCGTTCATCGACCTCCCTGAAGCTTAGCCGTTCAACCGTTCCCAACCTTGCCGCCCTGGCAAGGTTGGAAGGACGGATAACAATATTCGGGAGGTCCTTATGACTCACACCGCATGCGGTGCGTCTTTTCGCGCGCCTTTTTCCAGAAAGCACAAACTATCTCGGCTCGGCGTCGCAAGCCTGCTGGCGGCCGGCACGCTCGCCGTAGCGCCGGTCGCGCACGCGCGCGTCACGCAAATCCAGATCCTGACCAGAGGCACGGCTTTCGGCGGCCATTCGTTCGCCGGCGTCGGCCAATATGAATTCATCACCGGTATCGCAACGGGCGAAGTCGATCCGAAAAATCCGCAGAATGCGCTGATCACCGACATCCAGCTCGCGCCGAAAAACGCAGCAGGATACGTCGTCTATCAGCACAATTTCTACATCTTGCAGCCTTTGGACCCAAGCAAAGGCAATCGCAAGATGATGTATGAGCCGCCGAACCGCGGCGGCAAGACCTACCAGACGCTGAACAACACGCCGACCGGCACCAACGATCCGCAGGCGCTCACTGATGCGGCCACTCTGGACGATTCCTTCCTGTGGACCCGCGGCTACACCACGGTATGGTCCGGCTGGGAAAACGATCTCGGGCCGCTGAACGGTCTTGTGGCGACGGCCTCGTTCCCGGTTGTCGGTACCGACCCCAACAATCCGGTCACCGGACCATCCTACGAATACATCGTGACGGGCGCCGCTACTTTCCCGCTGACTTACCCGCCCGAGTCTGTCGACCAGAGCAAGGCTGTCCTGACCCATCGCATCCATCTCGATGACAAACCGGTGCCTGTCCCGCCCGGCGGTTGGGCCTACACCAGCGCGGTGGATCCCACGAACACCAACAACACGATCCCCAACGGGGCGATCAAGTTGACCACCGGGAATTTCGTCAACAACGACATCTACGAATTCTCCTACACCGCCAAGAATCCGACGGTGAACGGGCTAGGGCTCGCTGCCATCCGCGACTTCAATTCGTTCCTGAGGTTCGCCTCGCACGATGACGCCGGCACGCCCAACCCGATCAATTTTCACGTCGATCGCATCTATACGGAGACGTCCTCGCAGCCGGCCCGGACCCTCAATGACTACGTTCATCTCGGATTTAACGAGGACGAAAACCACCGGCAGGTTTTCGATGGAATGATGCAGTGGATCGGAGCCGGCGACGGGCTCAACATGAACTACCGATGGTCGCAGACCAAGCGAACCAACCGCAACCGCCAGGAACTGCTTTACCTCGAGGGTCTTTACCCGTTTGCCAACGTGCCGACCTTCGATCCGATTTCCGGTACCAGCGATTGGCGCTACAAAAGGTGCGAAGAGACACATACCTGCCCGCTGGCCACGGAGTTCTATTCAGCCAACGAGTTCTGGGTAAAGGCCGGTTCGCTGATGAGCACCGACCCGACAGGAAAGGTCGACTTGCCGGATCATCCGCTCACGCGGAATTATCTGCTCTCGAGCAAGCAGCACGGCGGCGCCGGCGATCCGACATCGAAAGGCGTATGCCAGCAGTTTCTGAATCCGCTCGACTCCGCTCCGGTGCAGCGAGCGATGTGGACCAATCTGGACGACTGGTCGACGCGCGGGATCCAGCCTCCGGATTCGGAAGTGCCGAGGCTTGGCAACCACACGCTTGTGCTGCCCTTGCCTCAGGACGCGGTTGGTTTCCCTCACATTCCGGGTGTGACCTACACAGGCCTGAAAACAACGCGGTATCGGTTCAACTACGGACCCGATTTCTACAAGACTTTCGTGCCGACGATAAACCCGCCGGTCATCACGCCTCCCTACGAGGATAATCCGGCTAACGGCAGGATCTATCCAAGCTACGTGCCGAAGACCGACAGCGACGGCAACGACTTGGCCGGCATACGATTGCCGGAACTGGTGGTGCCGCTGGCGACCTATACGGGTTGGGGACTGCGCTCGGGTGTTTGGGCGAACGACGGATGCGAGGCTTCCGGCCAATACATTCCGTTCCAGGCGACGAGGGCGGCGCGTTTGGCCGCGGGCGATCCACGGCCTTCGGTCCAGGAGCGCTATGCTTCCTTCGCGGATTACAAGTCCAGGGTTGTAGTGGCAGTCGACAATCTCGTTAGAGACCGCTTCCTGATCTGCGACGATACCCAGGACATCGTGAACCGGCTGTTGCAGGCCGGACTGGCCGCCGGCGTGCCCGCACCGGGCCCGAAGGACACTTCAACGGCTCCCGATCCGGTACCTGCTTGCAAAGGGCGGATGCCGGCGCACTATCACTACCACCTGGTTTTTGAGCGTGACGAACATGATCATGATCATGACGGTGGTCACTAAGGCCAAAACTGCCTAGCCCAAAACCTTATCGATGTGAGTAGCGAGCCCCGGCTCGCTACTCATCTCGGCGTTCGGATCGAAAGTGAATTGTTCCCCGAGATTGGCCAGCTACGCCACCCTGCATCGGAAACAGCACCGAAGGCGATACTCGGCCATTTCGGTTCAGCCCGTCAGCTTGATCGATCGAGCAAGATAGGCCGGTCGTTATCGAGCCATCTTTCAAAGGCGACGCCAATATCGTCCCGATACCTCCACGCGAGCCGACATTTTATAACCGAAAGAAAATCGTCGAACGTGATGAAGAAATCTATCGGAAGGAGACCTAGCCCATCCGCATGCACCTTGGCGTACGTTCGGCTAACGTCGTAAGCTACAATGTGCAATTCTCGGCCTCCGTCAAAGAACAGCAGGCCATCGACGTAATGTTTGACCATCGGCTTCTAATCCTCGGTACGTAACCCGCGCTGGATTTGGTACTTTGAGGAACCACTCGATCTGTAAGCGACGATGGTATCACTGCGTAGTGGCCCAAGGGCCAATCATCGAATTTACCGTTAAGTGGCCAGTTTTAATAAAACGATCACCGCCGCTTTCGGCGCGGATCGAGGTCGGAACATACCCCGTCGAATGTGCGCCATCATCGCGAAGCTCGGACGATCCTTCCGAGCTTTCATCACCACGACGACTTGCGCACGGATCGGACGCAAGTCACCTCGATCGCGCCAGCATCGCCCACATCGCCTCTGTGGGAGGGAGCCGCTTTGGATTGCAGGCAAGTTCCAAACCGTTAGACGTCTAACGGATTTGAGTTGGGGACACCACGCAAACGTCGCGCGGCGCGCATCACGTCGCGATCCCAATGCCTTGCGGAAACTCGCACGAACCGTGCGAGTTTCGCGAGCGTCGCCTCGGAAAAACAATTCATCACCTCACGGCAGTCTCGCTGGCACGTTGTGCGAAGCCATGGAGGCCCCTGTGAAGGTCATCGATTTGTTTTCCGTCTTGCCTGCCGTCACCAACGGCTGGATGTTCGCCGCGTTCGTCGTCGCGGTTGTCGTGTGGTGGATCGCGCCAGCATCACGGCGCTGACTTCGCCCCATTGTGGGGCGGATGACCGATCGCGCACCCTCTCAAGTTTCTTGAGAAGTCGTCACCCGACCCGCAGGGACGCGCGCTGATGCGCGTTCGCCCCGTCGCGCATTCGATACGCGCCCGCCCGGAAATCGCACCGGGCGAGTCCTAAACGCGTCTGACCGGCCCTTTGAGAGGGATCAGTGCTCGCAAAGTCGGTGGTTGCAACCCAAGCCAGAAGCCCTGCGATCTTTTCTGTGCAAAGCCCGTGCGCGTTGTATGTCTGGAGCGTATGTCCCGACCGCGACGGCCCGCCGAAACGGCATCGCAAAACCGCACGGAAGCCATTGAGATTACAGGTTGTTTTCGGTTGCCATCGAGATGTCGATCGACGTTTGTTGCAAAAGTCGTTTTGCCGAAGGTGTCAAAAATTCGGAGGGCCGTAGGCGCGGTTTTCGTGTAGAGATCTGAGGGATCTCATCGCCTCATGCAAAACTCATAGGCGACTTCGCTAGCGCGACTGAGGTTATCCAAATCGTCGACCGGTTCGCGTTTTAAAGTTTCACTAAAAATTTCGGCTGACGCAACTTTCGACTTTTGCAACAGTATCGGTCAACAGCAGAACTGGCGCGAGCGCGGTCCAGTCTGGCCCCCGAGCGAGCGGTTGTGCCGCCTGACTACACGCACATGCCGTGAAAGGCATTGCGGAGGCAATGTTGTCCGGCAACGCAAACGTTGTAGCGGTGTGACGCGAAAGCTTGGCATTTACATACCTTTTCCTCAACGACGCCGTCCGGGCAGGGAGGACCGTGTTTGAGCCTGACCGCTGCCGACGCATCTTGAACCAGTATTCCGGCAAGGAAGCACGACACGGCGAGGGACACTCTCATGTTTTTTCTCGTCTGGTTCGACTTAGCGAGTCTCATCATCTTCAATCGCAGGGACGGATCCGCGAGCGGCCCGTCGATCTGGCGCAGCTCGGTGAACCGAAGCACCGCGATGGGCGAGGCGATCCCTGATCCGAGTAAACGCTTGCTATGGCTTGGCGGCTTCGCCGGAAGCGCCCTTGGGTCCGGCCGGACCCGTTTGGCTTGCGGGCCCCTGAGGGCCTGCTGGTCCCTGAGAGCCTGCTGGCCCCTGAGGGCCCACGGGTCCCTGAGGGCCTGCTGCCCCTGGCGGACCGGCAGGTCCTGCGACGCCGCAGTTTTGTATCAGCACCTCTCTCTTGTCGGCACCCGAGGATATCTCGACAACGCAGGTGGACGGAAATTCTGTTCCGATCCACCTGAACCCTCCAGTCGGAGTGCCCTCAACTTGCACTGTCTTGCTTGGATTAATTTTAATCTGCACGCTGGGCTCGCGCGCTCGCCTGATTCTTCCGACAATTGTCAACTCGCCGCGCGATATGGCGGCAGTCGTGATCAGTATTTCTGCGCGGGCTTTTGCGCCCCATGGGGGCACACAGACAGTTGAAACAACTGCGACGGCACAGACAAGCTTCGCGCGCATGGCGAGTCTCCCTGGCATTCTGTCGACTTGCTGTCGACTTGGCCGCCAAAGCGGAATGAGAACAATGGTCCCCCGCGGCGGTGTGCTTCTCATAATGTTGCACAAGCCAGTTGGATAGACCAGCCATTCTGACGGAGCGAAAGCTTCTTCAGGTCGTCGTCGTCATGCTGGCGTAGCTGAGATCTGTAAAAAATGGCGCGGTTTTGAAACATTTCGCATGTGCCCGCGTTTGCTCACGGCTGCGCAACGCTGCACGCCGCCGCACCTTGGGGGACTTTGAATGGTCGACTTCGCGATCGAAGAGGGTTTGCCGTATCCGCTGGGCGCCCACTGGAGCGGCAAGGGCACCAATTTCGCGCTGTTTTCGGCCAACGCCACCAAGGTGGAAATCTGCCTGTTCGACGGCGATCGCGAGACCCACCGGTTCGAGCTGCCGGAATACACCGACCAGATCTTCCACGGCTTCATTTCCGGCGTCGGCCCCGGCACGTTCTACGGTTATCGCGTGCACGGGTCGTATGAGCCCGACAACGGTCACCGTTTCAATTCGAACAAGCTGCTGCTCGATCCCTATGCCCGCGCCCATGTCGGCGCGCTGACCTGGAATCCGGCGTTGTTCGGCTACAAGATGGAAAGCAGTGACGACCTGACGTTCGACGAGCGCGACAGCGCAGCCTTCATGCCGAAGTGCGTCGTCGTCGATCCTGATTTCGACTGGCAGGCGGATGCGCAGCGGCAAAACGTGCACTGGGACGAAACCATCGTCTACGAAACGCACGTCAAGGGTTTCACCAAAAGGCACCCCGGCGTGCCCGAGCACCTTCGCGGCACCTATGCCGGCTTCGGCACGCCAGCGGTGATCGACTATCTGAAATCCATCGGCATCACCTCGGTCGAGCTGTTGCCGATCCACTCCTTCATCAACGACAGCAATCTGCTCGAGAAGAAGCTGACGAATTACTGGGGCTACAACACCATCGGCTTCTTTGCGCCCGATCCGCGCTATGCCGCTGACGTCGCCAACAGCCTTCGCGAGTTCAAGGAGATGGTGGCGAAGCTCCACGCCAACGGGCTCGAAGTGTTCCTGGACGTCGTCTACAACCACACCGCCGAAGGCAATGAGCGCGGGCCGACCCTGTCATACAAGGGCATCGACAATGCCAGCTACTATCGTTTGCTGCCCGACAAGAAGCGCTACTACATCAACGACACCGGCACCGGCAACACGGTCAACCTGTCCCATCCGCGCGTGATCCAGATGGTGATGGACTCTCTTCGCTACTGGGCTGGCCACATGCATGTCGATGGCTTCCGTTTCGACCTCGGCACCATCCTGGCGCGCGAAGTCTACGGTTTCGACGAGCAGAGCGGTTTCCTCAAAGCCATGGACCAGGACCCGCTGCTCGCGACCGTCAAGCTGATCGCCGAACCCTGGGACTGCGGCCCCGGCGGCTATCAGGTCGGCGGCTTCCCGCCGGGCTGGGCGGAATGGAACGACAAGTTTCGCGATACCGCGCGCGACTTCTGGCGCGCGGAAGTGCCGCCCTCAGTGCTGGCGCCGCGGCTGCTCGGGTCCGGCGACATCTTCAACCGCGAGGGACGGCGGAGCTGGGAAAGCGTCAATTTCATCACCGCCCATGACGGCTTCACCCTCAACGACTGGGCGAGCTACAACGACAAGCACAACGAGGCCAACGGCGAGAACAATCGCGACGGCTCTTCCGATAACCGGTCCTGGAATTGCGGTGTAGAGGGACCGACCGACGACGCCGATATCCTGGCATTGCGCGAACGCCAGAAGCGCAACATGCTGGCGACGCTGTTGCTGTCGCAGGGCACGCCGATGCTGCTTGGCGGCGACGAGTTCGGCCGCACGCAACAAGGCAACAACAATGCCTATTGCCAGGACAGCGACATCTCATGGTTCGATTGGACCATGTCCGACGCGGCGCAGAAACAACTCGCCTTCACCAAACGTCTGATCCAGTTGCGGCGTGATTATCCGATCCTGCGCCGCAGCCGTTTCCTGACTGGCGAGCACGACACCCAGCTCGACATTCGCGACGTGACCTGGATCGGCGCCGGCGGCGGCGAAATGACGACGGAAGAATGGAACACCGGCTGGATCCAATGCTTTGGCGCGATGCTGGACGGCCGCGCTCGCAAGACGGCAATCGCACGCCATGGCGAGGACGACAGCGTGCTGATCATCATGAATGCGTCCGAAGGCGTGGTCGATTTCAAGCTGCCGCATACCTCAGCGGGCCCGCAATGGACCCTGCTGCTCGATACCATCTTCGCCGACGGTGCATCCGCCGCTTCATTCGCGTTCGCTGACATCTATAAGATGGCCGGGCGGTCATTCTCGCTTTTCGTGGCCGCCGAATCGACGCCGTCCGTCTGAGCGGCGAGAGGCGTCCCCCGCCATTATCAGCGCCAAAAAAGGACCCCGCGCTCTTGAGGAGAACGCAGGGCCGAGATCACCACCCTCGATTTGCGGGTACAACGTCCCCAACCGGCGCTCGTTCCTAACCTGCAATAGCGATTCCCGTAAGCCGTTCATGCTCGACACCAAGTGACAAAGCCTGCGGGCCCATCTAGGTTGCGGGTTGTTCGGTTGGAGTGATGGGCCGTGCCAGAAACGGTCGCGGAGAGAATTGCAGCGTGTCTCATTGCTGGCTTGCTGCTGGTTCTGGCCGCTTTCCTGATGTGGCCCGCCTTTGAGCACTTCAAAGACGAGGCGACGGTCTATCGGATGTTCTGCACGTCCAATCGTAACGAGGACGGTCCTTGCGTTTTCAGGGACGAACTGACGTCGGTCACCGAGACTTACAAGGCGTTTCCCGACCAGCAAAGTATCATCGTCTGGATCGGCGGCGACGCGCCCGCGAAGCTGGGCAACTGCGCCGTCCGTGACGTGCTTAACTGGCGTTGCACGAAAAGCGACAAGAAGGGCGGGACGGTCGAGCTGTCGATGGCGAACGGGCTTCTGTCCGAGACTGTCGATGGATACCCTTCGCCGAGTCTGACGTTGTTTTATCAAGTGCCCCGCTGGCGCTGGTGGCTGGTGAAGATGCTGGAAACAGCAGGCCTGAGAAGACAGGTGTGAGGCAGATTTATTGAGACAGACCGGAAGGCGGCGAGGGTGCCCGCGCCAGGAGCCGCCGGCCGTGAACCTTCGCGGCGCGGGGCGCGACCAACAACCGCCATTGCCCGCGAACGGCGGCGCGTGCCGCACAGAATCGCGCAACGCCGATTGAGATTGCCCATGCCGATCGTCAGAATCTTCCTGCTCCTTCTCGCGTTCGCCTCGCCGGCGCTGGCGCAGGACGGCGCACGCGATGCGGCCGCCGCGCAAGATGCCGCGCGGGCCTTCCAGGTCTATGTCGAGGGGGTCGCGAAAAAGGGCGAGCGGCCTGACCTGACCCGGCCGGAGCTTGCCGCGCTGCTCGGGCACATCTTCGATCTTGACGCGTTCCACGCGCTGCCGCCCGCGCAGGGCAACGATCTTCCCTGGCTGCTCGACTGGATGGAGGCCGCAAACGCGGCCAACAAATTGTTCACCCGCTTCGGCTCGAAGCCGGGACCGGGCCCCGACTTGCCGGCGATCGAGCGCAACATGGTCGAGTACGAGGACCAGATCGCAGCCGCGCTGAACTTCCTGATCCGCGGCCTGGCGCGCGAGGCGGTTTCGAGCAATCTATTCTGGGAAGGCCTCGCGCCGGAGCAGCGCACCCGCGTGCGCGAGCAGGGATTTGCGGGCGCCCGCAACTCCAACGCCGAGTTTATCCTGAGCGCGATCTGCTCGGCGATCACCAGCGGCGGCGAGCCCGCCAACGCCCGCCTGGTGGCGGCCGCCATCCGCGACACAAGCGAGGTCTGGGCGAGCTATTTCCTGCCGCAGCAGCGCTCCCGCATCCTCGAACAGCTCGCCGGCTATACGAAGCTGGTGCCGGATGAGACGGCGCGAGCCGATCTCACCGCCTTTACGGCCGCGCTTCAAGCGAAGAGTTGATCTGAAGAGTTGATCTGACGTCTTGCAGCCTGCGCCAGCAGGGGCTCGGACCGTCCGGAGGACGAACTCGTCGAAGACGAAGTGACTCTGCTTCACCTCTCCCCGCTTGCGGGGAGAGGTCGGATCGCCCGGCGGCGCAATTGCGCGCCAGAGCGATCCGGGTGAGGGGGAGTTTCGGCAAGTGCAGTGGCAATAACTTCAAGCACCCCAGCTATATTCCCTAAAATATCGTGATTCCAAAACCGCAGAACCCGGTAGTTATGATCGGCCAGGCATTTGTCTCGGACCTGATCATGCGTACTATCCGCATGCTGACCGCCATCGGCTTCCACGATAAGGCGCCGCTCACGACAAATGAAGTCGACCGTGTAAGGCCCGAGCGGCTCTTGCCGAACGAATTTGAATCCATTGAGCCGGCGAGAGCGAAGCTGATACCAAAGGGCACCTTCGGCATCCGTCGCGCTATTGCGTAAGCTCCTTGCGCGGTCGGTCTTGAATTCGTTGGCACCTCGCACGTCGCGCTTCCCCCTCACCCGGATCGCATTAGAAGATGCGATCCGACCTCTCCCCGCAAGCGGGGAGAGGTGAAGTAAACAAGACAGCCGGCGTCATCAGCCGCAATTCCAGACCGGTCCGATCGGGGTCCGCGTCCAGCACGGACCGAAGGTGCCGCCGTTGTAGTGGCCGTTGTAAAAGCCGGGCCGGCCGGGATAGTGCAGCTCGCCATCGTAGCCGTAATATTGAGGGGTCGGGTCGATATACCAGGGGCGACGGTTCTGGCGTGCCAAACGCCGCAGCCCGTCTTTCTGCATAAAGACCGGCTGGCTATTGCTCAGCGGCTGATGATAGCCCGGCAGGAAGCCGTAGCCATGCCAAACCGGCTTGGGCTTTTTCTGAACCGGCGCGGCTTGCGCTGCGACCGACAGCAGCGTGACAGCGACAGCAATGGACAGACACATGAGGCGCGACATCGGTTCACCATAGACATTCGGCGGCGGCAAGGCCATTCAAATCCGGGTGCAAAATTCTTCGCAAGCTTAAGGGAGTATGGAAAAACCCCGTTTACCTGCGAGACCAATGCCGCCGCTTCTATTCCCCTGATCCTGACTGCGGATAGGACCTACTCCTTAAGGCCGTGACTTAAAGACGACAAGCGGCCGTGCCAGAATGGCGGCGCCGGTTGATCCACCCCATTCGATTTGGACGGGTTTGAAATGACGATCGATACGAGTCGCGCGGTCGAGATCGAAGCTTCACGCGCCAAGCTGCTCGGCGTTGCAGTCATCGGGATCGTCATGACGGCGCTTTCGATGGCGATCGCCCTTCGTGCGTTTCCCAAGGTTCAGCCCGGCAGCCTGACCGAATTCAGCGGCTATGTCGGGATACTGCTGTTCGGGGCTTGCACATTGCTCGCGGTGTGGAGAGCATTCACGAGCCACGGTCCGGTGGTCACGATCGCGCCACAAGGGATTTGGGATCGCCGGGTCGCGGCCGAGCTTATTCCATGGAGCGCCGTCAAGGACATCGCGGTCTGGAAGCACCGCCGGCAGCGCTACATGGTGCTGATGGTCGATCCGGCGGTCGAGGCCGGACTCCATCTCACCAGAATGGCGCGCTGGTCGCGGAACGCCAATCGCGCGCTGGGCGCCGACGGCCTCTGCGTCGGCTCGAACGATCTGAAGATCGGATTCGAGGGGCTGCTGTCGACGAGCCTGGCTTTTGCGCGCGCTTCGTCGTCGCGTGCGCCTGTCGCGCCAACCGAAATGGCCGCCGGCGAAGGCAGGTGAGATTCAATTCTGAAGCCCAAATTTCTCTGAAGTCATGTTCAATGGCGCAATAAAAACCAACGGAAATCGATCGGTGTCACGTCCCAAAACGTTTCTGCATCTTGTAAGCCTCATCACCTGTCTTGTAGTCCATCTTGCCTCCCTGCTGCCCGCGATCGCCGATCAGCCGGTCCACGTGTTGGCGACCGGCGTTTTTGCCACCGCCTTGCAGTCGCTGGCGCCTGCCTTTGAGGCGTCAAGCGGTTCTCAAATTCAGGTCTTGATCGCCAATGCCGGTGAAGTCGCCGCGCGCGTGGTTGCGGGCGAGGCCGCCGATGTCGTGATGTCGTCTTCGGCCGGCATCAAGACGCTCGCCAAACAAGGAGCGCTGGTCCCGGATGAAGTCGTGATCGGCAGGATGCGGCTCGGCGTCGCTGTCTCGTCGGGAGTCGCGATGCCGAATCTAGCGTCGACCGAAACGTTCCGGGCGCTTCTGCTATCCGCTGACAAAGTTGCCTATATCGATCCGAACGGCGGCGGCACGTCCGGGCCATTTTTCGAGAAGATGTTTGTCTCCCTTGGCATGGCCGATGCCGTACATGCCAAGGCCGTGCTCTGCAAGACCGGAGCGGACATCGTGAAAGCGGTCGCATCGGGACGCGCCACCATCGGCATGACCCAGGCGAGCGAGATTGTCGGCGCCGATGGCGTTGCCTTCGCGGGCTACCTGCCGGATGCGCAGAACCTCACGACGGTTTACTCGGCCTCGATTGCGACGGGATCGAAGCAGGCGAAAGCCGCTTCCGCATTTCTGGCGTTTGTTGCCGGCCCAGGCGGGTCCGATCGTCTTCGCCGGGCGGGGTGGGATATCGCGCCGTAGCGAGTTACGTTGGCGCGCAATCTCTCGGTCTGAGAAGGCCGGAAAGTAAATAACGCTAACCCGCTTTGATGAGTTCGACCCGGTGCCTCAGGGCGGCGAGGATCGAATCTACCATTGCCTTGGGGAATCCTTCGGGAAGATCCTTCACCGCGGCTTCGCTCGCGCGTACGGCGCCTTTGACCAAATCATCGAAGATGGATGTGACCAGACCGGATTCGATGCCGGCGGATTCTGCTGTCTGGAAAAAATGCCGTGGTGTGATTTCGGCTATTGCATAGTGACGCTTATTTCCGATCGACATTGCCAGTTTAAAGTTCTTGCGCTGAATCTGATTGGCATCGAGGCTTGGTTGCGCGCTTAGCACGTCATAAAGCGGTGTCATGCGGAAGCGCCCGCCCGGGTTCAGGAAAATACTGAAATTCTTTGCATGGCCATCGGTCGCGCCGATGAGCCAGAAGATGATATTGGCACGCATGAAGGTTGCCAGATTGTCATCGGGAATGTCGCTCCCCTTCAACAGCTGAAAGATTTCGCTCACGCCAGGGCCGCCGTCAGATTGATATTTCCTGGTCGGTGGAATCGACAGAGCTTGCAGGCAATCTTCCTGCGGAAGACGAAGCAGTCGTCGGTCGCTGGTCCAGCGCCGATCGAACCGCTCTACAATCAGCGTCCTTCGGGGACCAAAGTCATCGATTTCGACATTCGCTGTCGGCACGCCAAGCGCTGAAAGCAGCTTCAAACACAGGTATTCATTTTCGACGCTGTTCGATAAATCAATGCCATTTGGCAGACGTCCGATTTGTGGTTTGAAGATATGTGTGGTGGCCGTTGTGCCAACTGGTTTGTACCATTTGTTGCGGCGCTTCAGCAGAGCTGTTTTCTCCTGTGCGCCGGCAATCGATATTCTGAAATCTTCGTCTTTACTCATACCGAGCGGAGCCGACGTGAGGTTTTGCAGCATGCTGGTGATTTGGGCATCGTTTATCGGCTTACCCTCGACGCCGCCTGCCGGTCCTGGATCGATGCCGTCAGGTAAAAATTGCAACGCGCCGACGCAGTCATGGCCGAGTGCGGTGAGCATGCTATAGGCGTCAGTTCCCTCTGCGCCGACACGTTCAGCGACGCGTCTGCGGATAGCCTCGTCATCCGGCAATAGGTTATCGAAAACGTTGGTAACAGGTGACCCGACGTAGCGGTCTTCGCGGAGCGGCAGAGATAGGGAAATCGGGAAGGTCGGCCCCCAAGCGAGCCATTTTGGATCGTATCGAAAATCGACGGCGCTGTTCGACGCGCGCCGGAGAACGCCAACGAGGCGGCCGTTGATAAATACATTGAGGGGAATGTGGGTCGGCCGTCGGGCCATCAAAAGATGCTTTCGATGTCCGCCGCACTTGCCTTGCTGCGAGGGCGGACGATCAATTCGAGATTGAGAGCTGTGAGCGCTTCCATGACGGTACGAAGCTGCACAGCCGGCTCACCGGCTTCCAGCCTCGACACCGTTCCTTGTCTGAGCCTTCCGATGCCGGATTGCGTTAAACCGGCTTTTTTCCTCGCCCGGCGCAGGATGGCGCCCAATTGCTTTTCGTCGCGGGCTATTTGTTGTTCCATTTTTGCTGTTCCCCCGTCGAGTCTCGCCATTGCGTTGAATATACGCAAACTCGTATAAACTGACAATACCCGCAATTGCGTATAATTGAGAAATATACGCAAATACGGTTAAATCGTGATTATACGCGATCGCGGATAGTCATTTCCACAACGGTGGTCGAGGGCGTTGGCGGTGGTTATCACGCTCCAGTCTGTGGACTAGAAGCAAATGGAGCGGCGAATGCGGAAGCAGGCAGACCGATCCCGGCGACGATCGCCGGCAGCGATTCAACCGTCAGGATTTCAAGCACGCCGGCCGGCGTTGACCTCGCGGATCAGCTCGATCGCATAAAACGGTTTGGCAAAGAACGTCACGCCATCAGGCAATGCCTGGGCCAGCGGCAGCCCGGACATCACGATGACGCGGAGCGCCGGATTGGCCTCGCGTGCGCGCTCCATCAGTTCGATGCCGGTCATGGCGCCGACGAGAGAGATGTCGGTGATCAGAAGAGCAGGGTCCCGGCTCAAGGCAAGTTCGGCGGTCTCCGCGTCCTCGCATTGAATGACATCGTAGTCGGTCTCTTTCAGCAACAGGACAATCATCTCGCGCTGGATCGGATCGTCCTCGACCACGAGGGCCGTCGGACGGAATGGTTTTGATTGTCCCATCGTTGTTCCTCCCTTTCCAATTGATGACAAGTCATATGACAAGTCATGGGAGTTGCAGATGGTTCGCGGAATGGTTGCTGAAAGATGGGTCAGTTCCAGGGAACGGAACCTGTTTCCGTCGTTGTTGCGGATTGTGAAGCCACCGTTCTCACCCGGCGGCCACATTCGTTCCGCTCAAGGCTTCCGTGAGCGCAGTTTCGAGATCGCTCGCCGGAAACGGCTTCTGCAGCACCGGCCGGTTTCCATACTCCTGGCGGAGGCCCGCGGACCCGTACCCGGTGGCAAAGATGAAAGGCACATTCTTCCGCTGTAGCGCGTCCGCTATCGCATACGTGTCCTTGCCATCCAGATTCAGGTCGAGCACCGCAACGTCGATCGACTCCTTGGCGATGAGTTCCAGCGCGCGCGGCACGTTTGTGGCCGGTCCGACCAGCTTGCAGCCGAATTCGTCGAGCATGTCCTCGATCAGCATCGCAATTATCATCTCGTCTTCGACAACGAGGACCTTGCGGTTTGACAGTTCCCGCTTGCTCAAATCTCTGACCTCCGCGCGTATCCGGACACTATTCAAGAATGGCCGGCACGCTGCCCGTAATCGCGCTCAAAGGCGCCATTATCCTGCAGACGACGCCGGTTTCGCGATAATCAATCACTGCTTCACCGCCCAGTTGACCCGCCAACCCCCGCTCGATGAGCCGCGAGCCGAAACCCTTGCCGCTGGGGGCTGCGACCTTGGGACCGCCCGTTTCAGTCCAGACGATCTGCAGATGCGGCGCATCCTGTTCGGCGACCGCCCATTGCACCGATATGCGGCCGGACCCGTTCGACAACGCGCCGTACTTGGCGGCGTTCGTCGCAAGCTCGTGCACCGCCATCGCCACGGCAAGCGCCGACTTCGGAAGCAGTCTGATGTCGGGACCATCGACGTCGAATTCCCGCCTGCGCGCCATGAAAGGCGACAGCGCCTTCTCTACGATGTTGCGCAGATCGGCACCTTCCCAGTTCTGCTGGGTCAACACGTCATGCGCGCCGGCCATGGAAATCAGACGGGACTCGAGCGCTTCTTTGACTGTCGCCGGTACCGCGCTCCCCTTCAGCGTCTGGGCAGCGACGGACTGAACCGTCGCAAGCGTATTCTTGACGCGGTGGTTGAGTTCATTGATCAGCAGTTCGCGCTGCTGACGGGCCCTAACGTAGCCGGAAATGTCCCTGAAATAGCAAACCACGCCGTAGCGGCCCTCGGGGAGCGGAATGCGATTGATCCTCCACTCGTAATATTCCCTTACCTTCCGGTCCCGCCGTTCTTCGATGTGTTCGGGCGTCATGAACGGCTCACCGCTTTCGAGCGTGTGCCGGAACAGGCGCACGACTTCGTCGGCATAGTTCTTGGGCCAAAGGATACGAATAACCTCGTCGAAATCCCGTCCGACGAGGTCGGGAATATCCCCGAACACCGGCAATGCCGTGGGGTTGATGGCCTGAATCTTGAAGTCCGCGTCGACCAGATACACGCCCAGCGGGGCTTCATTGAGCAGCGTCTCGAACTGGGTCGTCCGTCGCCGCAACGCTTCTTCGCTCGCGCGAAGATCCCGCGCAGCTTCGCTTCTGACGCGCGCCAGCGTCAGGTTTGCGTTGACCTGAGCAACGAGTTCGCGGGCGGAAAAGGGTTTGGTCAGATAGTAATCGGCTCCAGCATCCAGGCCTTCGATGCGAGCTTCTTCGCCGGCCCGCGCCGATAGCATGATGACGGGCAAGTCGCGCAGGTCGGGATCGTTTCGGATCACCTCCAGCAAGCCGAAACCGTCAAGTCCAGGCATCATGGCGTCGGTGACGACGAGGTCGGGACGGTTTCGACGGATCGCCTCGATCGCCGCATCTCCGTCTTCCGCGGTCTCGACGTCCCAATGGGCGCCGAGCAATCTTCCGATGTAGGCTCGCATGTCCGCGTTGTCGTCGGCGACCAGGATATGGCCCTGTATCTTGATTCCACCCACGTCGAAGATCGCGACGTCCTGCCGCGAGATCGGGAATTTCGTCGTGGGGTCCTGGGGCAACCAACTCAATGCTTCTTCGACATAGGCTCCCGCGCGGGAAGCGACGGGGACATCCGCCGATTCAGAACCAGGGCGATCTGCAGACTGCGACGACGCGAACGGAATGCTGACCTTGAACGATGATCCCTTGCCAACGTCGCTTTCGGCGACCAGCGAGCCGCCGTGCAGTTTGACGAGCTCCTGGACCAGCGCAAGACCGATGCCGGATCCCTCGAACGACCGGCTCTTCTGGTTTTCGACACGATGAAAACGCTCGAAAAGCCTCGGCAGTTCGTGGGCCGGTATGCCGACGCCGGTATCCCGCACGACCAACTCGGCAGATTTGCCGTCGTCAGCAGCGTGCATCCGGATCGAGATGTTTCCTTCGAACGTGAACTTGAAGGCGTTCGAGAGAAGGTTGAAGACGATCTTTTCCCACATGTCGCGGTCGACCGGCACGCGTTGCGGCATCGGCGCGCAATCGATTTCCAGCTTCAACCCGGCCTTCTCCGTGGCGGAATGAAAATTGGACGCGAGCTCGGCCGTAAAACTCGACAGGTCGGTCGGTTGGAAGTTGGCATTCGCCCGTCCGGCTTCGATGCGGGAAAAATCAAGCAGCGTGTTCACCAGCTTGAGCAAGCGTTGCGAATTGCGCTGTGCGACGTCGAGGCGCTGGCGCTGTTTCGGATCCAGAGCGGAAGCAGACGTGTCGTTCAGGGCGTCCTGGAGCGGACCGAGCATCAATGTCAGCGGCGTGCGGAATTCGTGGCTGACGTTGGAGAAGAACAGCGTCTTCGCCCGGTCGATCTCGGCCAGCGCATCGGCGCGCCGGCGCTCTTCCTCAAAAGCGCGCGCGCCGGCGAGGCTGGCGGAAACCTGCCCTGCCAGAAGCTCGATGAAGCTGGCGTAGCCTTCGTCGTATTTCCGGTAGGGGTTGAGCGCGGAAATGATGCGGCCGACGGGCTTTTCCTGTCCTTTGATGCCGATCGGGATAACGACGGCCTGGGTTGGAGATTTGTCCCAAAACCCGCAAGGCAGACGATCGCCGACTGCAGCGGACAGATCGTTCACGATCATGCTTCCCGAATCCGGGATATCGGAGGGCCAAGGACCGCCCGGAAGGATCGCCGCCGGCGAAGCCTGATGACCGCTCTCGATGCCGGAAGCGCGTGCGAGCCGCAACGCGCCGTTCTCGTCGTAAAGGTACAGCAGAGAAAAAGGCAGGTCCTTGTCAGCCTGATCCATGCCCTCCTTGATCGCGTCCAGGACCTCGGGTTCAGCCCGGGCCGATGCCAGCCGACCGGCAAGGCGGCTCAGCGTAGTGAGGCGCCGCTCCCCGACGACACGTTCGGTCTCTTCTGTGACGACGCACAACATCCCGCTGATCCGGCCATCGTCGTCGGCCAACGGGCTATATGAAAACGTGTGGTAGGTTTCTTCGCGAAATCCCAGGCGCTCGAGAAACAGCAGCAATCCTTCGTCCCAGGTCGCCTCGCCGGTGTTCAACACCCGCTCGATGCGAGGCCCGATGTCCGGCCAAATCTCCTGCCAGACCCTGTCGGATCTCGATCCCAGAACCCATTCCCGCTTTATCCCGACCGTTGGAAGGTACGCGTCGTTGCAGAAAAATCTCAGATTCGGACCCCAAGCCATCCACATTGCATAACGGGAGGTCAACACGATCCGGATGGCGGTCTTCAGGCTTTGAGGCCACGATCCAGGCGGACCGAGGTCGGTCGCAGCCCAGTCGAAATCCCGCATCATTGACGCCATCTCGCCCGACCCTGCCAGGAAGTCAGGGGCGTCGTGAATCACGACCGTTGGGTGCGGGGTTTCGAGCATCCAAGATGTCGGTTCTAAGGGTCCCAAAGAGTTAAAGTTGCCGGGTTCCGCGAGTTCCCTAACTCAGCTTCCAGGCTTTCGTTCCCGATTTCCAGCCAAGTCCGGGACAATGGAAGTGGAAAACGGCTGGTATCATTCGGCCGCGGCCCCGCAGCAACAGGGCGAAGATCAGATAGGTCGCAGGTCGGAAAGATGTCGGGTCCGGCAATGGGAGAGGATGGAGAGGTTCGGCCTCGCGGCTCAGTCGAATTTGATACCGAGCCGAAATTCAGTGCGCCGGATCACCTGACACGGTATCTCCAGCCCGTCCTCTGGAATCACCAAGGTGAATTTCGCAGGGGCGTTTTTTGCGTCAAAAACTTCCAACGATGCGCCGGTCAGCGACAGGTCGCATACCGTGCACGTGATTTTGTCGCCGCCATACTTGATGAAAGCAGGCTTCCTGACGCGGTATCTAGGTGCTGCTCGGCCTTCTGCCATATGTCAGCTATTAGACAATAAAAACTAAAGTTCCATTGATGGACCGCCCGGAAGCTCTCTCCCCCCATCCGCCTTCGCTCTTCGAGCTACGGCGGACGAGCGCGGGGAGAGGTGACTTCAAGCTGTATCACTAGACCGTCTCACCCCGCGATCGAACCCCAGTTCGAGGCCAGGTTTTCCGCCGCGCGCAGCGACAGCGCGAAGATCGTGTAGGTCGGATTCGACGCGCCGCAGGTCGGGAAAATGCCGGGCCCGGCGACATAGAGGTTTGGCACCTCGTGGGCTTGGCCGAAACTGTTGACCACGGAGTTGCCGGCGTCAGTCCCCATGATGGTGCCGCCCATCAGATGGATCGCCGGCATCGCGGTGCGCACCTGCCATACTTCCTTGGCGTCGGTGGCGTGGCCGATCTTCATGCCTTCATCGAGATTGGCGGTCCACAACGCCATTTCGTTGTCGTCATAGTTGTGGGTGATCTTGGCGAACGGCATCCCGAACTCGTCCTTCTGGCTGACGAGTTCGACGCGGTTCTCGATCTTCGGCTGCTCTTCGCAGGCCGCCGTATAACGCGTGTAGCCTCTGACGGCGCGCTTCATGAAGGCGGCGAGATCGGCGCCGAACAGTTCGGGCCGCGAGTTGTGGATGCCGGTGAGGCCGCTCACCTTGGCGGCGGCGCCGACCGCAAACAGCGTCGAGCCGAACGCGCCTTTATGGGCGGTTTTCGAATAGCGCTCGTAGGACATGAACTGTCCGCCGATAGTGCCTCGCGCCGGCTCCAGGTCGTCGTCGAACATCGCGTTCGTGACGGCGGTGAAGTGCGTCATGATGAATTTGCCGACCAGCCCGCTTGAGTTGGCGAGGCCGTTCGGATGCTTGTCGGTGGCCGAATTGAGCAGCAGCCGCGGATTTTGCGCGGCCCATGAAGCACAAATCACGACGCTCGCCGGCTGAATATGCTTCTCGCCATCGCGATCGACATATTCAAGCCCGGTGGCTTTCTTGCCGGTGGCGTCTGTGAGCACACGCGTCACCGTGCTCCACGCCCGCACTTCGGCGCCGGCCGCGCGGGCTTCGCCCAGATACGTCACCAGCGGATTCGCCAGCGCGCCGATCGGGCAGCCGACATGGCACCAGCCGTCATAGATGCAACCGGGCCGGCCCTTGAAGTCGGTCGAGTTCATCGCAACCGCCGCGGGCACCATGCGGATGTTGTTGGCGGCAAATCCCTTGAGCCAGACCTCGCCGTTCTTGAAGGTCTTCATCGGCGGCATCGGATAGTTGCGCCCCGCGGGCCGCCATAACTCTTCGGCCTTGGCATCGCCGGAGATGCCGATGTCGTGCGCGACCTTGTCGTACCACGGCGCGACATCTTCATAAGCAATGGGCCAGTCGTGGGCGCGGTTATGCTCGCTCTTGATCTTGAAATCGTTCGGCAGAAGACGCGGCACGTTGGCGAACCAATGCAGCGCGGCGCCGCCGACGCCCCAGCCGCCGTGATAGCCGATCGGCGCGACCTGCTTGCCTTCGAGAATGAAGGGAGGTCCGGCCGGCTTGATGCGGCGGCCCCACAGGTCCGATGAAATCAGATCTGACGCCTGCCAGTCCGGCCCATTGTCGATCAGCACGACCTTCTTGCCGGCTTTCGCAAGCACGGCCGCGAAGGTCGAGCCGGACGCACCGGCGCCCGCGATCACGACGTCGACCTTTTCTTCTACTTTTTGTTGCGTCGCCATGTTCACCACCTCTTGTCGGGTTCGATGTGCGCCATGTAGGGGACGCCGAGGGACTCGTAGCCCTCCATCGTGCCGTAGACGACGTCGACGCTGTCGCTGCGAAGGACGAAATAGACCAGGCCAGGCGGCGGACCCTGCCAGCCCTCGATCTTGTTCTGACGGAGCGCATCGATGAAATCGTGCTGCTCGGTGGCGCCAAGCGCGGCAAAGCGTTTGCCGCTGCGCGCGGTCGCCGCTCTGTCGATGCCTGATATCGCCGCGCGGTAGAAGTTAATGTAGGGCGGCTTGACGTTGACGATCCGCGCCTCGAGCAGCGCCTCGCCGGGCGTGACCGAGACCTGCTGGTCGATGAAATGCGCGACGCCGGCCTCGCGCGCCCCGGGCAATAATGTCTCGCCGAGCGCCTCCAGCGTCTCGGCTTCCTCGGCCTTGAGCGTGCGGAACGGCACCCCGCGGGCACGTGCCTCGCCCGGTGACATCAGGATCTCGACACCGCCGAGTGTAAAAGCAAAGAGGCCCATGCCGGCCCCCTTGAGAAAGACGCGCCGCTGCAAATCGCCCGGCGGTTTGGGTTCAGCGCCCATTGGGTTTCTCCCTTTTTGATCGTTTTGGAATCGATCTAGCGGGGAATGAACGCTAAAGAGCAAAGCTAATCAAGCGCATGCCGCGGCGATTTCGATAGCCGCGCGAACAACTTTATGTCAGGGCACAACGCTCTCCCGTCGTCCCCACGCCAGTGCGCAATTGTGCATAAGGCGGGGACGACGAGGGTGGGTGCCATCTCAAGCGTTCGCGCCACCGTCGACGGTCAGCGTCGAGCCGGTGATGTACTTGGCCTTGTCGCTTGCCAGGAACGCGACCGCATTCGCGATGTCTTCCGGCTTGCCGAAGTGACCCAATGCCATGAACTGCCGGAGCGTATCGCCGAACGGGCCGTGCGACGGATTCATGTCGGTGTCGATCGAGCCTGGTTGAACGAGATTGACCGTGATCTCGTTCGGACCGAGTTCGCGCGCCAGTCCCTTGGTGAAGGCGACCAGCGCCGACTTCGTTGCCGAATACACCGTGAGCACGGGGGCGGGGACGCGATCGGCAAAGTAGCTGCCGATGGTAATGATGCGGCCGCCTTTGGTCAGATGCGCCAGCGCCGCCTTGCTGGCGACGATCGGCGAGCGAACATTCACGTCCAGCAGCGCGTCGATGTCGGCGAGCGAGTTGTCCTTCAATCCACCGACGCGAAGAATGCCGGCATTGTTGACGAGGATGTCGAGCCCGCCAAGTTCTCTGACCGTCTTCTCGACCGACGCCTGAACCGCAGTGACATCGGCGCTGTCGGCCTGGATCGCGACGCCTTTGCGGCCGTGGTCCCGGATCGCGCGGACAACCTCGGCGGCGAGATCGGCCGACTTCTCATAGGTAATGGCGACATCGGCGCCCTCGGCCGCCAGTTCTACCGCGATGGCAGCGCCAATTCCCCGGCTCGCGCCCGTCACAAAAGCCCGTTTTCCTTTTAATAACATGGTCTTGCTCCATTTATATAATGATCAACACAGAAATACTTAAACCATTGATCGGGGAGTTCAAATGACTTATGTGTTACCCACTACAGAAGGGATCGCGATGGTGGTTATTGGACGGCCCAGGGAATTCGATCGCGAGGCGGCGCTTCAGACCGCGATGCTGGTGTTCTGGCGCAAGGGTTTTGCGGCGACGTCAGTGAATGATCTCTGCGACGCCATGGGCATCCGCTCACCGAGCCTTTATGCGGCGTTCGGCAGCAAGGAAGCGCTGTATCTCGAAGCCATGGAGCATTACGTAAAGACCGTCGGGCCCACGATCTGGGACAAACTGGCGGCGACGAGCGCACGCGACGGCGTCGAAAAGATGCTGTGGGCTGCGACCGAGATACTGCCTGAAACCGGGCCGATCCCGGCAGGCTGCATGGCGGTGCTGGGAGGTGTCGGCGACGAATGGCCGGCCGCGGTCGCCGGCGTCGTCAAGCAAGTCCGTCTCGACATGCTCGGCAGTTTGCAGTCGCGTTTGAAAATGGCTGTGACAGAGGGCGAGCTGCCCGCCGCGACCGACGTCGATCGCCTCAGCCGATTCTATCTGAGCGTTTTTCAGGGCATGGCGCTTCAGGCACGCGATGGCGCGGGCTCTGAGGAACTGAAAGGTGTGGCGGCATCGGCGATGCTGGCCTGGCCGGGGGAGAATAAGAAAAGCTGAAAGTCGAGTTGCTGCGGCGCAGACGCGCGCCCTACTCACGACACTTACCGAAACAAATCACCACACTCGCTCATACGATTGAGCGCTAACGTTGGGATGATTCGTTTGGATAGTCTCCTAAAACGCTCCCGGCGGATCAAACCGGCTCCAGTGTATTTTTGCCCGCTGGAGCCGGTTTTATTTTGGAAGTGCTCCTTGTTGGGGCGCACGATCAAGCACGCGCTACGGCGTCATCCAGCGTCGGGACGAACCAGCGGCGCAGCGCTTGCTCCAATCCGTCGGTGCTATTGTCCTCACTGGCCCAGGCAATGCAGGCATCGGGACGGATCAGCATCGAAGGTCCGGTATCGACAGCGACGCAACGGATTCTCGGCGTGACGGCTGCAACGAGCGTGGAAGCTTTCTCGTCAAGGGAAGCGTCGAGAAGGACGCCCATGCCATCCTCCATCGCATCGTAGAGCGAGATGTCAGCATCGCCATTGCTTGTTGAGACTCGGCGGATCGGTCTGTTGCCGATCAGCCGTCCGACCTCATCCTTTTCCGACCCGAGATCGTAACGGATTGCAAGGCCGCTCATCATCTCGCCGATGAACCGGTTGACGTCGTCGAACTGCATCAACTTCGCGACGACGTCCCGCATCGCGCTTGATTGTGGGTCGGGCCGCATGATGGCCGTTTGCGCAAGCGTATTGGCCAGCACGGCTTCGGCGACCGGCCGCCGCTCGGCGGTGTAGGTGTCGAGCAGGCTGTCGGGCATCTCGCCGCGAATGACCGCCGCGAGTTTCCAGCCGAGGTTTGCAGCGTCGGAAAGCCCGAGGCCCAGGCCCTGGCCGCCGAACGGAGAATGAATATGCGCCGCATCGCCGGCCAGCAGCACTCTGCCTTGGCGATAGGTATCGACGAGCCTCGTATTGTCCGTCCATCGGCTGGCGTTTTCGAACGCTGTGAGACGGACATCCTCGCGGCTGACACGGCGCAATACGGACTCGAACTCCTCGTGGGTCACCGGAGCATCTCGATTTGCAGGCGGCCCGCTGAAGTCCAGCATGAATATCCGGCCGAGGAAGCACCCGAACATGCCGCCCGATGTGTAATGAAAGCCATGGGGCAACAGGCGTTCGGGATGGTCGACCTCGGCGAGCGCCTGGTACATCGTCAACGTGGGATCGGAGCCTTCGAAATCGAAGCCGGCCATCTTGCGGACGGCGCTGCGTCCCCCGTCGCAGCCGACGACGTATGAACAGGAGATGCGTCCTTCGCTTGTCTTGGAGGTCCATTCCACATCAACGCCGTCCGCATGCTGGACCAAACCTTTCACGTCGCATTCGCGGCGCACCTCGATTCCAAGCGAGCGCGCGCGATCTGCCAGCATGGCTTCGATGGCTTGCTGATCCACCGGGCTGCCGCGCCGCTCCGGCTCCTTCTGCGCGTCGGTGCGGAGCAGGATCAGGCCTGCGAAATGACCGCTGTACCTGGAGCCGAGACTCCGCGGGCCCGGCTCATTCTGCCGTGAGGTGGCCATGCCTGCGAAGTTACGCACCTGAGCGGCCGCGATGGCTGCGGCCATGCCGCGGCGCTGCAAGGCCTCGATGCCAAGAGGTCCGATTCCTCCGGCCTTCAAGACCATGCTTGGGGCGGCCAAACGCTCCAGCACCAGGACGTCGACGCCGCCCAGTGACAGTTCGATGGCGGTCAGGAGTCCGACCGGCCCGGCGCCGACAACCACACCATCGGTGACAACATCGATTTGGGTATCCATATACTACATCCCAATATGTACTCAGTACATATTTAGATATGGTATAGCAAGCGCCATGTCAATTCCGTCCGACCGCCGGTCCCGCAAGCGCCTTGCTACCCGAGAAGGCATCTCAAATGCCGCGACGCTCCTGTTCGTCGAGCGAGGGTTCGATCACGTGACGGTGGATGAGATCGCGGAGGCCGCCGACGTCGGGCGGATGACGGTGTTCAATCATTTTCCCCGCAAGGAGGACATGTTCTTCGATCGCGACGAAGAGGGGCGCGAAATCCTGCGCGACGCCTTGCGACAGCGCGACGCCAAAGTTACTCCGATCGAGACCTATCGTCTGCTCGCGCATCGACTGGTGGCGGGACAGAGCCCTTATCTTAGTTTTACGGCCGAGGGCCAAGGCTGGATCGAGGCGATCGAAGGCAGCGAAACCCTCAAGGCGCGGGCGAGGGCGATCCGCGACGAACTCGCGCAGGTCGTAACAGTGGCGCTGGCTGAAAGCGTGGGGCGAGAGCCTGCCGATCCCGACGCCCAGCTTGCCGCCAGTCTGCTGCTGGCGACGTGGAGCGTGGCCTTCATCGGGGCGCACCGGACCTTTCGACGGACGCGAAGTGCAGCGAAAGCGAAAACCGCCTTTCTCGCTGTCGTCGACAAGGGCACCATCGGCCTCAAAGCCGCGATGGCAGGCACGCCTTACGTCTGAGTTCTCAACATGGCTTCGGCCTGCGTGACGGCGCAGGTTTTCGATTCACGTCAGCGCCATCTCGCGGCGGAGGGCGGCGGCGTCCGGGTCGAGCGGCAGCACTTCGGTCGGGAGATCCGGGGCCGCGCCCGTGGAATCCTTTTCCACGATCCGGTAGCCGCATTCTTCGAGTTCGGCGATCGCCCGGTCGGCCAGGTCGAGGTCGTGTGCCGGAAGGATGTGAGCGATGGCTTCGCTCGGCGAAATCTTCGACATTTCAACGGTCTCCCGATAAATTGGTGCGCCGCAATAACCCGCCGGCGGCCGCGAAGTTCCCGCCGTAAGGTGGGTGTCAGCATCAGTGTCTAGCTTCGCCTCAGGCAGGGGCTTGGTGGTGGAGCACTTCACGATGTCGAGCATTCAAGGCGAGAGCTGGATGCTGGCGGCGGACATCATCGTCTTCGTGTCGCTGGTCGCGGCGGTGTGGCGCCGCAGTTAAGCGTTTTCAAGCGAAGCATGCCCTCGGACTTGATCCGTGGGTGGACACTGGTTCGCATAGCAATCAAGTTTGCGATATCAGCCGTTATTGCTGCTGCGGCTTGGTGCAGAGGATGACGGCTTGCGGCGGATCGCTCTGGCCGGGCTTGGTATCGCAGCTCGCGCCGGTCTCGCCCATGGTCCGCGGCGATTGCGCGGCCTCGCCGGCCTTCACGACGCAGGTGGCGGCGATCATGACTTCCTCGGTGCCGCACAAAGCCGGTTTGGAAATTCCGTTGTCGACCGCCGAGCGCACCACTCGAAATGGCAGCGGCGGTGAAACGCCGTCGCGTCCATCTTTTCCGGGAGGACCGGCCGCGCCTTGAGGTCCCGGCGGACCTGCTTGTCCCGCCGGGCCTGCCTCGCCCTTGTCGCCCTTGTCACCTTTATCGCCCTTGACGCCGCAGCCGCTCAAGGCGAGCGCGGAAAGCAGAACGCAAATCAGCAGTGCCGGCTGTTTTTTCATGACTGGGAACCCGCGAGAGGAGAGCGAGCGCTAACCCGCGACCGGCTCTTAAGTTCCCTGATGCGGCCCGCGATGTAATCGCATTCACGCGACGTCGGTGGAAAGCGTGACGCTCTTCCAGGCGTCGAATTCGGCCTGCAGCGATTTCATCTTTTCGTCCACCAGCCGCGCGGCATCGCTGCCGAGCAACAGATGCGCCGGTGGATCGGCGGAGAGCGCCACCTTCAGCATCGCCTGCGCGGCCTTCCGGGGATCGCCGACCTGCCAGCCACTCATCTCCAGGCGACGTTTGCGGATCGGCTCGATAATCGCATCGTAATCGCCGATCGATCGTTCCGCCCGCACCATCGACCGTCCGGCCCAGTCGGTACGGAAGCCGCCCGGCTCGATCGCGGTGACCTTGATGCCGAGATCTCCGACTTCCTTGCCGAGGGATTCGGAGATCCCTTCCAGCGCGAACTTGCTGCCATGGTAGTAGCTCAGGCCCGGCAGCGTGATGATCCCGCCCATCGAGGTGATGTTGAGGATATGCCCGGCGTGTCGTTTGCGCATGAAGGGCAGCACCGCCTGGATCATGGCGACCGCGCCGAACACGTTGACCTCGAACTGGCGCCTGAGATCGTCGATCGACGACTCTTCCAGAATACCCTCGTGGCCGTAGCCAGCATTGTTCACGAGCACGTCGATCGCGCCGATGGTCTTCTCGATGCCGGCGACCGCGGGCGCGATCGCCTTGGTGTCGGTGACGTCGAGGATCAGCGCATGCGCGGCTTTTCCCAGCGCCTCGAACTTCTGTTTGTCGGCGTCGTTGCGCACGGTGCCGACGACGCGATGACGGTCGCTGAGCGCGGCTTCCGCCAGTGCGCGGCCGAAGCCGGAGGAAACGCCGGTGATGAGAAATGTCTTTGCCATGGATGCCTCCAATGTTGATTGCCGGCTCAATATAGGTCGGTTGATTAATGCAATAATCGGCATAGAGTGGCATGAGGTGATGCAGGAAATCGCACAATGATCCACCCGGGTTTGTTCGAGCTGAATGCGGTTGCCGCGATTTCGTCGCATCGCAGCTTTCGCGCGGCCGCCACCGAACTCGGCATCTCGCCGTCTGCTTTAAGTCATGCGATCGCCGGGCTCGAGAAACGTCTCGGCGTACGCCTCATCAATCGCACCACCCGCAGCGTCTCGCTGTCGGAGGCGGGAGAACGTTTCCTCGCGCGCGTCAGCCCGGCGCTGGCCGAGATCGCCGGCGCGATCGAAGACGTCAACGAGTTTCGCGATACGCCAACTGGGACGCTTCGCATCAACCTGAAGGAGCGCGCCGCGCACCAGATCCTGCGCCCGGTCATTGCCAATTTTCTGCGGCGTTATCCCGACATGAACGTCGAACTGACGCTGGAAGGCCGTCACATCGATATTGTCGCCGAAGGCTTCGACGCCGGGATTCGATTGGCTGAATCCGTGCCGCAGGACATGGTCGCGATCCCCTGCGGCCCGGACTCCCGTTTCATCGTCGTCGGCTCGCCCGGTTATTTCGCACGCGCCTCAAAGCCGAAGTCGCCGTCGGATCTCTTCACACACGAATGCATTCGACGGCGGCTGCCGGGCGGCAAGCTCTATCACTGGGAGTTCGAAAAGCGCGGCGAGGAAATCGCGCTGGATGTGCCGGGCCGGCTCACCCTCGACAATGACGACCTGATGGTCGAAGCCGCGCTTGAAGGCTTGGGTCTCGCATTTGTCAGCGACTTCTGGGTCACCAAACATCTTGCCGCTGGAAACCTGCAAGCCGTGCTGGAAGACTGGACGCCGCCGTTTCCAGGCTTGCGCCTCTATTATCCCCGTCACCGGCATATGACGGCCGGGCTTCGCGCCTTCATCGATCTGCTGCGGGAAGAAGGGAAGTCGGCCGGCAAAGTTAGGGTCGAGGGCAGGGCGAAGGCGGCGCCGGCGGGTACGAAGATCGGGAAGGCGAAGCGCTAAATCGGGCAAGCCGACAACGGCCGAATATTTTTGCTAGCAAATTCAAACAGTTGTCAAGACAGCCGATACAATCTAGATATATCTTGATTTACGATATATCTCAGACTATATCGCGGCCGTGGGATTCAAACACAGATTGGAATGCATATGAGATTTGGACACAGGTTTGGTCGCCACCGCGACCACGACGACCGCGATGAGCACTCAGGCCATCACGGCAGACATCACCACGAACGTGGTCACCACCGCCGTGGCAGACATAGCGGGCGGCTGTTTGACTATGGCGAACTGCGCATCCTGCTGCTGGCGATGATCGCGGAGCGGCCGCGTCACGGCTACGAGCTGATCAAGGCGATCGAAGAACGCATGGGCGGCAGCTACACGCCGAGTCCCGGCGTGATCTATCCGACGCTCTCCTGGCTCGAAGACATGGGCTATGTCGCGCTCGACACCGAAGAGGCCGGTCGCAAACGATACAGCATCACCTCCGAAGGCGAGGCGTTTCTTGTTGCCAATCGCGCGGCGGCCGATGATCTGCTCGCGCGCGGCAGCTCGCCGCAAACCGACGGGCCCGATCGCGTGCCGGCGCCGGTGGTGCGGGCGATGGAAAATTTGAAGATGGCGATGCGGCTGCGGCTGCGACAGGGGCCGATCAACCCGGAGGCGGCCACGACCATTGCCGCTGTGCTTGATGAGGCCGCGAAGACCATCGAGCGCACGTGATGCGGCGCGCCTTCGCGGCTCGGTGAAATCCGAGCCGCCGCGAAAGCTTTTGAAGGGCTAGTCGGTGTCGGTCTTCGGCGCCGTATCCTTTGGCGCAGCGTCCTTCTTGGTCGCGTCTTTCTTCATCGCGCTCTTGTTCGCGGACTTCTTCGGCTTCGTCGTGTCCGTGGACGCGCTGCGGGTCGTGGCCGAGCTCGGCAGGTGCGAGGTGTCGTTGTCGGCGTCGCCCTTTCCGAACGGCGGATCTCTCGGGGGAATTTGATTGCCCGCGCTGTAGTTATAGCGGCTGCCGGCCGAGTTCGGTTCATGCATCGTGTCGTTGTCCGCATTTCCTTTTCCGAACGCGGGCTCGCGCGGCAAAAGGTTCTGGTTCGAGGGGCCATGCGTGGTCCCGGTCGCGTTCGGCTCGTTCATGGTGTCGTTGTCCGCGTTCCCTTTGCCAAACGGCGGATCCCGCGGCGCGAGGCCCGAGGTTTGCGCCATCACGCTAGCGGCAAACGCGGAAACAAAGGCGACGGCCAGAACAAATTTCTTCACGATCTTCTCCGTGGTCTTTCGTGGTGGTCTTTCTTGGTGGTCTTTCTTGGCGCAGGGTCACAAGCCCTACTTTCCTACCACCATTCAAGACCGGCGAAGGCGAGAGTTTTGTTGCTCTTTATTGCCGCCGCTTCCGGTCTGGCGGCTCGCCGTAGGCACAAAAAATCCGCCGGCCTTTCGGGCCGGCGGATGGTAGTGCGGTCAGAGCGTTTTCGAGCGAAGTGGAAACCGGTTCGCGTGAAGAAAACGCGTCAAAACAAGAGCTGCTTCTATCAGGGAAACAAGAAGCCGAGCGGACCATCGAACGTGAACAGGTCGAACAGGTCGGAGATCGCCGGGCTGTTCAGCGGAACGTAGGGGCTGTTCGGCAAAGCGATCGGGTTTGGCATGTTGTCGCGGCTGCGATGCGTGATCGGTTGCAGGCCCCAATTGCGCTCGATGAACTTGATGATCGAGACGTGATCGGCATAGGCATGCGAGATGTGGCCCGGGACCAGATACGGCGCGACCACGATCAGCGGGATACGGGTACCGTCGCCGAAGAAGTCGAGCGGCTGCACATAGCCTGAGTCGTAGTAGCCGCCGCCTTCATCGAAGGTGATGAAGATCGCGGTGTCCTTGGCGTAGGGCGAGGCTTCAACCTGGTCGACGATCTTCTTCACGAAGCCTTCGAACAGATTGAGCTTGGACGACGACGGGTGACCGTCGACATATCCGCTCGGCTTGACGACCGAGACCGCCGGCAACGTGTTGCCTCCGATATCGGCG
>Ga0210385_10000291_pt1 | contig 42330 bp, 8 predicted proteins | sample IncBWH26OmetaG_FD_160107 | JGI IMG/M metagenome (GOLD analysis project Ga0210385, IMG submission 160107) | Forest soil microbial communities from Barre Woods Harvard Forest LTER site, Petersham, Massachusetts, United States - Inc-BW-H-26-O ...
AATCCCCCTCCCTCCTCCACCACATACACTTCCACCCCCACTATCGGCTTACCTATCCTCACCTCTCCGTCGCTTGCCAGCTTCCCAACCACATCCACCGCATACGTTGATTGGACTGTCGCTTCCGTTGGCCCGTATGTGTTCCACAATTCGGCACGGCACTGCCCTGAATATTTGCGCACTAACTCCGGTCTTAGCTCCTCTCCTCCGCTGATCATTAGTCGAACGCTCTCCCAATTGTGTATCTTCCCCTGCTGCACGATCGCCCCTAACAACGAGGGTGTTACATCGAGACATGTAACTCCGGACGTAGCCACTAACTCCACCAGATATTCCACATCCATTTCCCCGCCGGACTTAGCCAATACAGTCCGCGCTCCCGCAACCAGGGGCGTCAGAATCTCCTCCACCGACGTATCGAAACTGAAGGATGATTTCTGCAAAAACCTGTCGTCCTTCTTGATCCCAAAAGCTTCGCGTGCCCAAGCCAATTGATTCCACAATGCGCGGTGTGGAATGCCCACTCCCTTCGGCTTTCCCGTCGACCCCGACGTGTACATCACATACGCCAGATTCTCCCCTCTCACCCCGCTCTTCACCTTCCCTTTTCCCTGCCTCCCCTCCGCGATCCTCCCCCACTCCTCCTTCACCTTCACCACTCGCCTCCCGCTCCTCACTCCCCTCACTCCTCCTCCCTCTCCCATCCTCCTCATTACCTCTTCCCCTCGCCCGTCCACCAGCACCACTTCCACCCCTGCCTCTTCCACCATGTACCTCAGCCGCTCCTCCGGATATCCCGCATCCAGCGGCACATACGCTCCCCCCGCCTTCAACACTCCCAGCATCCCCACCACCATCTCCACACACCGTTCCATGCAGATCCCCACGCATACTTCCGCCCCCACTCCCTCTTCTTCCCTCAAGTACCACCCCAACTCATTCCCACGCTCATTCAACTCCTCATACGTCAACCGCTCCCCCTCATACTCCACCGCCACCCGCTCCCCTCCTCTCTCCGCCTGCCTCTCAAACTCTTCCTGCACCGTCGTCCCCTCCTCCTCTTCTTCCTTCTCCCCTCTCCCCCACTCCTTCAACACCCGCTCCCGCTCGCTTTCCTCCAACAACGACGCATCCATAATTCGCTGACCCGCGTCCTGCACCATGAAATTCAGGACTCTACGATAGGACTCTGCCAACCTCCGCATCCTGCGCTCGCTAAACAGCATCGTGTCGTATTGCAGCGAGCCTTCGATCCGATCGCTATCCTCACCAAGCGTAAGAGTTAACTCGACCTTGGTCAGATTGAATGCGAAATCTACTCCCGAAAGTTTCAGACCCGGTAAGTTGATTTCGGTCGGCGGAATGTTCTGCAATACAAACAAAACTTGAAACAGCGGTGTACGGTTCAACTCCTGCCGTGGCATGACCTCAACCAACTTTTCAAACGGCAGATCCTGATGTTCATACGCTTCCAGGGCGGTTTCCTGTACCTGTTTCAAGACATCCCGGAAGGTCATCCCTCTATCCAAAGTGGTCCGAAGCAAAAGAGTATTGATGAAGAAACCGATGAGGTTTTCCGTCTCCATCCGATTTCGATTTGCGATCGGTGTTCCGACCACCAAGTCAGTCAACCGATTTTCCCGGGCTACAGCGGTCTGAAATCCAGCCAGCAGCGCCATAAACAGTGTCACGCCTTCCCGCTGGCACAAGTCTTTGAGGCGTTTGCTCAGATCGGTACCAAGATTTAGATTTACGTAGGCGCCCTGCTGGTTCCGAACGATGAGGTGCGGATAGTCCGTAGGAAAGTTCAACTCTTCCACGCCTGCCAGCTTCTTCTTCCAGTATTCCAACTGTTTTCCCATGACTCCGCTTTGCAGCCAGCCCCGTTGCCAAATCGCGAAGTCACCGTATTGGAACTCCAATTCCGGCAAAGGAGATGGACGCGAGTACAGATATGCCCTGTACAGTTCCACAAACTCTTGCTCCATCACTTTCATCGACCATCCGTCGCTGACGATATGGTGCATCGTCATCGCGAGAATGTGTTCTTTCTCTGCCACCTGCAACAGCTTCGTTCGTAGCAGCGGGCCGTGCGCCAAATCAAAAGGTGCGTCCACCTCTTCCTGGATTATTTTTGCGACCATCGCACTGCGGGTTTCTGCATCCACATGCCGCAGATCTATCTCCTCCATCGCTAAGTTGAACTCTTGAGCGACTTCCTGCACCGCCACGCCATTACGTTGCGGAAAACGTGTGCGCAGCACCTCGTGACGGCGAACAATCTCTCTCAAAGCGCGCCAAAATACATGCCTATTTAGATCGCCGACCATTTTTATAGCCATTGGCATGTTGTAAGCGGCGCTTAAAGGTTCGAGCTGATCCAGAAACCACAAACGTTGTTGCGAGTACGACAGGGGATAGGTCTTTGTCTGTAGTGGAGACTGCTTCGCACTTAAGCGCTCAAGCAATTGCCGGCGGGCCGGCGACAAATTTTCTATACGGGCCAGTAGATCACTCATCAACACACTCCATGATTAGTCGTGAATCGCAGAAAAGCGGCGAGGCAATCTCGTCGCCTCAAGCACGGGGCAGGTCAGTCGTGGTTTGACACTTGCGAATTGTCTAAACTATGTGCACGTAAAAGAACTTCGACTTCAGCTTCGGAAAGACTCTCAATCCCCGCCAGGATTTGGTCGACACTCATCCCTTCCCGAACGGATGCAACCCCCATTTCGGGGCGCGGCTCATGGCCGCATTCGCCAAGTTTTCCCGCGAATTCCCGCACGGTAGGAGCCTCAAACAACCACCGCAATGGAGGATTTATTTCAAATACTCTTCTCACACGCGAGACCATTTGCATCGCCAGCAGCGAATGGCCTCCCAACTCAAAAAAGTTATCTGCGACTCCTACCCGCTCCTGTCTTAGAACGTCTTCCCATATCCCGCACAAAATCCCCTCCCGCTCGTCCCTTGGCGGCTCATATTCAGCCCGTTTCTTTAGCCCCGCGTCGGCCGCCATTCCTGTCAGTTTTTTGCGATCGACTTTGCCGCTGGCATTGAGCGGGATCTCTTTCATCTTCTCAATCGCTGCCGGCACCATGTATTCCGGCAGCCGCTCCCGCAGCCGCTCCCGCAACTCGCTTTCCCTCACCTGCCCTTCTTCTCCTTCCACCACGTACCCCACCAGCCGCTTCTCTCTCCCACCACCCTCTCCCCCTCCTCCTCCCCCCCCCGCCGCCACCACCACCGCCTGCCTTACTCCCTCACATCCCAGCAGCGCTTCCTCTATCTCTCCTAACTCAATCCGATACCCTCTCACCTTCACCTGCTGATCCTTCCGCCCTAAAAACTCCAGGTTCCCGTCCTCACCCCACCTCACCAGATCCCCTGTCCCGTACATCCGCTCCCCTCCTACCTCACTGAACGGATTCGGCACAAACCGCTCCCCCGTCAAATCTCCCTTCCCCACATACCCTCGCGCCAACCCTTTCCCTCCCGTGTACAACTCTCCCGCTACTCCCACCGGCACCGCCTCCAGACCCTCATCCAGCACATACACACTCGTGTTCGAAATCGCTTTCCCGATCGGAAAGCTGCTCAGCTCTCCCCCATCTCCCTTCCTCCGGTAGCACGCCGTAAACGTCGTGTTCTCCGTTGGTCCGTATCCGTTGATCAGCGCGCACTCCGGCATCGCCTCCCCCACCTTCCGCATGTGCGCCACCGACACCACGTCTCCTCCCGCCAGAAACTGCTTCACCCCGCGCATCCGCTCCAGTTGCGTTTCCACCATCTGCTGGAATAATCCCGAGGTCAGCCACAACACCGTCACCCCGCTCCCCTCGATCACTTCCCCTAACTCTTCCATCGTCGGCATGTGCGGCGGCGCCATCACCAGCCGCGCTCCATTGCCCAGCGCTCCCCAGACCTCAAACGTTGAAACATCGAACGTCACTGAACCAAATTGCAGAAACACATCGTCGGCGCTTACCTCGAAGAAGTTCGCTCCTCTCACCAGACGGACAATTCCGCGATGCTCCACCGCTACCCCCTTCGGCTCTCCCGTCGAACCCGACGTGTAAATGATGTATGCCAGATTCCCCGCACCACTCACCGCTACGGGATTCTCCCTGCTCTTTTCGGCGATTCGCTCCCAATCTTCATCCAGCCGCAATCGCAGATAAGCGCCTTCCGGTAATTCCTTGTCTTTCCCTTGTGCGGTCAGCAGCACCGCGACATTCGCATCCTCCAGCATCCATCGCAATCTCTCCCTTGGATACGACGCATCCAGCGGCACGTATGCACCGCCCGCCTTCACGATCCCCAGCATCCCCACGATCAACTCCAAACTCCGCTCGCAGCACAGCGCCACACCAGTTTCCGCCGTCACTCCGCAGGACCGCAGGTAGTGCGCCAACTGATTCGCCCGGGCATTCAACTCCCCATAAGTCAATGACTTCTCGCCGCTCACCACCGCAATCGCGTCCGGCCTCAACTCCGCCTGCTCTTCGAACAGCCGATGCACGCACCCATCCGGAATCTCCACCCCCGTCGCATTCCACTCCTCCAACACCCGCTCCCGCTCGCTTTCCTCCAACAACGAATACTCTTCCACCCGCCGTTGCGGGTCCTTTGCGATCTCCCCCATCAGCCTCTCCCACTGCCTCATCATCCGCTCCATGCTCCGCTTGCTAAACAATTCCTTCCGATAACTCAACCCTCCCCCGATCCTTCTCCCTCTCCCCCCCTCCACCACCGTCATCGTCATCTCGAACTTCTCCATCCCTCCCCCCATCTCCACTCCCCCCACCCTTATCCCCGGCAACTCCATCTCCCTCCTCTTCCCCTCCGCCTTCTCCATCACAAACATCACCTGAAACAGCGGCGCCCTCCTCAAGTCCCGCTCCGGTCGCAACTCTTCCACCAACTTCTCAAACGGCACATCCTGATGTTCGTACGCCTCCAGACTCCTCTCCCTCACCCCCCTCAACATCTCCACAAAACTCTCCTCTCCCCTCCATCGGCTCCGCATCGCCAGCGTGTTCACGAAAAACCCAATCATCCCCTCCGTCTCGCTCCATCTCCGCCCCGCTATCGGCACCCCCACCGTCACATCCCTCTTCCCGCTGTATCTCGACAACATCAACTGATACCCCGCCAGCATTAACATGAACAGCGTCACTCCTTCCCGCCGGCTCATCTCCACCAATTCCCTGCTCACCTCCGCACTCAACTCCCACACCACCTCTCCCCCTTCCCCATCCACCCCACCACTCTTCTTCTTCCCCTCTTCTTCTTCCTCCTCCTCTTCTTCCTCTTGCTCCTTTCCCATCCGCAAATCCAACCCTTCCACTCCCTCCAACTGTTCCCGCCAATACCCCACCTGCTCTTCCAGCATCTCTCCCTGCAACCACTCCCGCTGCCACTCCGCATAATCTCCGTACTGATACTCCAGTTCTCCCAACCCAGCCTCCCTCCCTTCCACATACCCCCTGTACAACTCCACAAACTCCCCCTCCATCACTCCCATCGACCACCCGTCGCTCACGATGTGGTGCATCACCACCATCAGCACATGATCCTTCTCTCCCATCCGCAACAGCTTCCCACGAAACAATCCCCCAGCCCGCAGATCGAACGCCCTTTCCCCTTCCTCCTTCACCCTCCTCTTCAGTTCCTCTTCCCGCTCCCCTTCTCCCCATCCCCGCAAGTCCTCTTCTTCCTCCATCCTCCACTTCCCCGCCTCCTCTACCTCCTGCATCACCTCTCCATCCTCTTCCACTATCCGCGTCCGCAATATCTCGTGCCTCCTCACTATCTCTTCCAAACTCTTCCTCAACGCTTCCTTGTCCAACTCCCCTTCCAACCTCACCCCCACCGGTATGTTGTACCTCGCCTTCCCAGGCTCCAACTCATCCAGAAACCACAACCGCTGTTGCGCATACGACAGCTTCCGCCGTCCTCCTACTCCCTCCCTCCGCTTCAGCTCCGGCACTTCCCTCCTCTTCCCCTTTCTCCTCTCCCGCTCTATCTCTTCTCCTAATCCCCTTACCGTCGGCTTCTCAAACAACCTGCGCAACGCCAACTCCACTCCGAACACTCCCCGCACCCGCGAGATCATCTGCATCGCCAGCAGCGAATGTCCTCCCATCTCAAAAAAGTTGTCCCGCACCCCCACTCGCTCCTGCCCCAGCACTTCCTCCCAGATCCCGCACAAGATCTCCTCCCCCGCATTCCCAGGCCCTTCATACTCACCCCTCCCACCTTTCCCCACCACCCCTCCCGCCATCCTCCCCAACTTCTTCCGATCCAGCTTCCCGTTCGGCAGCCGCGGCATCTCCTCCAACTCCTCCACCACCCATGGCACCATGTACTCCGGCAACTCCTCCCTCATTCGCTCCCGCATCTCTTTCAACCACTTCTCCCCGCTTCCTCCTTCTTCCTTCCTCCTCACCACATACCCCACCAGCCGTTTCCCCTTCCCACCCTCTTCTTCCCCTCCCGCCACCACCACTGCCGCTTCCCCCACTCCTTCCTCTCTCTTCATCACCTCTTCTACCTCTCCCACCTCGATCCGGTACCCTCTCACCTTCACCTGCTCATCCACCCGTCCCTCGTACTCCAACTCCCCACCTTCGCTCCACCTCACCAGATCCCCCGTCCGGTACATCCGCTCCCCTCTCCCCTCACTGAACGGATTCGGCACAAACCGCTCCCCCGTCAAGTCCCCTCGCTTTACATACCCTCTCCCCAATCCCGCTCCCCCGATGCACAACTCCCCCACCACTCCTTCCCCCACCAATCCCCCTCCCTCCTCCACCACATACACTTCCACCCCCACTATCGGCTTACCTATCCTCACCTCTCCCGTCGATCCTGTCGGACCACTCCGCCAGTACGTCGTATCGATTGTCGCTTCCGTCGGCCCGTATAAGTTCACTACCTCCATAGCCACTTCCTCTTCCCCTATTGCCTCACCAACCACACTCGCTTTCAGCACCTCTCCTCCCGCGAACAGATACTTCAACTTCTTGCGGCATTCTTCCCATCCCTTCTCCTGTACTAGCTGCTCGAGCAACGTCGGCACCCCTTGCATGATCGTGATCCCGCTCTCCCGGATCGTTCTCACCAGATATTCTGCATCCTGCTGTCCTCCTTCCCGAGCCATTACCAACCTTCCCCCGCTCCATAACGGCCCATAAAACTCCCACACCGATGCATCAAAACCAAACCCCGTCTTTTGCAGCACTACATCCCTTTCCCCGAAAGCAAACTCTTCTTTCATCCACTTCATGTGATTCCACAATGCGCGGTGTGGAATGCCCACTCCCTTCGGCTTTCCCGTCGACCCCGACGTGTACATCACATACGCCAGATTCTCCCCTCTCACCCCGCTCTTCACCTTCCCTTTTCCCTGCCTCCCCTCCGCGATCCTCCCCCACTCCTCCTTCACCTTCACCACTCGCCTCCCGCTCCTCACTCCCCTCACTCCTCCTCCCTCTCCCATCCTCCTCATTACCTCTTCCCCTCGCCCGTCCACCAGCACCACTTCCACCCCTGCCTCTTCCACCATGTACCTCAGCCGCTCCTCCGGATATCCCGCATCCAGCGGCACATACGCTCCCCCCGCCTTCAACACTCCCAGCATCCCCACCACCATCTCCACACACCGTTCCATGCAGATCCCCACGCATACTTCCGCCCCCACTCCCTCTTCTTCCCTCAAGTACCACCCCAACTCATTCCCACGCTCATTCAACTCCTCATACGTCAACCGCTCCCCCTCATACTCCACCGCCACCCGCTCCCCTCCTCTCTCCGCCTGCCTCTCAAACTCTTCCTGCACCGTCGTCCCCTCCTCCTCTTCTTCCTTCTCCCCTCTCCCCCACTCCTTCAACACCCGCTCCCGCTCGCTTTCCTCCAACAACGACGCATCCATAATTCGCTGACCCGCGTCCTGCACCATGAAATTCAGGACTCTACGATAGGACTCTGCCAACCTCCGCATCCTGCGCTCGCTAAACAGCATCGTGTCGTATTGCAGCGAGCCTTCGATCCGATCGCTATCCTCACCAAGCGTAAGAGTTAACTCGACCTTGGTCAGATTGAATGCGAAATCTACTCCCGAAAGTTTCAGACCCGGTAAGTTGATTTCGGTCGGCGGAATGTTCTGCAATACAAACAAAACTTGAAACAGCGGTGTACGGTTCAACTCCTGCCGTGGCATGACCTCAACCAACTTTTCAAACGGCAGATCCTGATGTTCATACGCTTCCAGGGCGGTTTCCTGTACCTGTTTCAAGACATCCCGGAAGGTCATCCCTCTATCCAAAGTGGTCCGAAGCAAAAGAGTATTGATGAAGAAACCGATGAGGTTTTCCGTCTCCATCCGATTTCGATTTGCGATCGGTGTTCCGACCACCAAGTCAGTCAACCGATTTTCCCGGGCTACAGCGGTCTGAAATCCAGCCAGCAGCGCCATAAACAGTGTCACGCCTTCCCGCTGGCACAAGTCTTTGAGGCGTTTGCTCAGATCGGTACCAAGATTTAGATTTACGTAGGCGCCCTGCTGGTTCCGAACGATGAGGTGCGGATAGTCCGTAGGAAAGTTCAACTCTTCCACGCCTGCCAGCTTCTTCTTCCAGTATTCCAACTGTTTTCCCATGACTCCGCTTTGCAGCCAGCCCCGTTGCCAAATCGCGAAGTCACCGTATTGGAACTCCAATTCCGGCAAAGGAGATGGACGCGAGTACAGATATGCCCTGTACAGTTCCACAAACTCTTGCTCCATCACTTTCATCGACCATCCGTCGCTGACGATATGGTGCATCGTCATCGCGAGAATGTGTTCTTTCTCTGCCACCTGCAACAGCTTCGTTCGTAGCAGCGGGCCGTGCGCCAAATCAAAAGGTGCGTCCACCTCTTCCTGGATTATTTTTGCGACCATCGCACTGCGGGTTTCTGCATCCACATGCCGCAGATCTATCTCCTCCATCGCTAAGTTGAACTCTTGAGCGACTTCCTGCACCGCCACGCCATTACGTTGCGGAAAACGTGTGCGCAGCACCTCGTGACGGCGAACAATCTCTCTCAAAGCGCGCCAAAATACATGCCTATTTAGATCGCCGACCATTTTTATAGCCATTGGCATGTTGTAAGCGGCGCTTAAAGGTTCGAGCTGATCCAGAAACCACAAACGTTGTTGCGAGTACGACAGGGGATAGGTCTTTGTCTGTAGTGGAGACTGCTTCGCACTTAAGCGCTCAAGCAATTGCCGGCGGGCCGGCGACAAATTTTCTATACGGGCCAGTAGATCACTCATCAACACACTCCATGATTAGTCGTGAATCGCAGAAAAGCGGCGAGGCAATCTCGTCGCCTCAAGCACGGGGCAGGTCAGTCGTGGTTTGACACTTGCGAATTGTCTAAACTATGTGCACGTAAAAGAACTTCGACTTCAGCTTCGGAAAGACTCTCAATCCCCGCCAGGATTTGGTCGACACTCATCCCTTCCCGAACGGATGCAACCCCCATTTCGGGGCGCGGCTCATGGCCGCATTCGCCAAGTTTTCCCGCGAATTCCCGCACGGTAGGAGCCTCAAACAACCACCGCAATGGAGGATTTATTTCAAATACTCTTCTCACACGCGAGACCATTTGCATCGCCAGCAGCGAATGGCCTCCCAACTCAAAAAAGTTATCTGCGACTCCTACCCGCTCCTGTCTTAGAACGTCTTCCCATATCCCGCACAAAATCCCCTCCCGCTCGTCCCTTGGCGGCTCATATTCAGCCCGTTTCTTTAGCCCCGCGTCGGCCGCCATTCCTGTCAGTTTTTTGCGATCGACTTTGCCGCTGGCATTGAGCGGGATCTCTTTCATCTTCTCAATCGCTGCCGGCACCATGTATTCCGGCAGCCGCTCCCGCAGCCGCTCCCGCAACTCGCTTTCCCTCACCTGCCCTTCTTCTCCTTCCACCACGTACCCCACCAGCCGCTTCTCTCTCCCACCACCCTCTCCCCCTCCTCCTCCCCCCCCCGCCGCCACCACCACCGCCTGCCTTACTCCCTCACATCCCAGCAGCGCTTCCTCTATCTCTCCTAACTCAATCCGATACCCTCTCACCTTCACCTGCTGATCCTTCCGCCCTAAAAACTCCAGGTTCCCGTCCTCACCCCACCTCACCAGATCCCCTGTCCCGTACATCCGCTCCCCTCCTACCTCACTGAACGGATTCGGCACAAACCGCTCCCCCGTCAAATCTCCCTTCCCCACATACCCTCGCGCCAACCCTTTCCCTCCCGTGTACAACTCTCCCGCTACTCCCACCGGCACCGCCTCCAGACCCTCATCCAGCACATACACACTCGTGTTCGAAATCGCTTTCCCGATCGGAAAGCTGCTCAGCTCTCCCCCATCTCCCTTCCTCCGGTAGCACGCCGTAAACGTCGTGTTCTCCGTTGGTCCGTATCCGTTGATCAGCGCGCACTCCGGCATCGCCTCCCCCACCTTCCGCATGTGCGCCACCGACACCACGTCTCCTCCCGCCAGAAACTGCTTCACCCCGCGCATCCGCTCCAGTTGCGTTTCCACCATCTGCTGGAATAATCCCGAGGTCAGCCACAACACCGTCACCCCGCTCCCCTCGATCACTTCCCCTAACTCTTCCATCGTCGGCATGTGCGGCGGCGCCATCACCAGCCGCGCTCCATTGCCCAGCGCTCCCCAGACCTCAAACGTTGAAACATCGAACGTCACTGAACCAAATTGCAGAAACACATCGTCGGCGCTTACCTCGAAGAAGTTCGCTCCTCTCACCAGACGGACAATTCCGCGATGCTCCACCGCTACCCCCTTCGGCTCTCCCGTCGAACCCGACGTGTAAATGATGTATGCCAGATTCCCCGCACCACTCACCGCTACGGGATTCTCCCTGCTCTTTTCGGCGATTCGCTCCCAATCTTCATCCAGCCGCAATCGCAGATAAGCGCCTTCCGGTAATTCCTTGTCTTTCCCTTGTGCGGTCAGCAGCACCGCGACATTCGCATCCTCCAGCATCCATCGCAATCTCTCCCTTGGATACGACGCATCCAGCGGCACGTATGCACCGCCCGCCTTCACGATCCCCAGCATCCCCACGATCAACTCCAAACTCCGCTCGCAGCACAGCGCCACACCAGTTTCCGCCGTCACTCCGCAGGACCGCAGGTAGTGCGCCAACTGATTCGCCCGGGCATTCAACTCCCCATAAGTCAATGACTTCTCGCCGCTCACCACCGCAATCGCGTCCGGCCTCAACTCCGCCTGCTCTTCGAACAGACGATGTACGCACCCATCCGGAATCTCCACCCCCGTCGCATTCCACTCCTTCAATACCCGCTCCCGCTCCGATCCCACTAACAGTGGTGCATCCATAATTCGTTGTTCCGGGCTTTTTGCCATCGCCTGCAAGAGGAATCGATAATGCTCAATCAGTCGTCGAACCATCCCCGAGTCAAAGAGGTCAGTGTTGTATTCCAAGAATCCGGCGATCTGGTCCCCGGCTTGAGAAAGTGACAGTGTCAAATCGAACAGCGATGCCGACGAATCCACATCTTCAGGCACTATTTCCAACCCCGGGATTGCACCCGATGGAAAGGCCTGGTTCTGAACGATGAACATAATTTGGAAGAGAGGATTGCGGCTGAGGTCTCGCTCCGGCTGCAGTTCCTCGGCGATCCGCTCGAATGGAATGTCCTGGTTGGCATGAGCCGCCAAGGTTATCGAGCGCACGCGTTGCAGTACATCGCGAAATGTGGGGTTACCGGACAAGTCGCTGCGGAGCACTACAGTGTTGACGAAGAAACCGATGAGGTCTTCCAATTCAACGTGACTGCGCCCTGCCACCGGACTCCCGACGACTATGTCCGTCTGTCCGGTATAACGCCGGAGCAAAACCTGGAAGGCACCGAGCAATAACATGAAGAGAGTGAATCCTTCACGCCCGCCGAGATCCTTTAGATCTTTTGCCAGCTTCGGGTCGAGCTTGAATCTTTCGATTGCCCCCGCAAAGGTTTGTATTCTGGGCCGAGGGCGGCTCGCCGGCAGAGTGAACTCGGGCGGAGCCCCGGCCAGAGATTCTTTCCAGTAGCTCAACTGCTTATTAAAAACGTCACCCTGCAGCCGTGACCGCTGCCACACAGCATAGTCCACGTACTGAATCGGCGGCAGTGACGCCTGGAGCAGCGATTTTCCGTCACCGAAGTTTCTGTAGCCATCGAACAATTCCCTCCAGGTCAACTCCAGCGACCAGGCGTCGGTGACGATATGGTGAATGCTCAACACAACAATGTGGTGCTCTGGGTTGAGTCGCAATAGCAGGCAGCGCAATAGTGGGCACTGTCCGAGGTCGAAAGGTTTTTGGGCTTCCTGCGCAATCGTTTCTCGAATGCGGTTCTCGTACTCACTCTCTTTGCACCCGGATGCAGGGAGGGTCACTACCCGTATCGGAAGTTCCCCATGAAGATCGATTTCCTGCCGAGGTTCGTCGCCCGCCATGGAAAAACGAGTTCGGAACACTCCGTGCCGCCGCACCAGTTCGTTCAATGCCCATTGCAGCGCCCTTTCATCCAGAGGTCCCTTGATTCTGCGCGCTTCGGTGACGTTGTAAGCCACCGATTCGGGATGTAGTTGGTCCAGAAGCCAGAGCCCTCGCTGAGCAGGGGAGAGAGGCAGCATTCTTTCGCCGTCGGCTCGTTGCAGGGCGGGAACGACCAGTCGCGGTTGGCTCGCTGCTAATTCGATTTTCCCGGCAAACTCCGCAATCGTCGGTGCTTCGAACAAGGTAGCCAGCGGCATCTCCACACCGAATGCTCGGGCAACCCGAGCGAGCGCGCGTGTCGCAAGCAGGGAGTGGCCGCCAAGCGCAAAAAAATTGTCGTAAACACATAGGTGTTCCAACCCCAGCACTTCCTCCCATATTCCGCAGAGAGTTTGCTCATGCGAATTTCGCGGCGCGACATATTCGCTTTCCCCTCCCATGAAGGATTCTTCCGGCGCAGGCAATCTCTTCCGATCAACCTTTCCGCTGCCGGTGAGTGGAAATTCTTCAATCTCCACAAATAATGCCGGCACCATAAACTCCGGCAACCGGTTCTCCAGGCACGCACGCAACTCCATCACGCTCACTGGTTCCGTATTTTTCTCCCGGATCACATAAGCCACCAGTTTCTTATCGCTTCCCTCGCCCCGCGCCACAACCACGGCATCCTTGACACCTTCGATCGCGCGCAGGCCGCTCTCCACTTCTCCAACTTCAATCCGGAACCCCCTCACCTTTACTTGCCCATCTCTTCGCCCGAGAAATTCAACTCGACCGTCGTCGAGCCATCGCGCCAAGTCGCCAGTGCGGTACAACCGAGTCCCGTTCCGACCACTAAACGGATCGGGCACAAACCGTTCCGCAGTGAGAGCAGCGCTGCTCCGATAGCCACGTCCTACTCCATCCCCGCCTGTCAGCAACTCGCCGGTTTCTCCGACGCCGCATAGGCACATGGCATCGTTTACGATGTACACCTGCGTATTTGCAATTGGACGCCCGATCGGCACACTCTTCAGGGTTTCCTCTATGTCGGCTTGACTGCTCATCGGATAACATGTCGTGAATGTGGTCCCTTCCGTTGGACCATACCCGTTAATCAAACGATGCTCCTCCGGCAGCCCCGCTATGTACTTCTTCACAATATCCAGCGGCAACACATCTCCTCCGGCCAATACCTGACGAACTTGTCTCAACTGGTCGCCCTTCTCTTCGGCCATTAGTTGAAACAGCGGAGCCGTGAGCCACAACACGCTCACCTTTTCCCGTTCCAGCACGTCCGCGATCTCCTTTAAGGTGGCTGGTCCAGGCTTCATCACAACCAGAAGCCCTCCATTCAGTAACGCCCCCCATATATCCAGCGTAGACAGATCAAACGAAAGCGGGGCCATATGCAGAACAACTTCCCGGATTCCCCATTTCATAAAGTTAGTGCCCTTGACCAGACGCACTACGCCGCGGTGCGTTACTTCCACTCCCTTTGGAACTCCCGTGGAGCCCGAGGTATACATCACGTATGCCAGGTTTTCTGGCCCGGCGCCGCTCTCGAATCCGCCTTTGTTTCTTTTCGCTATTTCCTCCCGCTCACCATCTAGACTCACAACCCGCAATCCAGCCAGTTTCGGCAGCCGCGCCACTTGTTTCTCTTCGGCCACAATAATTTCGATACCCGCATTCTTGACCATCCACTCCATCCGGTCGGCTGGATACTCGGGATCGAGCGGTACATACGTCGCTCCTGCCTTTACAATCGCCAAGATCCCCACGATCATTGAGACGGATCTCTTGATACAGATTCCGACCGCTGTTTCGAGTCGAACCCCATACTCCCGCAGATAGTGTGCGAGTTGGTTGGAACGTTCTTCGAGTTCCGTATAACTCAACTCCGCTCCCCAACAATCCCGTACCGCAACATTCGATCCACACATTCGGGCTGTCTGGGCAAATACCGCTGCCAGACTCATCTCCGGGTAGGTGCTCTTGTCCCCCCGCCATGACCACAACTGCGCTCGTTCCGCTTCTGTCAGATGACCCGCTTCCGTGGATGCCGCGAAATCGGCACTCACGGTTTGCACAGTCGAGGCCCGAGTTTCCTGAACCTCGGCTACCATTAAAGTATTTCCATTGGAGTCAACGATATTGGCCATTCGTTTGTCCTAACTCGCCACTTTTCGGGAACATTTACAGAAAGGCGGGAACACGAAATTATTTTGTATTTAGTTTTCCGCGGGAGCTGCGCCCAACAAAGCCTGCACTTCTTCATCGGAGAGACTTTCAAGCCCAGTCAGCACCTCGCTCATAGCACGCTCACGCGGACCGGGCGCGCCACCTTCGGAACCATCGGAGTGCGTATCGGGCTGTAGGTTGCGAGACCTGTATTCCTCAATTCGACACGTCAGTTCCGCAACCGTGGGCGCACGAAACAGTTCCACCAGAGGCACCGCGATTTGGAATGCGCTTCGGACTCGCGAAGCAATTTGCATTGCCAACAAGGAGTGTCCTCCGAGTTCGAAGAAGTCGTCGTGCACACCGACACGTTCCTGCTTTAGCACCTCTCCCCAGATCTCGCATAGGATCTCTTCGGTCTGGTCGCGCGGCGCGGTATAAGTCTTTTGTTCTCTCGATTCGGTCTCCGGATCGGGCAGTTGCTTATGATCGACTTTGCCATTCGGGGTGAGAGGAATATGGTCCAGACGAACGTATGTTGCAGGCACCATGTAGTCTGGCAACCGTTGTTTCAGAAAGGTTCTGAGTTCGCTGGAAGTGGGGATATCTGCTTCGCTTTGACCGAGAAGGTATGCGACCAGTCGCTTGTGTCCCGTCGCATCGGCACGCGCAACCACGATGCTCCGTTGCACATCGGCGTGGCTATCGAGAGCCGCTTCGACCTCGCCCAACTCGATGCGGAATCCGCGGATTTTCACCTGACGATCGACCCGCCCCAAAAACTCCAGACAGCCGTCCGGCCGCCATCTCGCAAGATCGCCGGTGCGATAAAGACGTCCACCGGGGAACATGCCGAAGGGATCGGGAACGAAGCGTTCCGCAGTTAACTCCGGATGTCCAAGATATCCGCGGGCAACCTGCGGCCCGCCAAAATAGAGCTCGCCCGGTACTGCTTCCGGAAGCAGTTCTCCGGTCCGGCTCAGGATATACGCAGTAGTGTTCGCGACCGGTTTCCCGATGGGTATTCGATCTCCGTCCTCAGCAGAAACGCGATGCATGGTCGACCAAATCGTCGTCTCGGTGGGCCCGTACATGTTCCATGTTTCCCTGCTTCGTTCCCTGAGCTGTCGCGCCAGTTCGGCGCTCATCTCTTCGCCGCCGCACCAGACTCTCGTCCCGGCTTGTTGCCAGCCGGCTTCAAGCAACATCCACCACGTTGCGGGAGTTGCCTGCACGATCGTCGCGCCAGCTTCCGTCAAAAGTTTCTCCAGGAGATGGCCGTCGACGACCTCATCCCGGCTGGCGATTCTTACCTGCGCCCCTGTTGTTAACGGTAAAAGGAGTTCAACTGTCGCGATATCAAAGGAAAGGGTCGTGACCGCCACTAAAATGTCGTTACTTGTGATTTGAAACTTCTTCTGCATTGAACATAGAAGGTTCGAGAGTCCCAGATGCTCTAATTGCACTCCTTTGGGCCGCCCGGTGGACCCTGACGTATAAAGTACGTACGCCAGATTTCCGGGAGAAACAGCGGCGTTCACATTGTCGGCTGGCTCGCGGCTGATCTGTTCCCAATCCCCATCCATGCAAAGCACGCGAGCGTCGCCGGCAGAAATACTTTCCAGAAGATTAGTTTGCGTCAGCAGAATCGCGGCACCAGAATCTTCCAACATATAACGCAGGCGCTCGACTGGAAATTGCGGATCTAAAGGCAGGTAAGCGCCACCCGCTTTGAGTATGCCCAGAACCGCCACGAGCATGTCGAGGGAACGGTGCAGATGAAGCGCTACCAGAACGTCAGGACCAACCCCGCACTTTCTCAAGTGGTTTCCTAACTGATTTGCGCGCCGATTCAAAGCCTCATACGTCAACTGCCCGCTTTCGTACTGTACGGCCACACCATGGGGTGTCCGTTGCGCTTGGTCTTCGAACAACGTGTGAGCACAAATTGCGGGGAACTCCGCTTCCGTTCGATTCCACTCCACTAAGAGCCGGTTCCGTTCTTCTTCTCCGATTATGGAAATCGACGAGATTCGATCTTCTTCGCATGCCGTGAGCGCAATCAGAATGTTGCGATAGTGGCCGGCCATCCGGCGGATGAAAGCCTCGTCGAATCGAAGCCTATCGTAGTTGAAACGCAAACCGACAGGGCCGGCTGACCACGCCAGCAAACAAAGTGGATAGTGAGTATGCTCGTAGCCCTTCACCTCTTCCAGAGTCAAGGCGCTTTGAGTCGTCGTTGCCAGTTCCGTGGTGGGATAGTTCTCAAACAGAACAAGAGTTTCAAAGAGCGGCTGCCCACGCTGCACCTCGCTCCACATCTGGATCGACGCCAGTGGTGCGCTTCCGTATTGCCGGGCTTCCGCTTGTTCTCGTTGAATGCGTTTTAGCCACTCTACGATAAGCTCATCCGAGGAGATAACGACGCGTACTGGAAGCGTATTGATGAACAGCCCGATCATATTCTCCACTCCGGGCAGTTCAGGTGGACGGCCGCTGACGGTCGCTCCAAACACCACATCCGGTTCGCCGCTGTAAATACTCAAGAGCAAAGCCCAGGCTGCTTGCACCAACGTGTTAAGCGTCAGTCGCTGTCGCCGGGCAAATTGCCGCAGCCCGTCGCTTTCCGATTCGCTCAGTAGCAGGATTTCATCGACGTGGTCCGGCTGCCCAGCGGAAGTTGGCGAATTTCCAATGGGCGTTGGATTGTAAAAGCCTTTCAACGCCGTGCGCCAATAAGCTTCCATCGCTCCCTGGTCCTGGCGATTCACCCATGCAATATATTCCGAATAAGGACGGCTCTTTTCCACTCGCGGCGCAGTCCCGCGGCAGGATGCCTCATATAACTCGAAGAGTTGCTGCGACAGCAATTGCACGCTCCATCCATCTAACAACATGTGATGGTGGCTCCATACCATCCAGTGAAGATCCGGCGCCAGCTTCAGTAGTGCGACCCGCATGAGCGGTGGGCGCGTTACCTCGAATCCCTGTTGCCGATCCGAACGCAGATAATCATCGAGCCCACTTTCCTGTTGAGGCCTGGATAATTCCTGCCAGTCCAACTCCTCGCAGGTAATCTCCGCTTCGCTATACACCACCTGCACCGGAGCCTGAAGATCCTCCCAGACAAAACCCGTTCGCAAAATGGGATGCATTTGGAGCAGACGCCGCCAAGCGTAGTTCCACGCAGTTTTATCGATGGTGCCGCGCAATAAGACGCTGACCTGCTCAAAGTAGTCGCCCGCCCCGGGTGCGAATAATGTATGGAAGAGCATGCCCTGCTGCATGGGCGACAGCGGATAAATATCTACAACGTTAGGCTTTGTCATTGGGTAAGTCCGAACTACTAGGAGGAAATCCGCGCCATCAAGCTGTCTAGATCTTTTTGACTCAACTGTGCGTTGGGGAAATCGGAAGGCGCGAAAGCTACTTCCGGCGAGGAGGTCGAAAGGTCAATCAACAATTGAAGAGCGGCGATGACATTTCTCGACAGCTTTTCAATCGTTTCCTGTTTATGAATGTTCTGGCTGTAATGCCAATCGATATGGAGCCGGCCGTCCACAATACCGGCTTGAACATCGAGTAAATAAATTCGTTGCGCGTCGCGGTGCCGGCTGGCGCCCGGATTTTGTGTCGCTGGGATTACCCAGGAATCGCCGGAGGATTGCGGGCCCGATTGTCCCAGGTAATTGAGACATATTTGTGCCTGCGGAAGCTCGGAAAGTTTCCGCTGAATCTCGGCCCGTCCGCTCAGATGTAGCAGCGCTCCATGTCCGAGGCCATTGCTGGGAATCGTTCGAAACTGTTCCTTCACCGCCCTCAAAGTGGCGAGTGGATTGTCGCTCACATCAACTTTGAGGTAGACCGGCACTAAGCTGGTGAACCAGCCAACGGTCCGGGAGAGGTCCACAGGTTCCCCCACCGACTCCCGCCCGTGTCCTTCCATGTTGATCAGGAGTCGGCCATCCCCGGTCCACTGCGCGAGACCATGCGCTAATGCGCCGAGAAGTACTTCTTTCACCTGAGCATGGTACGCGCCCGGAAGCTCGCGAAGAAGAAGACCGGTAGCTTGAGCATCGAGAACGGAAGCCACCGTGCAGGCCGATGATTCCGAGTTTTCTTTTCCCGAGAAATCCATGGGAATCGGATTTACCTCAGAGCGATACGTAGCAGTCCAGTACTCCTCTTCTTCATGCAGCGCGCCGGATTGCCCATAGGCCGCGAACTTCCTGGCCCATTTGCCAAAGGAAGTAGTTGGAGGAAGCAATTCGAGAGGCACACCTTTATTTACCTGGTCGTACGCCGTAATGAGATCTTCGAGCACAATGCTCCAGGAAACGGCATCAGTCGCCAAATGATGAATCACAATCAGCAGATAAATTTCGCTCTGACGTTCCATCACGGCGGCGCGAAGAAGCGGGCCTTGCTCAATATTCAGAGAAGCCTGGAACCGGTCGCACATGGCCTCAATGCCGCCGGCTTCGTTCATGATCGGGTATTCCAGATCATTCACGAACTCGACGACAGAATTCCTTTCCTGCGCCTCGATGCTCTGGGACCAACCCGAATCATTCTTGTGGAAACGCAGCCGCAAGGCATCGTGGCGGGCGATCAAATGAGCGAACACCTTTTCTGTTTCAGTTCGATCGAGCGGCCGAAGAATCCGGAATAATGCGGCCTGATTGTAATGATTTTGGTTGAGATACTGTCGCTCAAAGAAGTCGCGTTGAATCGGCGTCAGCGGGATTTCACCCGACTCGACTTCCTGGTCAGGCCGTTCTTCTTGCGTCTGGCGGATATATTCAACTACCGCCGCCAGGCTTTCCACCGTCGGATTCTCAAAAATCTGGCGTGGTGTGATTTGCAAGCCGGCTTCCGCGGCTCGCGCTGTGACTTGCAGGGTGAGAATTGAATCTCCTCCCATTTCAAAGAAATTGTCGTCTATGCTCAACTCCGAGACGCGGAGAAGCATTTTCCATAGGTCGGCGATTTGCTGCTCTTTGGCATTTCGTGGCAGTTGGAGGCTTACCGACGCGCTTTCTTGAACCTCCGCCGGATCGGGCAAAGCGCCGCGATCCAATTTACCGTTAGGCAGAAGCGGAAGCTTCGAAAGGAATGTGAAAACAACAGGCACCATGTAATCCGGCAAGCGCAATTGCAACCAGGCGCGTAGCTCCGCCGCCGACGGTGGTACGGCCGGATCGACGGGCACAACATACGCACTCAAGCGGGCGTTGCCGTTCTCTTCCTGTCGATATACCACCACGGCCTGACGGGCTTGTGCGTGGTCGGCCAGCACGCTTTCAATCTCTCCCAATTCAATCCGGAATCCGCGAAGTTTGACTTGGTTGTCGGCCCGCCCCATACAATGGAAACCGATTTCTTCCGTCCAGCGTCCGAGATCTCCTGTCCGGTACATACGCTCGCCTCCGCTCGCCGAAAAAGGATCGGGCAGAAAGCGCTCGGCAGTAAGGACTGGCCGGTTCCAGTATCCCCGGCCCAAACCAAGTCCGGAGACATATAGCTGTCCTCGAACTCCTGGTGAAACTAAATGCAGATGCCGGTCCATCACGTACAACCGGTCATTTGCGATAGGCGTGCCGATGGGCACGTCGCTCGCTTCGACGGACTCAGAACAATTCCAGGAAGTGGCGTCGATGCACGTTTCAGTGGGACCGTATAGATTGATGAGCTGCGCGCAAGCAAGCTGGCGGGAGAATTGCTTTTGTACTTCGAGAGGTAACATTTCTCCGCCACAAAATACGTATCGCAAGCTCTCGCAAGACGTGAAAGCTGCATCTTCTAACAGCATCCGGAGCAAGGTTGGAACAACCTGGATCACCGTAATGTTGTCCTTGCGGATAGCGGCGACCACCTCAGACGGAATTTGATGCGGGTCGGCCGAGTACATTACCAGCGTTCCCCCGCTCAGCAAAGGCGCGTAGAACTCCCATACCGAGGCGTCAAAACTGAAGGGTGTGCGTTGCAGGACTCTATCGGACTCGCCGAACTCAAACTCCCGAAGCATCCAGTTCATGTGGTTGCACAGGGCGCGGTGTGAAATTGCCGCGCCCTTTGGGCGTCCCGTAGTGCCCGAGGTGTAAATCACATATGCCAGGTTATCGGGACTGATCGGCACGTTCACATCGTGGGTGGGGCTTTGCGCCCATTCGGAATCCGCGTCGAGACAGACCAGCCGCTCTTCCGTAAGGGGCAACTTATCGCGAAAGCGAGTCTGGCTCAGGACTGCCCTGGGCGAAGCGTCCTCCAGCATGTAGCGCAACCGTTCAGTTGGATATTGAGGATCGAGAGGCACATACGCCCCTCCGGCTTTCAACACCGCGAGAATGGCAATCACCATGTCGATCGAGCGTTCCAGGGAGATCCCGACTAATTTCTCCGGACCCACTCCCATTGCAATCAATCGATGGGCCAGTTGATTTGATCTCGCATGCAATTGTTCTGCTGTCTGCCGCTCCCGGCCGCAGATGACCGCTTCGCGGGACACATTGCCGTTAGTCAACACCCTGAGCATCTGTGTCATAACCGCGGGAGAATCGAAATCAACCGCGACGGGATTCGAATTGAGGAGAATCTTCTTACGCTCGGCTTCGTCGCATAGTTCGATCGAATCCAGCGTCGCGGCAGGATTCGTTGCCGCTTCCATTGCCACGGCCCTAAACAACACAAGCAGTCTAAAAGCCTTTTCATCCTTTATTCGCTTGCGATCGTAGGCGATGGATAAGTGCAATCCTTGCCTTCGGCGTGCGCATATCAATTCGCACCCGAAGTCATAGGTTGTCGGTTTCTCCCAAATCACCTTCCCCTCGAATTCGAGCATCTGAGCCGGATCAACATCGTCGAGATAACGGAAGCTGCATCCTTCTGTCATCACGTCTTCTTTGCTGGAATTCTGTCGGACACGACTCCACTCGAATGTGCTTTGGGCTTGATAGGCGCTGCGAGCCACCGACTCCACCGTCTTCAACCAGGCCGCAAAGTTCCCCTCACCGTCGCACTCGACAGTGATCGGCAGATGCCGCTCGAACAAGCCGATTCCAAGCTCGAGATCTTCATCGGTTCGCCCATCAAAAACAACAGGAATCGTGATCTGCGGCTCGTCCGACATCTTGCTTAATAACAACGCCCAGCACGCCAGGAGGAAGACTTCGGCGGAAACATCGAACCGCAATGCTGCACGTTCGATCTGTTCCACAAGTGTGGGATCCAGTATCAGTGCCTCAGTAGACACAGGTTCGGAAATTCCATCTGATCGGGGCTTAAGGAATGGAATTGGGGCGTGAGCCGTTGGCGGCAAAGCTTTCCAGTAACGATCACCGTCTGCTTCCGCTTCCTGACCGAGCAGCTCATTTTGCCACTCTGAATACGACGAATATTGCAGGACTTCCGTGGTATTTCGGTCTATCGAACCGCGACATTCGGCTAGTATCTCGCTGACTAAGTTTCGGGCTGTTCTTATATCTCCATAAATGGGTTGAAGGCTCAGAATCATCCCTGACTTCTCATGACCAAAATCTACCAAAGTCACGTGAAATGACGAACGAACGGGATCGCTGCAGGCACAGTGATCGCTGGCTAAAGCGACCATTGCAGCTGCTCGATCGTCTCCGGTGCATTCCCCGTGGTCGACAACATCAAATTGGACTTGCGCGTTTAGGCCCACGATCTGAAGCGGAACCCGCATTTGCCCGGAACGCTCACACCGGGTACGGAGAATCTCGTAGCGTTCGCCCACGTTCTTACACGAACTTTCGAGAGCTCCGGCGTCAATCCGGCGGGGGACCTCGACGACCGTCACAACGCGTGAGGCAGGCGCTGCGGTTGATTCAATGCATCGCAACAAATCTCGTTGCTGGGGAGAGAGCCGAAATCCTTCGCTGAAGTGTGAAATCAACTCTCCCACAGATCGCCCGGCGCTATTGCCAAGGGCTCGCAGAATTCCTGACAACTGCTGCACTATGGTCCGTGCAACATGCGCCGTTACTCGCGAACGATCATACGTAATTTGAATTTCAGTTCGCTCTCTTACGGCCACCACCAAACACAATGGGAAGTTGGTGCGCTCGTAATTTCGCACCTCTTCGACGCGCAATTTCCCATCAGTGCCGTCCACACCTTTGCGAACAGGGTAGTTCTTAAACACGACGAGGGTATCGAACAAAGGCTTGCCGCGTTCCAAGTCACTCCATTCCTGTACCGATTGCAGCGGCGCATATTGGTAGGCTTGCGCCGCAAGGCATTGTGCCTGGATCTGTTTCAACCAATCCACAACCTGCTGCCCGCTCGCAATTTTCACTCGCATGGGCTGCGTATTAATGAAGAGGCCGACCATTGTCTCTACAGCTTCGAGTTCTGGTGGCCGCCCGGCGACCGTGATACCAAAAACAACATCGTGGTCTCCGCTGTAGCGCTGCAGAATCAGCGCCCACGCCGCCTGCGCCAGCGTACTGAGAGTCAGTTGGTGTTGGCGCGCGAAAGTCTGCAACGATTCCGTCTCGGCAACGGAAAGCTCGATAGTTTCGTCAGCATGCTCTTCCTCATTTCCATCCGCTAAACTGCTTTCTCGAACGTCGCTCAATAAGTTCGCATGAGCAAAGCCACTTAGCGTGCTCCGCCAAAAACGTTCCGCCGAGGCCAGATCCTTATGAACCAGCCACGCAATGTAGTCCTTGTAAGGCCGGCTGGGAGCCAGCCTTACCGGCTCATTCTTTACGTATCCTTCATAGAATTCAAATATCTGATCAGCCAGTACCTGCACGCTCCATCCATCGAGCAGCAAATGATGATGGCTCCAAACCCACATGTAGGCGTCGTCGGACATGCGCAGCAGCGCATGGCGCATCAGAGGAGCATGGGAGACGCTGAATCCGCGCCTCCGGTCTTCCCGCAGATACTCTGCCGATTTTGCCTTTTGCTCTATCGCATTGAACGCGCGCCAATCTTGCTCATTGATCTGCAGCTTCACTTCCCGATGAACAACCTGAATCGGCTCCTGAACTTTTTCCCATACGAACGAAGTGCGTAGTATCGGGTGCAGGTCCACCAAGGACTGCCAAGCCTTCCCCCATGCTCCGGCGTCAAACTTCCCGCGCAAAAAGCAGTTCATCTGCTGGAAGTAAAGACCCGAATTGGGGCTGGCAAGGCTGTGAAACAGCAGGCCCTTTTGCAACGGCGATAGAGGATAAAAGGTTTCGATGTTTTTCATGTTTCCTCGCGGCAACGAAACAGAGGTGACATCAGGCGGGTAGATCGGTGCGAGTATGGGGATCGGCCATTCCAACCAGTATTTTCCGCTCTCCTTTGTAGGCCTTGCGTGCATGCGCGGTCAGCATGTTGTCAATCATCAGCACGTCCCCGTGTTGCCACGAAAACAGGACACACTCCGCCAGATACGCGTTCCGCAATTCTTCAAGCACCTCGCTCTCAATTTCCCTTCCGTCACCGTAATAGGTGTTGTTCGGCAGATCGGATGTCTGGAACGTCGCCAGCAGGCCATTACGTAGTGCCGGTTCGAGAGTCGAGATATGAAAAAACGTGGCGTGGTTGAACCAAATCTCATCGTCAGTTTGTGGGTGCCGGGCCATCGCTGGACGAATTTGTCGAGTGCGCAACCGCCCTCCCTGCCACTCCCAGTCGATGCCGTGACTCTTGCAATAGCTCTCGACCACAGCCGGATCATCGGTTTGGAACGAGTTCTGCCATGTCAGTCCAAATCCCTCCCCAAAGTTACGAACATACATCCAGCCCTTTTCGGAAAACTTCTGCCGTACCGGCGTGCTTAGGCGCGCCAGAATGCGTCGCGTATCTGCGATCGGTGTTTCCCCGCCTTCGGCGGCGGGAGTAATGCAGCAAAAGTACAACTTGAGAGGAAAGGTGCGGGAATACGAATGCTCGTTGTGCGGAAAGATATCGAAGGCCGGAGGGTAATCGGTGGAAGTATAGATGTGGCCTTCCACAGTACTGCGAGGCGAAGATCGTTCCTTATATTCTAGGGGGCCGCTTGAAGTCGCTTCGATAACCCGGTTGAGATCCCGGGCATTATGTACTTCGAAGTTCCGAAAGAGTACTGCTCCATATTTCCGGCAGAGATCGTCGATTCTGGCTTTCTGGCTTGTTGCCCAACTTGCGAGATCTACTCCATTCGTTGAGGCTCGCATGACACACGGGAAGAGCTGCTCCTCTTTCAGGAACTCCATACTTACAAGGTTCTCCTGCGAGATGGGCACCGCCTTCGTGGTGCCCATCTTCCGCGACCACGGACCGCCTTGAGCCACCGCATCGGGAAATCTCATTGCGTGTTTCCTCCTTTTCTATAAATGAAATCGTTAAATGAAATCGTTTGTGCCGTGTGCTTGGATTAAGAAGGAGCATTCGATTCTTCGATTGCTTTGTAGATTTTTTCCAGATCGGACTCGCTCCAGCCAAACTCATTCGCCTTGGAGGTTGTCTGAGAGGCTTGAGGCTGGCTGCTGAGTCGAATGAATTCAGAAACGGCGCTGGTAAATGCTTCCCCCACTTTTTCCATCGTTCCCCGAGAATGGAGCGCTTCGCTGTAACCCAAATCCACCATCAGGCGGCCCTCGGTAATCCTCGCGTAGAAGTCGATTAAATAACGGTGACGCTCCTTAGGATCGCGCGAGCTTCCGCTCGATTCGGGAGCAAACCCAAATAGCGAATCTTTGGGAAATTCCTGGCTGGATTGGCCGGCATAAAGAAAATTGATCTCAGACTGCGGCATAGTTCGCAATTCAGCCGCAATGTGCTGATTGGCTCCGAGATAGCGCAACAAGCCATAGCCAATGCCACCCTGCGGAACAGAACGCACTTGAGTCCGGACCGAATCCAGGACCGCATGCAGATCGCCGCTGACCGGCCATGAAAGGAATAAAGGATAGATCGCAGTGAACCAGCCGACTGTGCGTGAGAGATCGACTTCCTCGAACAAAGGTTCGCGTCCCAGCCCTTCGACATCCACAAGTATCTGCGACGCCCCCGTCCATGCCTGCAAAGCCTTGCCCACAGAGGCGAGCAGAATCTCATGTACGTGCGCCCCCATTTTCGTCGCGCCCTGCATCAACTCTTCGGTCTGTTCACTCGAGAACAAAACAGGAACTCTGCACAGCGTGTGCTCGTAGTTGACTCCCTCGGGGAAATCGACCGGAAGCGGTTCAACTGTCTTGCGTTCCTCAGCGAGCCAATAACGGCCCTCCCGCTCTACGCTCTTCAGGCCGGCGTACTCCTCCAATTTGCGAGCCCAATACTGAAACGATGTGGTTTTGAGCGGCAGCTTCGGGTGCTGGCCTTCAGTTAACTGGAAATATGCGGTCTGTAGATCTTCAAGCACGGTCGGCCAGGAAATGCCGTCCATTCCTATGTGGTGAGCGACGATCAGCAGACGCGCGAGCCGGTCGGGACCGAAATTAAAAAGAGCCATCCGAATAATCGGGCCATCCACTATGCTGAGGCTGCTCTGAAATTCCGTTGCAGCCTTTTCCAGAGCCGAGGCCTGCTCTTCCAAAGACATGCCGCAGAAGTCGAAACTTGACAAAGGTATCGACTGGAAATCGGCAATCGACTGCTCCCAGCCGTTGTCGCCGACTTTGACCCGCAAGCGAAGGGCGTCGTGGTGCTTCACAATTTCATCGAACGCCTGTTGCAGCAGAGCTTCGGTCACTGGCTTCGTGAGTGTCACCAGAACATCCTGGTTAAATAAATTCGGACGGGTGGGCAGGCCTTCCAAGAACCACCGCTGAACCGGAGTCAGCGGAACGGCGCCCAACACCGGTTCTTGTTCGGCGTGAATCGAACGAGTATTCAGCACTGCCGCTAACGTGCGCGGTGTAGGATTTTCAAACACCTGCTTGGGGGTAACATTCAGCCCCGCCTTACGCAGCTGAGCTACCACCTGAATTCCAATGACAGAGTCGCCGCCCAATTCAAAAAAATTGTCCTCCGCTCCAATGCCCCGAATTCCTAGAAGGTCTGACCACAAATCTACGATGGCGCGCTCCTCGGAGGTTGCAGGTGGCTCGTAGGGGTTTGTTAAATCAGGACGCTCATGGCGCACCCGCTGCGAACTGGCATGGTCTTGCTGCGCCTTCTCCAGCGTTTCAGCTGCGGTCTGAGTGAGGGATTGCTTCACTCGCTTCGGGAAATCTCGAAGCGAAACGATGACCTGAGGTAAATCGTCATTGAGAACCCGGCGAAACGCTTCCACTCCGTTTGCTGAGGTCATCGCATCATGCACCGGACCGGCATTCAACCGGGCGGATTCATCGGCAGCCATTCCAACCTCGGCCCACGTGTCCCAATTGATCGCCGTGACGACGCCTGGCCTTGCCGCGGAGTGGCTGTGAGCGAATGCATCGAGGAAAGCATTGGCAGCTGCGTAGTCGGACCGGCCAATCCCGCCCAGTATCGACACCTGAGAGGAAAACAAAATCATGAAGTCGAGGCATTGTTCGCGCGTTGCCTGCTCCAGCAGGACCGCTCCTGCAGCTTTGGTTTTGATAACCGCTTCCATGTTCTTGCTGGATTGAAGGGCAAGAATCGACCCTCCCGAAGAGCCCGCTGCGTGGACAATTCCGTGGATCACGCCGAAATGCTCTAACGACTGCGAAACTGCTCCCCGCAAACTCTTTTCGTCGGAGACGTCTGCTGCCAGGACCAGCACTCTTGCCCCCTGTCCTTCCATCGCCCGTATGCGTAAAATCCGGCGGCTCGTCCGATCGCCAGCTTCGTGATTTTGGAGATGGTCGTCCCACAAATCGCGCGCGGGAAATGGAGTACGGTTAATGAGTACGAGCCGCGCTCTTACCGATCTGGCCAAAAATTCGGCGATCTCCAAGCCGAGGCCACCGAGGCCACCGGTAATAATGTAGACGCCCTCATCGCGAAGACGCCTGGGTCTAGTTCCTGCCTCCAAAGCCAGGTTTTCGAAAACGCAGGTCCACCTCTGGTTGCCGCGATAAGCGACGAAGGGATCGCGCTGGCGTTCTCGTAATTCATTTTCCAAGCGCACAAATAATCTCGACTCCTCGACGCTGTCAGCGGCGGGCAATGCAATATCGATGAGCTCACAAGTAACGCCCGGCACTTCCTGCGCAATAACCCGCGCAGGCCCCAGCAATAATGCTTTTTGCGGCCTCAGAGCTTCGGCGCCCGTTATGCGGTATAAACCGCTCGTGAGTACTCCCAGATGAATCGCTTCACTGCCTTGCCGGCTGGTGAGGCCTTGTACTAAAGCCAGGAAATTGCCGAGTTCAGTCGATTCCGAAACGGCAACGTCTCCGGCGTTAGCCAGAGTGGAGCCCGGTCTGGTGAAATCGGCGACGATACAAGGAACGGCGTCCCTGTTCTTGAAGTCGCGAAGAAGATGATCAAAATCCGGCTCTCGCAAGGTTTCGCCGGTTGCGATTCCGTGACTTTCCCGCTCTGGGGCCGCAATTCGAACTACCAAATCACCTCGCCCCTCCACCCAAGTCGCAAATCGGGATCCAAATGTATTCGCGCCGGAAAACACGATCCAGTTTATGCAGCCCCGGCTTTCGTCCGCTCCCGCAAGAACGGACTGCTTCCAGACCGGAACGTAAAAGCAATGGGAGATGTCATTTTCCCGCTTCAGGGAATCGGTCGGTGAGGTTGGATCATTGACTTCTTGCGGTTTTTCCAGAAAGTAGCGCTTCCGCTGAAAGGGATATCCTGGCAATGACACACGCCGTCGCGCCCGCTTGGAGTGCAGTTTCGCCCATTCAATTTTCCGTCCCAGCTTCCATAACTCACCGGCAGCCTTGAGCCAGTTCTCCCGCTCGTGAGCGGCATCCGTGCTGCTGCCTAAAGAAGTCACGAGCGAATTGCCTGTACCCTCGCCCATCGCCTCGCGCAATAAGCCGGTTAGCGTTGCTCCTGGACCAACCTCAAGAAATACTGCCGGAAAATCCTTCGCGAGATATGCGCATCCATCGCCGAAGCGAACTGTGGAACGAAGATGCCGTGTCCAATACTCGGGACTCGCGGCTTCTGCTGCCGTAATCGGTAACCCCGTTACGTTCGAGATGTAAGGAATCTGTGGTGCCTTCAGTTCAAGTCCCGCAATCTTGCGTGCCAGCGGTTCCATAACTGATTCCATCATCGCGGAGTGGAAGGCATGAGAAGTACGAAGTCTGCGGAAAACCACGCCCTCCCGCGACAATTCTGCTTCGAACCCAGCCACGCCTTCCGTCGGCCCAGCGACCACGCACCGGCGCGCACCATTTACAGCGGCCAAATCCAGTGCAGGCGGAATTATTGCCAGAAGTTCCCGCTCCCCAAGAAGAACCGAAGTCATCGCGCCTCGCGGCGCTTTCTGCATCATTGCGGCGCGGGCACATACCACGGAGATGGCCTGTTCCAGCGAGAAAACGCCGGCTACACAAGCCGCAACATACTCGCCTACGCTATGTCCAAGCATAGCTTTGGGCCGGATTCCAAGACTCATCCAGAATTGAGACAACGAATAGTCCACCGAAAATACGGCGATTTGCGTCACCCGCGTCTCATCCAAGCCCCTTCCATTGGTGGAGACATTCGGAACCCGCGGGTACAAATATTCTCGAAAATCAAAATCCAGTTCCCGCCTGGCGATTTCCGCGCATCGGTTCATGCAGTTCGCAAATACCGGCTCCGAGTCGTACAACTTTGCGCTCATGTTTGCGTACTGTGTACCCTGCCCCGGAAACAGGAAAACAACGGCCGGTTCAGACTTGATGGCCACACCGGGGTGAACACTTTCCACCATCTTGTTCAGTTGGCGGCTGGCTTCTTGCGTATGCCTGCACACAAGGGCGCGCCGGTGGGCAAATGCCCTCCGGCCCACCTGCAATGTGTAGGCGACATCCGCCAATTCTGCATCGGGAGTATTTTCCAAATACCACGCCAATCTACCCGCAGCCATCCGGACGGCAGCGTCCGTCTTTCCCGAGAGAACAATCAACTGGTGCTCTTCGCCGCCGGCCTTTACTTCGCGTAGTGGAGCTTCTTGCACGATCGCGTGAGCATTTGTGCCGCCGATTCCGAAGGAGCTGACCCCCGCAATCCTGACTCCCGAGCGTTGATTCCATTCCTGGAGTTGGCTCGATACTCGGAACGGCGAGCGTTCGAGATCGATCTGAGGATTCGCTTTCTGAAAATGCAAACTTGGAGGAATTTTCTTATGCTGCAGGGCAAGAACTACTTTGATAAGTGCGGCGATTCCGGCAGCCGCGTCGAGATGCCCGATGTTCGTCTTCACTGATCCCAGCGCGCAAGGCTCGGCTCGCAGGGTAGAAGTCGCAAATACACGCGTCAACGCTTCCACTTCAACAGGATCGCCCAATGGAGTGCCAGTGCCATGCGCTTCCACGTAGCTAACCATCCCCGGATCGACTCCGGCGAGGGACTGCGCGGACGCGATCACATCCGCCTGGCCAAGAACGCTTGGAGCCGTGAACCCTACTTTGCTCGAGCCATCATTATTAATAGCCGACGCCCGGATAACGGCGTAGACGTTGTCTCCATCTGCAACAGCCTCGGCCAAGCGTTTCAATACCACCAAGCCAACACCACTACCCGAAATGGTTCCGCGCGCATCGGCATCGAAGGCGCGACAATGCCCATCCGGAGAAAGAATCCCGCCCTCCTGGTAGTGATAGCCCTCTTCCTGAGGACAGGAGATCGAGACGCCGCCCGCCAACGCCATGTCGCACTCATATCCCAGCAAGCTCTGGCATGCTAGATGTACCGCGGTTAGCGACGTGGAACATGCGGTTTGCACGTTCACGGCCGGCCCGCGGAGATCGAGTTTGTAGGCGACGCGAGTGGAAAGCGATGCCAGATCATTGCCCAGAACGACTTTCATCCCGTCGAAACACTCGCTCCAGTCGGGATACACCGCAATATTGTTGAAGAAGTAACGGTTGGGCGAGGCTCCAGCAAAAATACCCGTTTTACCCGCGTAGGCCGCGGGGTCATAGCCGGCATCTTCGAGCGCATTCCAGGCGCACTCCAGAAGAACGCGATGCTGTGGATCGGTGAGCTCTGCTTCTCTGGGCGTAAACCCAAAAAAATCGGCATCGAACAGATCAGCTCCGTCTAAAATTCCGCGCGCTTTAATATAGGTCGAACTCTCAAGATCGGCAGAGCTTACTCCGGCATTGCGCAATTGTTCATCCGAGAAGCGGGCGATACACTCAACGCCGCTGGCCAAGTTTCGCCAGAACTCGGAGATATCGGAAGCTCCGGGGAAACGCCCCGACATTCCGATAATCGCGATGCCGTCGATGCCAGTGCCAGCAAGATTGCTCATTGCGCCTGCTTCTCCAACTCCACAATTTCCTTTCTCCGCTGCAGCGAAATCTTCCTCTTACTTACGCGTTCTTCCAGACTGAGTAGTTCGGCCTGCTCCACCTTCGACCCGGCAAGATGCTGAGCGAGCGCCCGCACCGTCGGATGCGCGAGCAAATCCACGACGGTCACATCCGAATTCAACGTGCTCTGCAGTTTGAAGTGGACTTGAAATAACGCCAGGGAATGCCCGCCTAACTCGAAAAAATTATCTTCAGCGCCAACGTCGTTAACGGCGAGCACTTCTTTCCACACATCGGCAATCGCCATCTCAATATCACCCCGGGGAACCTCACCATCGCCTTCACTGCGCCTCATCCGCTTCGACAATGCCTGACGGTCGACTTTTCCGTTCGAGGTTAGAGGGAGGCGATCAAGGCTTACAAAGGCGGAGGGAATCATGTATTCAGGAAGTACGTGCAATAGCTGCGTGCGGATATCGCCGACCCACTGGTCGTGCGTCTGCGAAGCATCGCGGAGAACGACGTAGCCCGCCAGGTGTCGATTCGCCGTCACATCTCCGCGGACCACAACGGCCGCATCCTCAACTCCCGCTAACTTCCGCAACTCCGCCTCAACCTCGCCGATTTCGATCCGGTAGCCGCGAATCTTGACCTGCCCATCGTTCCGGCCCAGATATTCCAGATTCCCGTCCTCGCGCCAACGCGCCAGATCGCCCGTTCGGTACATGCGTCCGCCCGCGACGCTGCTAAAGACATCCGGAAGAAATCGTTCTGCAGTGGCGCCCGGCTGATTGCAGTAACCATGGCCGACGCATTCGCCGCCGATGTAAATCTCTCCTACTACTTCGGTGGGCTGCAGTTGAAACTCCTCGTTCAATACGTAAATCGAGGTATTCGCAATTGGCCGTCCGATCGGAACGGCTCCCTCCGCCGCCTTACCCGGCGGAACTTCATACACACAACACCCCACGGTGGTTTCGGTCGGTCCATACTCGTTAATAAATCGCGTCTCCGCAGCTCGCTCTCGCCAGAAGCTTAGCGACTCTCCGTAAAGGGCTTCCCCTCCGATCACGACCGCTCCCACCGACGCCGCGCATTCTTCGGGCTTCAGAAAATGTTGCGCCAGGCTCATCTCGGCCGGGGTCAACTTCAAAACAAACGGGCCCGGTTTCAACAGCTCTTCCTTCAACTTCTCAACCGCCGGTTCGCCGGTGAGCAGCACGGCGGTTTTCCCGGCAACCAGAGGCCCCCACAATGTGGTCACTGTCAGATCAAAGGCAACCGTCGAAGTCACAAGCGCACCGGCGCCCTCAGCCATCGCGTACGCTCTCGTAGACCAATTTAGGTAGTTGATCAACGTGCGGTGTGGAATCAGGACACCCTTCGGCTTGCCGGTCGACCCGGACGTATAAATGATGTACGCCAGACTTTCCGGGTAAGACTTGATCTGTAAACTGGCTCCACTTTGCCGTTGGATGGTCTCATCATCCCGATCCAGGCAAATCACATTAATATGGGCGGGGAATAAAGAAGCGAAGGCTTCCAGGGTAATCACCAACTGAATCTTCGCGTCCTCCAGGATGAAGCCAATTCTCTCCGCCGGGTAAGCTGGGTCGAGGGGAACGTAGGCAGCGCCAGCCTTCAATACGGCCATCAATACCGTAACTAAACCGGGTGATTTCGGAATGCAAACGGCAGCAGCGCCACCTCGAACCAAGCCCTGTTGTCTGAGATACGACGCCAACCGGTTCGCCTGTTCATTCAGTTCTCCATACGTTAACCGGCTGCCGTTAGCGATAATCGCCACAGCCTCATGGTTCTTGAAGGCCTGTTCTTCCACCAATTCATGAAGACCAGAATGCCGGGAATATTCGTGAACTGAGCGATTTGGAGTAATTGCGAGCGCCTGCTTCTCCTCCAAACCCAATATTTCTAGTTCTCCGCAAGTGGCATCCGGTTGGCGCAGGGCGCACTCGAGCAAGGCCTTGAGTGAAGCTGACATACGCTCGATCCGCTGCCCAGTAAAACTTCGGCCGTCGTAGTGAATATTCAGCGCAATATCTGAATCCCGGCGCATGCCCTGTAACTTAATGGGTAATTTTTCTGGACTAGAAATCAGTCTTTCCATACGGGCAGAGAGAGCGGAGTTTTCAGGTGTCAGCCGGGCGTCAGAGTATTCGAAGCAGAAGGAAAAGCCCGGATCTTGCGCCTCTTGCGATGCGCTTCTTGGGTCGTAGTATTCCTGGTGCAGTTCGCCTCCTTCCATGGCCGCGGACACTTTCTGCAAAAAATCGCAAAACGGAATCTTCGCATTTACGGCGGCGACTAACGGAACATAGCGCGACAACGGACCGAGGGCCGGCTTGAGGTCTTCGTGGATTCGTCCGTCACACTGCAACCCCACAATCGGTTCAGATTCTCCTGTGAAACGGGAAAACAAAAGCATCCAACATGCCAACAGGACCGCCGACTCCGGCACGGCTCTCTTCGCTGCGAGTTCCGTCAACCACGCCAGCGCTTCCGGCTCCAAAACGAAGCCAACTAATTCCGATTGAGATGGGTGGTCGCCCTGCGCGACTACTTGACCGGGCAAACGGGATATTTGCCGGGAGGGAGTCAGAGACGACCAATAACTCCGTGCTTCTCTAAACTCTTCGGACGACAAAAACTGTTGCAGACATTCCGCAAGGTCGGCATACTGCACCATCTCCGCACTCTCCGTGCTCTCCTGGATGAGCGTCTTGACCAAGCGGATCAACGTGGCCTCATCTCCGCACAAATTTGAGAGTGCCAAGATCACAAAGGATCTGTTGTGCTTACACCGAGCCAGCCTGACGCACAGCGACGATTGGGTTCCGCAGGCACACTTCTCGATTGCTTCACGAAAGATCTTATCGCCTTCCTTGTTCAGCGATTTCGCATCCAGTGTCTCGAAGTTGTACTCGATCACGGCAACTGACTTATTCTCTCGGATGCTTTGCAGCGGAATATTCATCCCCGGAAAGACTTGCAGATCGGTTCTCAGAATTTCATGCCGATGCATGGCTGCGCTTAATCTCGAATGAATTTGTTCCGCGCGAATATCGCCGTCGATTTGCGCCAGGCAGGCGACGACGCCGGTTGATCCGGGGGTCTTTTCGCCGGCCATCCAAATGCTCTCCTGTTGCGGAGAAAGGCGGAAGCCGCTGACAGTAGCTTGCATAATTTGTTAAACCGAAGGTTTAGAGCAGAAGAATATTCGGGCTATTTGGCGTGTTTCGCCGATTGTTAAGTAGACAAGTTCATGGAAGAGCGGATCACGCTTGTGCGGCAACTCGCTTTACGTTTTTCAGCAATGTCAGGCTGCCCGACCGCACTTCCGAAGCTTGAGTTTCGAAGAATTCACGGTCAATCCGATTCAAATGGCTGTAGCAATCTTCCAAAGGCGCCGTCGGCCGCAGGCTGGCATCATGCAGTAAGGTGGTGAACTTTTTCATCAGACGCTGCCCATAGGCCAGATCAAATCGTGCGGGGTTAAATTCGCATTCCAAATCGATCTTGGCACCCTCCAGGCGAACGCTCACGAGGAGGTCACATTTCAAGCTATTGGAGGGCAACGGTACCTGTTTTATATTTAGCTCCCCGAATCGGACCGCTTTCTCATTATCTCGATGAAAGCTCAGCATGACTCTGAAAAATGGATGTACATCCGGTTCTCTGGGAGGCGCCAGCTCTTCCACGACTTTCTGAAATGGGATAGTTCTGTGCGCAAACGCCCGGAAGGCCGTCGCGCGAGTTTGCTGTGCCAGCTTCGCAAATGTCATGTTCCGCTCAAGTTTCGTACGCAGCACGATCGTGTTGACGAAGTATCCAATCAGTCGTTCCATCTCGTTGCCACCGCGTGTTGAGATGGGTGTACCAATCAGGATGTCATCCATCCCCGTATGCTGGCCCAGGGTTGCCGCGAGAGCTGCCAATAGAAGTGCAAACGGCGTGCTCCTGTAGGTCGCACATAGCGCGAGGCATCTCTCCGCGGTTTGGCCATCAATCGACCTCCCGTAAACCGAACTCTCGTCGGCCGCAAGAGGAGCGCAGCTGCGCTTTTCGCCAAGAGGCAGGGCCGCCGGCGCTCCGGCCAGTTCCCTCCGCCAAAAAACCAGCTCTCGTTGCATCTCCGGACCCAGCATCCAGCAGCGCTGTTCCTCCGCATAGTCCGAATACTGCATGGGTAGAGGTCGCTCTGCCATAGTCCGGCCTTCGACGCTCGCTTCGTAAACCGAAGCCAGTTCATCCCGAAAAATCGAGAGTGATCCCTCGTCGCAGGCAATATGGTGCAACACCACGAGCAGCGTGTGCTGGTCTGCGCCACGGCAGAAAAGCCTTACCCGAACCGGCCACTCTCGCTCCAGAAAGAACGGACGGCTGGCCTCATCATCAATAACTTTCCGAATCTCCTCTTCTCGAGCCGGGGAAGTTTCGGACCAGCTAATTTCTTTGATGGCAACCGGCACAGCGCTGTCAACTTCGATGAACGGAAGGCTCTCCTTGACGAAGTACCGCGTCCTCAGCACTTCATGCCTGCGCACCAGCACGTCGAAGGCGTTCTGCAACGCAGCCTTATCCAGTTTGCCCGATAAACTGACCGCCAGGGGGACATTGAACTTTTCTGGATTTGGGCTCATCAGATGTCCCAGCAGTAGACTCTCTTGCATCACTGAGAGCCTGCGACTACGCTCGCGCGCGGGCCGCGCCACGACACTTTCCTCGCTGACGCCGACCAGTATCCTATCCGGTGATTCTTTGGTTTGATCCGCAAGCTTAAACATAGCCGTTATATGCCATCGGGAGCCTGCACTTATGCTTTCTGTGCTTCTACCGGCTGCGTTTGCTGCACATCGAGGAGATTTTGCTCCTGTGCAACCGATTCCCTCTCACGCTCTATGTACTCCGCCAATCTAGCGATAGTTCCAAGATCGAAGAGAATTTCGAGGGGAATATCCATTTCGCATTCGTGCCGCAACTTGGATGTGATTCGAATCGCATTCAGCGAATTTCCTCCCAGATCCAGGAAATCGTCCTCGACTCCAATCGGACTGATCCCGAGCACCTGGGACCATACCGAGCAGAGTTTCTCCTCAATCTCGTTGCCTGGTGCTCGAAAAGTATCCGTAGTCACGTCTTCACGTTGGGGGACGGGCAGGGCCGCGCGGTCAATCTTCCCTCCGACCGTCAATGGGATCCGGTCAAGCTCAACCAGAATTGCTGGCACCATATAGTCGGGTAGTTTTTCTTCCAGATACGCCTTTAACTGCCCACTGCTGATGCGCTGTCCTGCAGCTGCTCGTGACTCAAAATACCCCACGAGTTGCTTCTCGCCAGACGTATCCTGCCACACGATGACGGTGGAATGCCTGACCTCGGGGTGTCCACACATCGCCGTTTCAATTTCTCCGAGCTCAACTCGAAACCCGCGCAGCTTTACCTGATGGTCCGATCGCCCTATAAATTCGATTGCGCCGGTACTCGTCCAACAAGCCAAATCGCCGGTCCGATACAATCGTTCACCCGGCTGCTTGCCGAAGGGATTCGGCACAAAGCGCAAAGCCGTGAGCTCCGGAGAATCCAGATACCCTCGCGCCAGGCCGGCGCCGCCTAAATAAAGACCACCAACGGCCTTCACTGGAACCGGCTGCAAGTCGTCATTCAGAACATAAGCTTGGGTGTTAGTGATCGCCCTGCCGATCGGCACCGTCTTCGCACCATTCTCCACTTCCTTGACGTCGTAATAAGTTGAGAACGTGGTGACTTCGGTCGGCCCATAAACGTGAACCAGACGCCCCGGAGCGCCGTGCTCCAATACCATTTTCATGCAATCGGGGTCCACTGCCTCTCCTCCGGTGAAAAGACAATCCAATGCCTGGAAGGCATGCGGAACATCGCGCACGATTTGATTAAATAACGCCGTAGTCAAGAAGATCAGGTTGATTCCGCGAGTTTCGATGACCTCGGCAATCCGTTTGGGATCGAGAATCTCATCCTTTTCGACAATCTCGATCCGCATCCCATTCAAAAGCGCTCCCCAGATTTCGAAAGTTGCGGCATCGAAGGAAATGCTCGAGGCTTGCGCCATCGTTTTCCGCGCACCGAGCTCGACATAGTTCGGATTACAAACTAATCGATTGATGGCCCGGTGATCGATCATTACTCCTTTAGGAATTCCGGTGGAACCCGACGTGTAAATCACGTACGCAAGATTCGTCGGCTTCACATTGCATCGTGGATTTTCCGTGGTTCCGGTGTTGGTCTCACCCCAATTGGTATCGAGGGAAAGAATCTCGACCCCGTGATCCGCGAGTGAACCGGCATATTGACTCTCCGTCAACAGTAGCGCCGCACGCGAGTCCTGCAGTAGCAACTTCAACCTTTGCGGCGGGTAATCCGGATCGATCGGAACATATGCGCCACCAGCTTTAATGATTCCCAGAAGAGCCACGATCATCCGCGGCGATCGCGCTAGGCAAAACGCAACTCGAACATCGGGTCCTACACGACGACTCCTTAGATGAGCGGCGAGTTTGTTCGCCCGCTCGTTCAACTCCCGATATGTCACTTTTTCATCGCCGTGCGCAACCGCCACATCATCTGGGCGGAGTGCAACCTGCTGCTCAAAAAGCTCTTGCACACAGCGAGAGTCCGGGAACTCTCTGCGTGTCTGATTCCATCTTTCAACGACTCTCTGAACTTCATCTTCAGACAGAAGACAGCTCTCATCGTGGTGACTTCGCACATCACGGGCAAGTGTCTCTAAAACATTTGCGTAACATGCCGCCATTTCTTGCATGTCCTGCTCGGAGAACCGAGTGCGGTCGCAATGCAACTCGAAGGTCAGAACACCCGACGCCGCGTCGATCTGGCACGCGGCCATTAATGCGAACTCCGTTTCTGAAATGTCGACATTCCGCACAAGTTCGACATCCGTCCCGCGAAGAAGACTGCTGGCGGAATGAAAATGCAGATAGTGAAACTCGGTCTCCAGCAGCGTGCCCGACGGGTATTCGCTCTGCAGCGCGGCCAACGGGTAGTTGCGGAAATCCAGCAACTCCGTTTCTTTGGCGAAGACGCGCCGGATCAAATCTGACCAGCTCTCCTGGGCTAAATGAAAACGAAATGGCGTGGTATTCAAGAAGAGACCTCGCGCGTCTGTTGCCCCATCCTCATTCGGGCGGCCGTGGGTGGCCAGACCTGTCAGTACTTCTTTTTGTCCAGATCGAACGCTAAGCGCCTTAAGATGTGCGGCAAATAGAACCGTCTTCAACGGGACAGATAGTTCTGCCGCGATTCCTCCCAGCGTCTGGGAGAGCGAAGATGAGATGGCAACCGGAAGAACTCGGATTCGCGGACCGGTCACCGGCTCAGTCGATATAGTTCTTGGAAGGTGAAGGGGTGTAACCTCACGCAGTTCTTGGCCCCAGAATTCGCGACAGTCCTTTGACTCCAGGAGCTGCCTCTCCCGAAAGACATAATCGCGAAACATGCTGGCGGGAGGCTGTGCAACCGGCAATATCGGATCGGCGCAAAGGTCATAATGCACCTTGAACAGTTCCGCGATCGTGGACGTCATGCTCCATCCGTCGATGGCAGCATGGCACTCGGAAAGCGTAAACCAGAATGTGTCGTCGCTGAAGCGATGGATCTGAAAACGGATCAGTGGAGGCCGTGAAAGATCGAACAGCTGATGCCACTCCTCATCCATAAACCGCCGCAAGATCCCGTCCCGTTCTTCGCTGGGCAGGTGGCGAAGATCATGCACAGAAATTGGCATCTCGGCGCTGCGATGAACTAGTTGTAGAGGCTCGCTATATGAAGTCAAATCGAATGACGTTCGTAAAATCGGGTGCCGGGCGACCAGACGGCGCGCGCTTTCCTGCAGATTCTTTTCGTCAAACCATCCCCGGATTTCGTAGGAACAAACATTGTGATAGCGCGGACGATCGGCCGTCAGTTGCATCTGATACAGCATTCCAAGCTGTAATTGCGTAAGCGGATAGGCGTCTTCAACGTCCTGCGGCAACCGCACGCGATCTTCTTCCGGGATCATTGCGAACGCGTCGATTCTCTCCGGCTCAGCCGCTTCCGCATCCACTATGGGCAACTCAATATGTTTCGCAAGTTCAGAAATCGTTTGATGACGAAAAATCTCGTTAAGCGAGAAGCTGAGCCCTTTCGCTTTAGCCATTGCCATCACGCGGACGCTGCGAATGGAATCTCCTCCCAGGGAGAAGTAATTGTCATGAATCCCAATCTGCCTAAGGCCCAAGACCTCGCACCATATCGCAGCAAGTATTTTTTCTGAGGGAGTACGAGGCTCCGCATATTGAGGGCGGGCTGCCAACCTATCCACACGCGAGAGTGCGCTGCGATCGACTTTACCGTTGGCGGTAACTGGAATGTTCGCGAGTTCAAAGATTGCCGCCGGCAGCATGTATTGCGGAAGCCGACTACGCAAGTGAGCCTCAAGATCATCCGTCCCTCGCGCTTCCTTATTTGCCTTGCGAGTGACGTATCCAATCAGACTCTTGTGTCCCGCTTTGTCTTGTTCCTGGACCACGACGGCATTTGAGATGGAGGGGTGGGAACGAAGTGCGGCTTCGATGTCGCCTAACTCGATCCGGTAGCCGCGGATCTTCACCTGATCGTCGTTCCTCCCTACATACTCCAACCCCCGCAGGCCCCACCGTCCCAAGTCCCCCGTCCGGTACATCCTCCGACCCGCTTCCCCGTAGTACGGGTCCGGCACAAACCGCTCCCCCGTCACTCCGCTCTCCCCCCAGTACCCTCGCCCCACTCCCGCTCCCCCTATGTAGATCTCTCCCACTCCTCCCCTTCCCACCATCCTCAGCTCTTCATCCAATACATACATCTTCGTGTTCGCTATCGGCTCTCCGATCGCCACCGCTCCCCGTTCCTCATCCTCCTCCTTCACCTCGTACACACAACAGCCCACCACCGTCTCCGTCGGTCCGTACTCATTGATCAGCCGCGTCCCCTTCGCTTCTTCCCCACGCCAAAACTCCAGACTCTCTCCATACAACGCCTCTCCCCCTATCACCACCGCTCCCACCCGCCCCACCATCCCCTTCCCCACCAGCATCCCGTTCAACATCCCCACATGCGCCGGCGTCACCTTGATCAGCGTCCAATCCTCACCCCCAAGAATCCCTTCCTTCAACCCCTCCGCCCCTCCACTCTCCTCCACCAGCACCAAACGCTTTCCCCACGCCAGCGCTCCCCACAAACTCGTCACACTCAGATCGAATCCCAGCGGTGAGTGCAGCAGCATCCCCTCTCCCCTCTCCACCTCATACGCTTCCCTCATCCACTCCAGATAATTCACCAAACCCCCCTGCTCGATCATCACTCCCTTCGGCCGCCCCGTCGATCCCGACGTGTACATCACATACGCCAGATTCCTTCCTCCCGCCTCGTTCTCCGGCTTCGCCCTGCTCTCCTCCCTCCTCGTCTCTTCCTCCACCACCACCCACTTCCACTTCTCTCCCCACCCTCGCTTCTCCATCTCCTCCCGCTGCTTCCGGCTCGTCAACACCACCACTGGCCCGATCTCCTCCAACATCCCTCGCAGCCGCTCTTCCGGCGTGTTCACCTCCAACGGCACATACGCTCCACCCGCCTTCCACACCCCCAGCAACCCCATCACCATCTCCGCCGATCGCTCCATCATGATCCCTACACAGCTCTCCGCCCGCACTCCTTCCCGCCGCAACCGCTGCCCCACCTGATTACTTCCATCCTCGATCTCCCCATAACTCCACCGCCGTCCTCCCATCTCCACCGCCGTCTTCTCCCGCCCTCTCCTCACCTGCTCCTCGAATAACTCGTGCACGCATCTCACTCCACTCCCCTCTCGCTCCGTCCGGTTCCGCTCCTCCCATCTCTCCCTCTCCCCGCCACTCATCTCCCACATCTTCCCCGCTTCCTCTTCTCCTCCTCCTCCTCTCCCCACTTCCCCCAGCCCCTCTCCCAACTGCTCCAACATCAACTCCCCGTCCCATTCCCCTTCCTCATACTCCAACTCCATCTCCATCCCTTCCGCACTCACTCCGCACCGCAACTCCAATCCTTCCCCTCCTCCCACCACCTCCACTCGCTCCAGCTTCACTTCCACTCCATCCTTCCCCTCCCACTCTCCCGCTTCCTCCACATACCTGTACCGTTTCCCTCCTCCCTCCATCCCCACGTAGTACTCCTCCCACTCCTTCATCTCTTCCCTCTGCTCTTTCACTTCTCCTAAAATCCCCCCGTACTTCTTCCCCTTCTCCACCTTCACCCGCATCGGCAGATACCGCCCATACAACCCCACCGCTCTCTCCAACACCTCGTTCCCTCTTCCTTCCTCCCAACTCTCTATCTCCACCCCATCTTCCCCTCCTCCCCATCCTCCCCTCCACAACACCACCCCCCAGCAACTCATTACCACTTCCTTCAACCCACTCCCTCTCCCCTCTCCCACTCTCCGCAGTACTTCCACTTCCTCTTTCCCCACTCTCTTCTTCTTCCTCTCCCGCTTCCTCTGTTTCCCTTCCTCTCCTTCCTCCCCTTCCTTCCCTTTTCCCTCACCACCCTCACCCTCCCTCCTCCTCTTTTTTCCTCCCTCCCATCCCCGCGTCCGCCTAGCCCAATACTCTCTTCCCGCTTCTCCCTCTTCCCCTTCTCCCAACCCCTCCTGCCACGCCACATACTGCGCATACTGCAAAACTTCTTCTCCCTCTTCTTCACACCACCCCAACTCCGCCAACTCCCTCGCCATGTTCCTCACCGACCGCGCATCTCCGCTCTCTCCCCACACTCTTACCACCATCCACCATCCCCCTTCTCCCAGCTCCGCCATCCTCACCGCTACGACCGGCCCTCTCCCTACATCCAATCCCTTCCCTCTTTTTTCTTCCTCCCACATCTCCTCTTTCCCTCTCCTCTGCTCCTCTTCTCCCTTTCCCCTCCAATCCTCATACCTCACCTCCACCCTCCCTTCCTCCTCCACCACCTGCACTCTCCTCCTCCTCCTCCCTCCTCCCTCCTCCTCTCCCCCCACCTCCACGTACCTCGTCCGCAACACCTCATGCCTTCCCACCCATCCCCTCACCCTCCCCTCCATCTCCTCCCTACCCCCTCTCACCCCTCTCACTCCCACCCCACCCACCACCACCTCCCCTCTCACAGCTATCTGCTGCACTGACTCCTCGTAACCTCGTATTT
>Ga0210385_10000292_pt1 | contig 42301 bp, 36 predicted proteins | sample IncBWH26OmetaG_FD_160107 | JGI IMG/M metagenome (GOLD analysis project Ga0210385, IMG submission 160107) | Forest soil microbial communities from Barre Woods Harvard Forest LTER site, Petersham, Massachusetts, United States - Inc-BW-H-26-O ...
GTATGCATCAAGTCGCAAAACTGGGGCTATTGGTCGCTGTCCTGACGATCGGCGGTTGCGCCACAAATAGTTATCAGAAGGTGTCCAACGGTGACACCCCAATCTACTGCGACTCCCCTAAGGACGACGCTGACTGCGACAGGGACGAAGATGCGGATGATCAATATCGGGTTCGAGTTCAGCTCCCAGGCAAGACCCCGGCGCCACCACCGCCGTCGCCAAGCGACTCTGATATTCCGAACTTTCCGCAAGGGCCGCCCCGGTAAGGAGTACCTTTGAGATGTGGTAGCGCCGGCAAAGCGGACCAAATTTTCAGGGGTCGAATAGACGCCTGACATGAGTTCGAGCGGACGCGCCCTGAATAAACTGCCCGGCATTTCACCGCGTGCGACCGGTGCAGCAATGCGGTGCCGCGCCACTCGACCTTGGCGCTTGGCCACCACGCAAAGACAGCGGAAGTTTCTCACCCGAACCCGGTGATCAGCGGGGTAACGTCGTCATTTACCAATTTGGCTAGGTGAAGAAGCACTGGATCCTGGTGGATACGCGCTGTGAGGTGCAACTGTGGCACCGGCGACAGCGCCAGTGACTCAGCTGACTCGGTGTCATTCCAGGGTACGCACCCGACTAAAGGGCCAATCCTTTACCGGTATTGACGAGCACACTGCCGCGATACCGCGCCGCAACCGACACACCTCAATTGGATGTGGTGATCGGATCGCTCCAGACGCGACGTTCGAGGTCCGCGAACCTTGGGTCGCTGCGGATCGCATCGAAGTAGGGATGTACCTTCAGAAACTGCAGGATATTCGACTGTTCGAGATAGGCCTGCTCGAGCGCGCGGAAGGCGGCCTCCTTGTCGCCGAGCCCAATATAGGCGTTCACGAAAGCCGCGGCGGGCACGTACCCTGCCTCACGGCGGCGTTGCAGGTCGGCGAGTAGCCTCAAGGCATCGGCGCGTCGTCCCGAGCGGGCATAGGCGCGAATGAGCACGCCGATCGCAGCCGGGCTGCCCTTTGAGGCCGCAATCGTCTTTTCCAGTACCGGGACGGCCTCGGCATCGCGCCCCGCCGCGCTGAGAACGAACCCGAGTGTCGAGAGCGCATCGAGCTGGTCGGACTGCACTGCAAGCACGCTATGCAGTTCCTGTATCGCCTCCTCGTAGCGATGCGATTGGAACAGGATCCAGGCCACTTCGGCGCCCGGCACCGCAATGGGGTCGAGCCGCTGTCCGCGCCGTACCCACGAGATCGCCTCGTCCGTGCGGCCCTGGCACACCAGCCACAGCGCCAGTCCCCAGGCAGCGGTTGCATTGTTTGGGCTTAAATCGAGGGCACGCCGGTATTCGACCTCGGCCTGGCGCCATTGCCACTGTTCCTGCTCGATGTTCGCCAGCAGCACATGAGCGTCGGTGAGAGTGGGATCGAGCTCGAGAGCCTTGCGGGCGGCTTCGATGGCCTTCGGGCGCGTCTCCGCGGGCGTGCCGCCGATCGCGACGCTGCCGAGGATGGTGTACGCCTGTGACAGGCCCATGTAGGCCGGCGCAAATGTTGGATCGAGCCGGATCGCGTGCTTGAAGGAGTCGACGCTTTGCTGGTAATCGGCCTTGGTGCGACCCCTATCGTACGCGAATCGCCCCTTGAGATAGTTCTCGTAGACCTCGGGCACAACGGTACGTGAAGCCGCGAGCCGCTCACGCTCGGCCCCGGTGACAGTTACTTCGACTCTCTCGGTGATCGCCTGGGCGAGCTCGCTCTCAAGCCCGAGGGCGTCCTGGAATTCGCGATCATAGGTCTCGGACCAGAAATGCTCGTCGCTCATCGCGCGAATCAACTGCACCGTGACGCGGATGCGATTGCCGTCGCGCGTCACGGAGCCTTCGACCAGCGCATCGACATTGAGCCTCCTGCCAATCTCCGTTGCGGAAAGCTCCGGGTTCTTGAAGCGCATCACCGACGTGTGCGAGATGACGCGCAGATCTCGCAGCTGTGCCAGGCGTGCGATCAACGATTCGGTCATACCGTCGGCGAGGTAGTCCTGGGCGGGGTCGCCCGAGAGGTTCCTTAGCGGCAGAACGGCGAGCGAGGTGATCTTGGTTGCAGCGCTGTTCGTAACACCTGAGCGGTGCAGGACGTAGTACGGCACTACCGCAAGCGCCAGCAGGATCAGCGCCGCGATCCCCAGCAAGCGGTGGGTCCAAAGGGAGCGAGGCGGCTCTCCGACCTTCGCGTCCGCCGTTGGGGAGTGCTCGAACAGCTTTCCGCGATTCTGGCGCCACGCATCAAGCTCAGAGGCTAGAGCGTAAACTGAGCCGCGCTTGTCGTGCAGATGCCGATGGACCGGCATGCGCTCGCGCCGCTCCCAGCGCTGCACGGTCGTCACGTCACGCTTCAGATAGGCGCCGATTGCCTTCCAGGAATCCAGCCGTTCGTGAACTCCCTTGTCGGCCGTCGGCGCTCCGTGGAGGGGTCCAGCCATGTGTTTCTTCTATTTGATTGAGCCCACGGGCCCGCGTCGATCGACGCCATTCTAATCCGGGATCCAGGGGCGGCAAAAGGCGGCATTTGACGGTACGGGGCGAATTCCGCGCATTGCCGTTTGACCCGGCCCACAGGGCCGTCGGATGTTGCCCGGCACCCGGGTGCAAGTCCGGCTGCAACTGAAAATCGGGCTACCGACAAAATCCATAAATCTGGAGATTTCCCATGAAAAGCAACTGGTTGAACAGGGCGGTGCGTGACCGGGCCGTGCTCGCATCAATGGCGCTGGCCGCCGTAACCATTGGCGGCACGGGGCTGCCCGCGGCCGCCGAGGTACCACTGCGTCTGCCTGCTGTCCTCACCGGCCTTCTCAACGATTTCACTCCTTCGAGTGTCAACGGCACAGCGATCAAAGGCGGCCCGTGGGAAATGCACGGCCGGTGGAGGGTTGAGATCAATGAATTCACCCAGACGGCGACGTTCTCGGCGGAGATGTCGATGGAGACGGGCGATTTCGTAAACCCGAGTTCGACCTTCGACCCCGGGATGCTCAATTCCCATACACACCACATCACCATGACGGACGCCAAGATTGTCCCGGGATTTGCCGGGTGCCCTTCGAGCCTTGGCCCCACGCCCCTGACCAGCACCGGTTTTCAGATCCAGGGAATGGCTCACGTTACGGGAAACGGGGAGCCGGCGCCCTTTGAGATCCCGGCCGGCATCACCAACCCCACTGCGTCGCAGTTGATCGCCTCGCCACTCACCATCTGCATCACGGGCGGGACGCGCGTCGAGTACTCGAACATCACTCTGCAGATCGGAGCGCCCGCGGCCACGCACTTCGGTCCGCAAGCCATCCATGGCGTCATCGTCAAGTGCAACGCACTCTGGGGCCGCGAGTCCGAGGATTGCACGGTTCCGCAAGCGGAGTGACGGGGCGCACGGTGACCTATGGCCGCGTCGCGCCCCTGCGAACGCGGCTTTGGCCTGAGTGGCGCGTTCGACAACGATGGTCCGCATGACTTCCGGCGTGTCTGTCGCGGCCGGATAGGCCATATTCGCAAACCTGCCGTCTGTGATGCTGCAGCGCGGGGGCGCGCACCATACTTCGCCCCCATGCGGGCGAGCTTCCTGGCTTTTGCGGCCCGTACTGGTGCACCCGAAATGCCGGCGTCAGGTCAAACATGTTCGAGCGGACGCGCCGTGAATAAGGTGCCTCTGGCTGCGTTTCGGGCCGCCGCTCAACTGTTAGGCAACATGAGGAAAGGCTCCGTTTTCGTCGCGACGGCCACCTCCTTTGCGTTCCTGTTCGCAGGCACAGCTACTTCGGTCTTTCCAGTTCTGCTTGGGCGGCATGAAGCTCCATGGTCAATCCTCATTTCGACTGAAGCCGCTGCGGTCCTGGCCGCCATAGTTTGGGTCGGCAGCTACATCGGGGCCCGTATTTCCTTGCCGGAGCAAAGAACCGGTCGCTTTCTAACGCTCACCGCCGCCGTCCATGCCCTTGTCGGGGCTGTGATGGCATTTCCCGTAAAAACCCACGCGGTACCGGTGAATATCGACGGACCCTTTCCGGGGCGGGCGGCTTGGAATATTGCGGCCGCAGTATCGTATGCCTGCTTTGCCGCGGCACTTTTCTCGCCCCTCATCGTCAAGGGCATCGCCTCAGCGTGTTCGAGCCGCGCAGCCGGAGATGCCAAACATGCGCTCCTGCGGACGCGCCGAGAATAAAATGCCACCATGGCCATCCAGTGCGGCAAGCGCAGTGGCGCGGTGCCGCCCCGCTCAATTTCGGTGCTGGCCCTCAATCAAAAGGAAGGCAAGAACATGGGACGCGTCCGAGTCAATGGCTTTACCATCTCGCTTGACGGATACGGAGCCGGTCCGAATCAGGACCTCAGGAATCCGCTCGGTCTGGGCGGCACAGATTTGCACCGCTGGTTAGTCCCGACGCGCACGTTCCAACGGACCCTATTTGGCGCCGACGGTGGCACAACCGGGATCGATGACGACTTCGCTGCGCGGGGCTTCAACAATGTTGGCGCCTGGATCCTCGGAAGAAACATGTTCGGACCGATTCGCAATTCCTGGCCCGACATGAACTGGAAAGGCTGGTGGGGGGACAACCCTCCCTATCACGTTCCGACTTTCATCCTGACCCATCACGCGCGCCCACCCATCCAGATGCAAGGCGGAACGACATTCTACTTCGTCACGGGCGGTATTCACGAGGCGCTTGACCGAGCGCGCGATGCTGCCAACGGCAAGGATGTGCGCATTGGCGGCGGATCTAACACTATCCAGCAATACCTTCGCACGGGCCTCATCGATGAGCTGCACATCGCTATCTCGCCGGTTTTGCTGGGCGGCGGAGAGCGACTGTTCGAGGGGATTGACATGCGCGCGTTAGGATACGAATGCGTTCAATTCGTCGCCTCGGAGAATGCCACGCACGTTGTACTCCGACGCCAAGTTCACAATGCCGCCTAGCGACCGGTTGCGGCGCACGACGGTGTCGCGCCGCCGCTGCTTCGGCATTCCACGCCGCAGCGAGATCATCGGCGCAATCGCCTTGTAAGGAGCCTGCCTCGGCCGCTTTCAGCGCTGCGCACCGAGCGATCTGGTCGGCTTTCAAGTCCTGGCGCACGTAGCATAGACTCAATGAAATTCCCGGCTTTCTGGCCGCGTTGGAATGAACCCGGATCAAAGCCTATGTTAGGAGCCTGGGTTTGGGCATCATCGCGGCCTGGGAGCGCCCTCACCAGACGGGGAAACGGCATGAAGTCCATACAAGACCTGCTGGTCACAGCGACATTGACGGTTGCGGGTGCGCTGGGTGTCGCGAATGCCATCGCTGCGGACACCTTGGCAGAAGCCTTTGCATCACCGCCGGCGAGCGCCAAGCCCTTCGTATGGTGGCACTGGATGAACGGCAACATCACACAGGAGGGCATTACGCATGACCTTGAGTGGATGAACCGCATCGGCATCGGTGGCGTCCAGAACTTTGACGCCGCACTCGGCACGCCGCAAGTCGTCAAGGAGCGCCTGGTGTTCATGACGCCGCCATGGCGGGACGCCTTCCGCCATGCGGTGCAAACGGCCGATCGCCTGGGGCTCGAGATGAGCATTGCCGGTTCGCCCGGCTGGAGCGAATCGGGCGGCCCATGGGTCAAACCCGAGCAGGCGATGAAGAAGCTCGTGTGGTCCGAAACCCGAGTCACCGGCGGGCAGCGCTTCCACGGCCCGCTGCCCTCGCCGCCGGGCATTGCCGGCCGCTATCAGGATCAGCCTCTCGGCGCCGGCATCACCGACGACGCTGGCGTCCCTGCGCCGGATTTTTATCGCGATGTCGCCGTCATTGCCTTCGCCGTGCCGGCCGTGGATGCCGCGCCGCTGCAGGCAGTCATCACTTCGAGCGCAGGACCGATCGATGCGACCCTGCTCAGCGATGGTCACCTGGTCAAGGGCGTGGCGCTGCCGTTTCCGAAGAATGGAACGGCAGCCTGGCTCCTATGGGATCTGGGTCGCCCCCGGGCCATACGTGGCCTGACACTCGCCTTCGGCGGAACGCCGCAGCTGGACTTCCTGATTGATACCGCGCGTCTACAGGCCGAACTGCAGGCCAGCGCTGACGCCGTCACCTTCCGCAGCATCGCAAGGCTGAACGACTCGGCGGTTGGCGAGCGGACGATTGCCTTCAACCCGGTCACGGCACGCTATTTTCGCCTGCAGCTGCCGACCCCGCCGCCTTCGAGGATGCCATTCGCTCTTCCAGGAATGATCGTTCCCAGCGCAACAGAACAGATCATCACCGAAGCCGCGCTGCACCTGGCCCCACGGGTCAATCGCGCGGAGGAAAAGGCGGCCTTCTTCGTTGGCACCGGCCTTGATACCTCTCCGACCCCCGATGCGAACGCTGCGGACGTCATCGCCGGCACCACCGTCATTGACCTGACTTCGCGAATGCAGCCCGACGGCTCGCTCGACTGGACGCCGCCTAAGGGCACCTGGACCGTATTGCGGTTCGGTTATTCCCTGATTGGTGTCACGAACCATCCGGCCTCACCCGAGGGCACCGGCCTGGAGGTCGACAAGCTCAGTCGCGAACACGTCAAGGCGTATCTGGAGACCTATCTGGACCGCTACGCCGCCTTCCTGGGACCGGAACTGATGGGCGCCCGTGGCCTTCGCGGCATGGTGAATGACAGCTGGGAGGCAGGTGCGCAGAACTGGACAGAGGCACTGCCCCGGGAGTTCCAGGCGCGGCGCGGCTACGCCATGACACGGTGGCTGCCCGTGCTCACCGGCCGCATCGTCGACAGTGCCGCCTCCAGCGATGCATTTCTATGGGATTTCCGCCGCACCCTGGGCGAACTGCTTACCGAGAACCACTATGGGCAACTCGATGCCATCCTGAAAGCGCGCGGCATGGTCCACTATGTCGAATCGCACGAGACCGGCCGCGCCTTCATCGGTGACGGGATGGACGTCAAGCGTACCGCCACGGTGCCGATGAGCGCGACCTGGGTCAGCGGCAACAACCCTCCGGCAAGCTACGACTCTGATGTCCGTGAGTCAGCCTCCGTTGCGCACCTTTATGGCCAGAATCTGGTCGCGGCGGAGTCCCTGACGACGTCGGGACCCGCGTTTGGGTATGCGCCGGCGGATCTGAAAGCTACTGCCGATCGCATGCTTTCGAACGGCCTTAACCGCTTCGTCATACATACCTCCGTCCACCAGCCCCTCGACGACAAGGCACCCGGATTCACGCTCGGGCCTTTTGGCCAGTATTTCACGCGCCAGGAAACCTGGGCGGAACAGGCCCGGCCCTGGATCTCCTACCTGGCGCGCAGCGCCTTCCTGCTACAGCAGGGACATTTTGTCGCGGACATCCTCTACTACTATGGGGAGGACTCGAACATCACGGCGCTGTACGGTGCTGGTCTGCCGAGCGTGCCTGCGGGCTACGCCTATGATTTCGCGAACCCGCATGCCCTGACTCTGCTGCATGTGCAGGATGGTGACCTCACGACAGCCAGTGGCATGCGTTACCGTGTGCTCGCACTTGATCCACGTACGCGTTGGATGTCACTGGATGTATTGCGGCGTATCGCATCTCTAGCCGGCGACGGCGCGACCATCGTGGGCGACAAGCCGCAGAACACACCCAGCCTCGCGGACGACGCTTCCGAGTTCCACCGGCTTGCGGACGCTGTCTGGGGCGCCGGCGATGCCGCAGGGACGCACATCTACGGCAAGGGACGGGCGATTCGTGCCGCAACGCTGGCGGACGCCATCACCATGCTGGGCATCGCGCCGGACTTCACCTATTCAGTACCTGCATCGGATACGCCGCTGGTCTACGTGCATCGACGCCTCGATGACGGCGATCTGTACTACCTCAGCAGCCGCAAGGCCGCGGCCGTCAACCTGGAGGCAAGCTTCCGTGTCGTCGGCAAGGCACCCGAACTTTGGTACGCCGATACGGGCCGCCGCGTGCCTGCGAGCTATCGTATCGAAGCTGGCCGCACGATCGTAACGCTGCCGCTCGAGGCACGGGATGCGGTATTCGTCGTCTTCCGGCAGCCGGCCACGCAGACGGAACGTCGTTTGCCGGTTCCGGCACAGAGGGTCGTCGCAAGCCTGGAGGGTCCCTGGCAGCTGACCTTTCAGTCGGGTCGCGGCGCACCATCCTCGGCAGTATTGCCGCAGCTGGCGTCCTGGACGAAGAACGCGGACCCGGGCATCAGGTACTTCTCCGGGACCGCGGTCTACCACCAGAGACTTGCTGTTCAGGGTGCGTGGCTCACAGCCGATTCGCGAGTCGACCTTGATCTCGGGGCCGTCAAGAGCCTAGCCGAGGTCGTGGTGAATGGTCGTTCGGTGGGCATACTGTGGAAAGCGCCCTACCGCATCGACCTCACCGACGCCGTCAAGGTTGGCGCCAATGATCTCGAGATCCGTGTGACGAACCTGTGGCCCAACCGGATGATCGGCGACAAACAGCCGGGCGCCTCGAAGATCACCTTCGCGACACTGGATCCCTACACGGCGGATTCACCGCTGCTCGAGTCCGGACTTCTCGGGCCGGTTCGTATCCTGACGTCGAGACTCACGATCCATGAGAAGTAGTCCGGCTGCAGGTCCCTGGCCTCGGTCAACTCTTGACCGCGGGCACGAATGACCCGACTTGCCACACTGTCGCTGATCGTTTTGCCGATTTCGCTAGCCCCTGCGCTACGAAAACCAGACAAGGCGTTCTGGTGGGATGAAGTGACCCGTACAAGTGTGACGCGAGTGCTCAGCTAACGGGCGTTGGAAGGTCCAGAACATATGCCGACACTATCAGCCGTTCTGTCATTCGCCGTTGTCGCCTTCCTCATGGCGCTTTCGCCAGGACCTAATCTGCTGTACCTGGCCTCCAGGTCCATTTGTCAGGGTAAGGCCGCCGGGTTTGCATCCCTCGCAGGTGTCTGTACCGGTATGCTTGTCTACATGCTGGCGACGGCTGCTGGTTTATCCGGGCTCTTTACTGCCGTGCCCATCGCCTACGCCGCAGTCCGATGGGCGGGCGCGGCCTACCTGCTTTGGCTCGCCTATAGGGTGATAACGACCCGGTCGTCATCGTCGATTTCAACGGCACTCCCTTTTGAAGGGGCAAGCCGGCTCTATCGTCGAGGTCTACTGACCTGCTTGCTCAATCCCAAGATTGTCGTTACGTACAGCGCCTTACTGCCCCAGTTCCTGGATCCCGCGTCGGGCCATATATTGGGCCAGACCATTGTGCTCGGACTAGTGCAAATATTCACTGCAGCGGGCGCCCATTCTATCGTCATCGTTTCGGCGGCGGCTGTGGCGTCATTGGCCGCAAAACATCGTGCCTTCGCCAAAGCTCAACGGTACCTGCTTGGTTCGGTTCTAGCGGCACTGGCGCTGCGCCTGGCAGCCGAGCGACGCAGTGCCGTCTGACATTCGTTGGCGCGAACCGCTCAGGTGCACTGTCACACTTCCTTTCACCACGACTCCCCGGTGGCCAGGTGCGCGTGCGACCGCTCAACTCTGGCATTAGCCCTGCTATGACCATCTGGACCCCATTTGGTATGCCATACGAAATACATGCAGGTCGAGAACTGAAATTCATGCTCCGTCGCGGCAAGCCTCCTGCGCACTTTTGCGGTGGCTATCCACCCGAGCCAGAAGCGGAGATCATTCCACGCGCCGCCTTTGCGCCTTACGTCAGGGACGGTAGTTTCGAGATGTGCGCTTTCGTCGAACCCCTCCTACAGCCTATTCCTGAGGCGCCCCAGATGCGCGCAACGATCCAAGTAATCCACGCTGCTCGTTCTGAGACCTGGCGCATTGATGCCTATGTAGGCATGCAGGCTGAAGCTGCGAAACTCGGATCGCGTGAGCGCCTCGAGCGGCGTCAAGAAAGCCTGTTGGGCTACACTGATGCAGAAAACGACCCGCACATCGAGCACATGTTGAGTGCTCCCCATGCCGGCGCTTTCCCGTGGCTCGGGCGTCTGATGCGGGAGCGACATAAATGACGGCGGCAAGTTTAACGTCGTTGGAGCGGACGGGCCGCTCTACTGGGACGTTAGACTCACAACCGGGGATCTGGAGACTACTTGCCGCGGTTGGTTTATCCTCTGACTAATGGGCACCAGGCACCATTGGCGGGTCTTCCTTGCATGCCCGGATATGGCCATGGCCACACCCGTCGCGGAGTATCTGTCCCGGCACGATTGCCCGGCATATGTCTTCCCATTGCCTCCAAGCTTCAAGGTGCTGGTGCCGACAGCAGCCGTCCTGGTACCGGTCGAGTTTCTGCACCGCGCGCAGCACATTTGGCGCAGCGCCGATATCCTTGGTGATCTAACTCAAGGAGAACCCGAGTGCCTCGCCACAGGCAGACTCCCCGGCGAGTTCCTTGAACCACACGCGCATGAAGATGCGGCCTAACCTTCCATCGAGCGAGCGCGCCATGAGCACAATGATCGGGTGCCGCGTCCACTCCCTTTGGCCTTAGACCGCTGCGAACCATGGTGCGCCTGCCCTTTCCGTTGGGATACATGTCCGAGCTTGCTCCAGGCAAGATAGTGTTGTGGTGCTACTTCATTTGGTATTTAGTCACGGTTGCGGCCCATTTCGACGCGTCTCCCGGGCTTTGGCTCAGCTCACTGGGAATTAGCGGCATCGTTGGCTGTGGCCTATTGCTGAGCGTCCAAAATCGGGGCTCGCATAAGCCGAGCGGCTGGCAGACATTCCGGCTGTTTCTCATGCCATTCTGCGTTTCGAGCTTTTCTGCACTGATCAAGGGTCAAGGATACTTTCTGGTATTGCCACCGCAGACGCTGGACTTGTGCCTGTCAATTTCGCTGTGCGTTGCCTTTGTATTAATTGTTCTCGGGCTGAAGAGCATTCAGCGACGGGAGCGAGCCTGAGAACGGTTTCGCTCAACTTCAGGCGCCTGCCGCGCCACTGAACTCTGGCGTCAGATTTTTAGGGGCCATTTTGACAACTCAGCCATATCTGAATCCGACGCAGGAACAAGGGCAGGCCTTCTTCAGTCGCAACATCATCGGCAGTGTCGTAATGCTGAACCTGCTTCGATTCCGAACCGTTGCCGACTATTCCGCCGAGCCGGCATTGATGCCCAGGTGGCCTATATCTGGTGAGGAGGCGTACCGCCTATACATGGAGCATACCCTGCCATATCTCCAGGCTTCGGGCGGCGAGTTACTATTCTATGGCCGCGGCGGCGACTTTCTCATTGGTCCAGCCGATGAGCGCTGGGATGCAGCAATGCTCGTCCGACAAACGAGCATCGCATCATTCTTGTCGTTCGCTTCGAACCGGGACTATCTTGCCGGCATCGGACACCGCACGGCGGCGCTGGAAGATTCGCGTTTGCTCCCATTGATCAGTGCGCAGACCCAGCATGTGCTCGACTTGTAAGGTCAGGGCGCACCGCCCAGCCTTGATGTTTGGCGTCCAGCCGTGCGCATAGAGCACGTCGCGCTGTGGACCGGGGACCTCGCCAGATTGGAGAGATTCTACTGCTGCTATTTTGGCGCCAAGGCCGGCCCTCGCTATGTCAATGCGGCAAAAGGCTTCGAATCCTGTTTCCTCAGCTTCACCGATGGCGCTCGCCTTGAAATCATGACGACCGTTTCGCTATCGCTATCAGCCCGACATTCCGCAACCCAGACCTTAGGCTTGGCCCATTTCGCCGTTGCCGTGGGCTCCGCTCAACAAGTGGATGAACTGGCTCGAAGAATGCGTGATGAGGGCATTACAATCCTCGACGGGCCGCGCCGCACCGGCGATGGCTACTATGAGGCGGTGACGCTTGACCCTGACGGCAATCGCGTCGAGATATGCTCAACCGGGGACAAGAACTAGCCCCTCGGAAATTCCATGAAGCGAGTCACTGGCATCGGGGGCATCTTCTTCAAGGCCAAGGATGCTCCGGGCCTACAGGCCTGGTACCAGCGACACCTGGGAATTGATGTGCAGGAATGGGGTGGCACGGCATTCAAATGGACCGACGGCAACGATAAGCCGGTTGCCGGAACTACCGCCTGGAGCATCGTTGCGACGCCAAGTGAGCACTTGGCACCCAGCACTGCGTCTTTCATGGTGAACTACCGGGTAGAGGATCTCCCTTCTCTGCTTAGAGTCCTGCGCGAAGAAGGCTGCAACGTTCTGGAAAAGACTGACGACTCCGAGTACGGAAAGTTTGGTTGGGTCATCGATCCGGAAGGCAACAAAGTGGAACTTTGGCAGCCGCCAGATGGCCAATGATCAGTTATGTCCTTTGAAGCCGCTTCAGGTTTGGCCCAGGTACTCGGCGTCCTGCTCATGCTTTTGTGGCTGCTGTTACCCATTGACGCAGCGCTCTCAATCCGCCGCCGCAGGCGCAATAGACCTGGTTCCAGCTGTTGGTTTGCATATCTGGCCATTCTTGGATGGGCCGCTACCCTGGTCGCTTTTCTCGTCCTGTTCGTCTCCGGGCGCTGGTACGGTGAGAACGGGCTGGCTCCTCAACAGGCCGACATCGAGGCAATGGCGCTACTGGTCGTCCTGATCGTCATTCACCTGTTGCTGATAGCCGCTGGTGGTGTGGAACATGGAAAGGCGAATGCGGCCCGGTGAGCGTCCACAACGGCCTGACTTTGGTTCCACCGGACTGCCCCTCTGCCCAGGATTCGCGGGGCTGCGCCCGATCACTTTCGCGCTCCTGCTCACATCCTGCCTCTCCTCCTGTGCCGATCGGACGCCGCCCATTGGGCGGGACCTCGGGTCCACCGACGCACGCTCCGATTTTGACCGACGCGTGCAGGATCGATTTCCGATTGGCTCGGACGAACAGCAACTGCTGACCGAGCTTGGGAAGGAAGGTTTCCAGGTCCGGGATGGGATTGCCATGTCGCTGCATTATCCGCCGCCGGCCCGATTCAGATCCGCCGCGGATTACAGTGCCGATCAGTTTCTTTGCAAGTCAAGTTGGACGATTCTATGGAGTGCCGACAACGGCAGGATCACGGCCATCGCCGGCGACTTTCTGCCAATCTGTCTGTGAACGCAGTTCAACTGCACGGACATCGGTGCCTCCCGGAGCCTGCTCATGATCACGCTCAACAAGCGCTTCAGTGCCCAGTTGCAGATTAGCCCGAAAAAAGGCGGCTGGACCTACGTTGTGATGCCGGGCTCCGCTGAATATTTCAAGACCAGAGGTCTTGTAAAGGTCAAAGCCACGATCGATGGAATTCCGTTCCAGAGCTCATTCATGGCCCTCGGCGATGGAACCCATAAGCTGCCCATCAAGGCAGAGCTGCGCGCCAGCCTTGGCAAGGCCGCAGGAGAGCGCGTGACCATTCGCCTCCTGAAGCGAGTGAGATGATCGTTCGCCGCAGTGATGCGACACGCCGCTTGACTTCGACGTTGGGCGCCAAGTGATATTCCCGTCAAGTCGATGGGTCGTCTTACTCATATTTCTCGCCGATCTTTGGCGCGCGCTGCCGAATAGCGACTTGGTGTGGGCGGTGCTCATCTGCGATGGTGCCGCGGCCGGACTGATATTCTTTGCACGACAGATCGACGACATCACCTTTGGAACCACCCAAAGGGGATACCAGATTGATTCGCACACACCGCCGTTTCTCATCGCCGGCTTTGGTTGGCTACTGCTCTTGAGCTTCTCCGCGCTTTTGATATCGGGTCGGCTGGTCCGCTACACCCACATGTAGGGATGCTGCCAGCTCGCCAAGAGGGCGGCCCCGCGCATGCCTATGGCCGCGTCGCTGCCGCTGCCAGCGCCGCCTTGGCCTGATTGGCGCGATCGATGAGGTAGGCGCGGATGCTCTCCAGTTCCTCGGGGCTCACCTTGCCCTTGAAGGAGGCCATGCCGCCGTCCTGCATGGCGCCATCGATCACGATGGTCCGCATCACCTCGGCAGTGCCGATCGCGGGCGAATAGCGCAGATCCGGGAAGGCGCCGCGGTTGGCATAGGAGGTGTCGTGGCACATGGCGCAATGATCGGCGAAGGCCTGTTGACCGGCGGCGATGACTTCCTTCGAGGCTGTCGAGGGCGGTGGGTTCAGGACCCTCGGTGGCGGCGGTGGTGGCGCCGGCGGCAGGCTTGCGCTGCCGTTCAGTTTGAACGCCAGCAGTCGCGACTGATTGCTCATTCCATAGGGCACCAGTCCATAGCCTGCCTCCACGGCCACGTACTCCTGGCCGTCCACTTCGAAGGTGGAGGCGGCGGCCACCACGCCGGTCTGCGCCTCGAAGGTCCACAGTGGCTGGCCGTTATCCGCGCGGTAGGCGATGAACTGCCCTTTGTTCGTACCCTGGAAAACCAGGCCTCCGGCCGTCGACAGTACGCCATCGCCGATGCTGCCGTGGGGGGGCGTGCGCCATACTTCGCTCTGCTTTATCGGATCCCAGGCGATCAGTTGCGAACTCGCAGTTCGTGGCGCACTGGAATGCTGGTCCTCGTAGGTCGACGGCGGCAACCCTGTTGCCAGACCCGTTATCGAGGACATTGGTTTGCCGTTGAAGGCGTCGGCAGCCTTCATCAGCCCGCTGGTCTGGATGACCGAAAAATACGCAAGGCCGGTCTGCGGATCGTAGGAGAAGGGATGCCAGGCATGCGCGCCCTGGCCACCGGGCTGCACGATCGCGATCTTGCGTGTGATTTCGTAACGGTCGACATCGGTCATCTTCGGCTTGCCGCTCAGCTGATCGATGCCGGTGGTCCAGCTCACAGGAACGAAGTTCCTGGCCGATATGAGCTTGCCGGTCCTGGCATCCAGTACGTAGTAGATGCCGTTCTTTGAGGCCTGCATCAGCACCCGTCGCGAGCGGCCGTCGATCTTCAGGTCGGCCAGCATCAGGGGCGAGGTCGCATCGTAGTCCCACTCATCGCCGGGGGTTTCCTGGTAATGCCAGACATACTGGCCGGTATCCGGATTCACCGCGATGATGGAGGCGATGTACAGATTGTCGCCGCCGCCCGCGCCGCGGTACTGGCGATTCCAGGGTGAGCCGTTGCCGGTGCCGATGTACAGCAGGTTCAGACGAGAGTCATAGACTATGCCGTCCCACACCGTGCCGCCGCCGCCCCACTTCCAGAAGTCACCATTCCAGGTGCTCGCAGCGGCATTGAGATAGTCGGGCTCCTGGCCGTCGGCCGGATTGCCCGGCACCGTGTAGAAGCGCCACAGCTGCCTGCCGGTCTCGGCGTCATAGGCGGAGATGTAGCCGCGCACGCCGAATTCAGCACCGGCGTTGCCGATGATGACCTTGCCATTGGCGATGCGCGGTGCGCCGGTGCTGGTCACCGGCTTGTCATGATCCAGAGTCAGAGTGCTCCACACGACCGCGCCGGTTCCGGCGTCCAGGGCCACCAGTCGGCCGTCGTAGGTTGACACATAGATGCGGCCCTTCCAGGCGGCCACGCCGCGATTGACGAGGTCACAGCAACCACGCCCGGCAAACTCGCCCGGCACCTTGGGGTCATAGGCCCACAGCAACTTGCCGGTGCGCGCATCCACTGCCTTGACCTTGCTCCAGGCCGTCGAAAAATACAGCACGCCGTCGATGGCCAGCGGAGTCGCCTCCTGGCCGCGGTTGCTGTCGAAGTCCAGGTACCAGGCCAGGGACAGCTGCTTCACATTGTCGGTGTTGATCTGCTTGAGCGGGCTGTAGCGCTGCTCGTCCGTGGTTCGACCCACGGTCAACCATTGACCGGGCTCGGAAGCTGCTTTGCCCAGACGGGCGGCATCCACGGCCGCAGGACCGGCGGCCTGGGCTGCGGCGCACTGCAACAGCACGGCGGCCAACCAGGGCCCGATCAGCTTTGAACACCTAATCATGAAAGCTCCCCCCTCGTCCTGGCGCTGACTGTATGACTTGCGCGGTTGCCAACGCAACGCCAGACTCTGCGTTCGGCCCCCACGCTGCGGTCAACAGGAGAGCTAGGATGTGCGAGCAAGACGATTTCGATGCCATGGTGTCCTACCAGCGCCGCGCGACTCTGTCGCGGCGGGAGTTCGGGGCGGTTTCGCTGGGCGCGGGCCTCGTGTCACTGGTGCCGGCCGGCGCCTATGCCGCTGAGACCACGGGCGCCGATGTCGAGATCAAGACGCCCGATGGCACCTGCGATGCCTATTTCGTGCATCCCGCCAAGGGCAGGCATCCTGCAGTTCTCATCTGGCCCGACATTTTCGGCCTGCGCCCTGCCTTCAAGGACATGGCCAAGCGCCTGGCCGAGTCCGGCTACTCGGTACTCGTGATCAACCCCTTCTACCGCATCAAGAAGGCGCCGACCTCGACCACCACCACCTTCGATGCCACCACACGCGCGATGCTCACCAGCATGATGGGATCGCTGACCCCGGCCACCGCGGCCACCGATGGGGCGGCGTTCGTTCCCTGGCTTGACCAGCAGCACTCCGTCGACAAGAAGAAAAAGCTGGGGACGACGGGCTATTGCATGGGCGGCCCGTTCACTTTCCGGCTTGCTGCGCAGTTCCCGGATCGGGTCGGCGCCATCGCGACTTTCCACGGTGCTGCGCTTGCGACATCCTCGCCGGACAGCCCGCACCTGCTGATCCCCAAGATGAAGGCCAGCGCGCTGATCGCCATAGCCGCCAGCGATGACATGCAGGATCCGAAGGCCAAGGACACCCTCGAGGCCGCCTTCACCGCGGCCGGCCTACCGCACGAGGTGCAGGTCTATGAGGGCACCAAGCACGGCTGGTGTCCGCCGGATTCTGGCGTCTATGACCATGATTCGGCGGAGAAGGCCTGGTCGCGGCTGCTGTTCTGGTTCAACAAGTCATTGGTGTAATGCCGATCCACGCGTACGCCGCACATGAATACCCTCAAGTCATGAACAGATTTCTGGGCCTGGGTTGCATGGGCATGTCGGGCATGTATGGGCCCGCCGATCGCGCGGAAAGCATCGCCACCATCCATGCTGCGCTGGCAGCCGGCATCACCCTGCTGGATACCGGTGACTTCTACGGCATGGGGCACAATGAGCTTCTGATCCGCGATGCGCTGGTCGGACGGTCACGCGAACAGGTTCAGATCAGTGTCAAATTCGGGGCGCTTCGCGGACCGGACGGGGCATGGCTGGGGTACGACAGCCGCCCTGCCGCGATCCGCAATTTCCTCACCTACTCGCTGCAGCGGCTGGGCACCGACTACATCGACATCTACCGCCCCGCGCGGCTTGATCCGGGAGTTCCCATCGAGGAGACGGTTGGCGCGATCGCCGCACTCATCAAGGAGGGTTACGTACGGCAGGTCGGGCTGTCCGAAGTCGGCGCGGCAACGCTGCGCCGTGCCGCCGCCGTGCATCCCATCAGCGACCTTCAGATCGAATACTCGCTGATCTCGCGCGGCATCGAGGCGCAGATCCTGCCCACCTGCCGTGAGCTGGGTATCGACATCACCGCCTACGGGGTTCTGTCGCGCGGACTGATCAGCGGCCACTGGACCGCCGGTTCAGCCAGCGGCAAGGATTTCCGTGCCTTCAGTCCGCGTTTCCAGGGTCAGAATCTCAGTGCCAATCTGGCGCTGGTCGAAAAACTGCGCGCGATCGCCTCGAGTATCGGCGCCAGTGTCGCGCAGGTGGCCATCGCCTGGGTGGCCGCTCAGGGCACGGACATCATTCCACTGGTCGGGTCACGGACCCGCAAGCAGCTCACCGAGGCCCTGGGAGCGGTGTCTCTGCAATTGACCGCCGAGCATCTGGAAGCGCTGTCGGAGGCCATTCCGGCCGATGCCGCGGCCGGCGGCCGCTATCCGCAGGCCGCTCTGCAGCACCTCGACAGCGAGCAGTAACGGCACTAGCGCGCCGCGACCTCCTCCTGAGAAGGCTTCAGTACGTCGGCGCGCAGGCCCACGTTGATCTTCTCGCAGGTCGACACGGGGATGAGCTTGATATTCTTGGCCGAAAACAAGGGCACGATCGTTCTTGTGGCCTCCTGCAGCAACGCGCAATCCCCGCCCATTTGAACGGGCTGCCAGTGGGCATCAATCGGCGATTCCCCGGCCGCTCCGTCGGCGCCGTTGGGGGCCAGTACCTTGAACGTCATGGCCACGCACGGACGAGCTCCCGCCCGCCAGCAGCCGCGCATGTCACGGATGATGGAGCGTGCGCCAAGCTGCCGCAGCACGAACACGACTTGCGTATAGAGCTGTTCGTTGCTGGTGGGTGTCAGCGCCAGTGGCTCGCCACTGTCCCTGATTTCCGGACTGAGGTAGTCGGGGCCCACGAAGCGCAGCTCACGCTGCACCCAGACCGCGGGTTGGCTCGGAGCCACCGCTTCGGCGCCACCGCAGGCCAAGAGGCCGATGATCGCCATTGGAACCAGAATGCGGATAAGCATGGGAATTCCTCCAGAGCCTACCCGGCAAATTCTAGTCCTTTGCCCCTATTCGAACCACAAATTCCGCTGTTACGCCGCCACCGCCTCCGAGTGGTCATAAGGGGCGGCCCTGACCAGGTCGATTACATCGATGGGGGCAAATTCCGCCCACTCGACGCCCATCACTGCGCCCGAGCGGCGCACCAGATACGCATCGATGACGCAATCATAGGAGATCGCGCCAGCACTGCGGCTGATGGATACCTGCAGGCGCGACCCAATGCTAGAGTCCAACGGGCTCACGAGCAGTGCGCCGCCCAGGCTGATATTGCTGAGCCGACCGGACTCGCACCGGGACATGCCGGGGTGCATGACCCGGATCGGAAGATCCATGGCAACCCTGTTTCCCCAACGATGGTCCATGCCGAATTATCGCAACCGTCGCCTTATCTTTGCTCGGCGCCGATCGGACATTTACGGCGTGAGATTTTTCCTACAGATGCGCCATCTGCAGCTGCTGCGCGGCCCGCTGTCCGGTTCCCAGTGCACCATGCACCGTGCCCCAGTGGCCGGTGACATCGGTATGCTCACCGGCAAAGAAGAGCGTATCGCCAATGGGCGTGGACAATATGGACGAGGCCTCGAGGGCCCCCGCAGGGGCATAACTATAGGCGCCGCGGCAATGCGGATCGCGCGTCCAGTCGTGGCAGTGATGGCTGATCAGGGCCGCCTTGAGCCTCGCTTTCGGCACCTCCACGATGTGCGACAAAGCCTCCAAGGCCTGCTCTGCCAGCGCCGCGGGGAGGTTCGCTGAGTCCAGGCGGCGCATGAGCTCGCACGCGCGCGTACCGCCCGCCCAGGCCGTTATCAGCGGTGCAGGGTTGGGCATTGGCGTCCACCAGGTCGGCAATGGTTCCTGCGGTGCATAAAGAAAGCTCAGATCCTCGGGCCAATATTTTGCGTCGAACAGCAGGCTGGTGCGCAGTACATGCCCGAATGCCAGCCGGGACGCGGCCTGCAAGGCTTCTGCGGGCTCGGGCGAGAACTGAAGCGCGGCCTGCAGGACGCCCAACGGCACCGTGATGACGCACTGCTTCGCCGTAAGTTTGAAGTTTGCGCCAGCGGGCCCGGTGCCCGATAGCTGGACGGTGTGGGCCGCCCAGTCGATGCGTTGCACTTGGTGGTCGAGCAGCAGCTGGCCGCCGGCGGCGCGAATGCGATCCAGCAGATAGGCCGGTAGCGCCCCGTAGCCTGCACAGACATGGAACAGTCGGTCTGCGTCAATGGCGTCTTCGGCTTGCTGTTGCCGCACCAGCGCAGCGATGCCGATGCGGTTGCGATCGGCCGCATTGAAACCCTCGACGTAGGCGCACGCGCGCTGCGCCGCGGCTCCACCGATGTGGGCGCGCACCAGATACTCGGCGAAAGTCTCATCGGTGCCTTCGGGCTGCATCATGAACCAGGTGATCAGGTCTTCGAGCACCTTGCTGGGATCGTTCTCGACGCGTCTTGCGGATGTCAGCTTGCCGGCATCGAAATAAAGCCGGGACCCGTCAAGTTCCTGGGTCTGCAGGTTCGCCTCCTGCAGCAGCTTGCAGGTGGACTGCGGCAAGCCGTGGACGAACTCCGCGCCCAGTTCCACCGGCAGCGGGTCTGCGTCCCTTGCCGGCACCCGTTGCGTGTGGATCCGACCGCCGATGCGCGATCGCGCCTCCAGAATCACGACCTTTTTGCCGCCCTCGGCCAGCGCACGGGCGGCCGCGAGACCTGCCGCGCCCGCGCCCAGCACCACCACCTCAATCTCGCCCGGATGTTTCATTGCGTTACCAGTATGTTACGGCCTCTCTCAAAAGGGGTAGACGCAGGCCCCCACCTGGGGACCTTTTTCCTAGGGCATGGGGTGAATGTTCAATGGGCGCCCCGGACCGGATGATGTGACCCATCAGCACTGGCTGTGAAAACAGACAGAGAGTCATTGAGTACGGGGAGTTCGCCATGAGTCGCCATTCGATTTCCATTTGGTTCGCCGCCGTCGTTTTTGCCCTGGCCATCGTGGTGCAGCTCGCCGGTTGCACGCCCGGTGTCACCGCGACCCCGGCGGCCGCTGCGCCTGCCCCGGCCGTCTCCGTGGCCACGGTGGTGTCGCGGCAGATCTCGGACTTCGATGAGTTCACCGGCCGCTTCGAGGCCGTGGATCGGGTGGAGATCCGGCCGCGCGTCTCCGGCTACATCGCCTCGGTGAATTTCGTCCAGGGGCGCGAAGTCAGCAAGGGTGAAGTGCTGTTCATCATTGATCCGCGGCCCTACGAGGCGGCGTTGAAGCAGGCCCAGGCGCAGCTGGCGCAGGCCCGCTCGCAGCTGACCCTGGCCATCTCCGAGCAGGATCGCGCCAACAAGCTCCTGGCGGCACATGCCATTTCGCGCGAAGAGCTCGAGAGTCGCGACGCGGCCCTGCAGCAGGCCAATGCCAATGTCGCCGGCGCCGCGGCCGCGGTCGACACTGCGGCGCTCAACGTGAGTTTCACGCGCGTCACGGCGCCCATCAACGGGGTGGTCAGCCGCGCTGAAATCACCGCCGGGAACCTGGTGACCAGCGGCCAGACGCTTCTGACCACCGTGGTGTCCGTGGATCCCATCTATGTCAGCTTCCAGGGCGATGAGCAGGGCTTCCTCAGCTTCATGAACTACGCCCGCAGCGGCGGTGAGGCGGAGGCCACGCATCCGGTCTTCGTCGGCCTCGCCAATGAAGAGGGCTATCCGCACCAGGGCGCCATCGCCTTCGTGGACAATGAAATCGATGCGGCCACCGGCACCGTCCGCGTCCGTGGGCGGCTTGACAATCACGATCGCCAGTTCACCCCCGGCATGTTCGCGCGGGTGAAGGTCACGGGGGCCAAGACCTTCCCGGCATTGCTGATCAATGAGAGCGCGGTCGGCACGGATCAGGGGCTCAAGTACGTGCTGCGCGTGGGCGCCGACAACACCATCGAGTACCGCCAGGTGAAGCTCGGTCCGGTTGTCGATGGTCTGCGGGTGGTGCGCGAGGGCCTGAACGTCGGTGACACCATTGTGGTCAACGGCCTGCAGCATGTGCGTCCGGGCATGACCATCACCCCGCAGCGGGTCGCGATGGGCGAGGAAAACCTCAAAGCCGCCCCTGCGGCACCGGGCCTGGTTGCGCGCAACGACCGCTAACGCCCCGAGGCACGCCATGAAAATTTCCGAATTCTTCATCGAACGGCCGATATTCGCGGCCGTCATCTCCACCTTCATCACCATCGCAGGAGCACTGGCGCTGATCAGGCTGCCCGTCGGGGAGTACCCGGAAGTGGTGCCGCCCTCGATCGTCGTGAGCGCCAATTACCCGGGGGCAAACCCCAAGGTGATCGCCGACACTGTGGCCGCCCCGCTGGAACAGGCCATCGTGGGCGTCGATGACATGCTGTACATGTCCTCCACCTCGACCATGAACGGCACGCTGAGCCTGACCGTGACCTTCAAGCTCGGCGCCGATGTCGACCGCGCCCAGGTGCAGGTGCAGAACCGCGTCGCGCAGGCCCTGCCGCGCCTGCCCGAAGAAGTGCGTGACCTCGGTGTCACGACGGTCAAGAGCTCCTCGGATCTGACCATGCTGGTGAACCTGATCTCACCGGATAACCGCTACGACGCGCTGTACCTGCGCAACTACGCAACGCTGAATGTCCGTGATGTGCTGGCGCGCCTGCCCGGCATGGGCCAGGTCCAGGTGTTCGGTGGCGGCGATTACGCCATGCGCATCTGGCTGGATCCGGAAAAACTCGCCGTGCGCAATCTCACGGCGAGCGATGTCGTCACCGCCATCCGCGAGCAGAACGTGGATGTGGCCGCGGGGCAGCTGGGCGCGCCGCCCGCCAAGGGCACCGAGTTCCAGGTCGCGCTGAATGCGGCGGGCCGCCTCACCACCGAGGAACAGTTCCGCGCCATCATCGTCAAGACCGGCGCCAACGGCGAACTGGTGCGCTTGGGTGATCTGGCGCGCGTGGAGATGGGCGCCCAGGACTACGGCATGCGCAGCATGCTGAACAACCAGAATGCCATTGCGCTGCCGATCATGCAGGCCCCCGGTGCCAATGCGCTGCAGCTCTCGGCTGATGTGCGCAAGACCATGGAAGAACTGAAGAAGGACTTCCCGGATGGCCTCGACTACCGCATCGCTTACGATCCGACCCAGTTCGTGCGCCAGTCCATCGAGGCGGTGCTGCACACCCTGCTGGAGGCCATCGCGCTGGTGGTGATCGTCGTCATCGTCTTCCTGCAGACCTGGCGCGCCTCGCTGATCCCGCTGGTCGCGGTGCCAGTGTCGATCATCGGCACCTTCGCGGTGCTGCTCGCGTTCGGCTTCTCCATCAACACCCTGTCGCTGTTCGGCCTGGTGCTGGCCATCGGCATCGTGGTCGACGATGCCATCGTCGTGGTCGAAAACGTGGAACGGCATATCGCCGCAGGCGAGTCCCCCAAGCAGGCCGCGCGCATGGCGATGCGCGAAGTCAGTCGCCCCATCATCGCCATCACTCTGGTGCTGGTGGCGGTGTTCGGGCCGGTGGCCTTCATCAGCGGCCTGACCGGGGAGTTCTATCGCCAGTTCGCACTCACGATCGCGATCTCCACTGTGATCTCGGCTTTCAACTCTTTGACCTTGTCCCCCGCCCTGGCAGCCGTGCTGCTCAAACCCCATGGTGCCAGACCCGACCTTTTCGCCCGCTGGATGGAGCAGATCCTCGGGCGATTCTTTAGGCGCTTCAACAAGGCCTTCGCCGCGGCGGGCAATGGCTACTCACGGGCGGTGACGGCGACCATCCGGCGCAGCAGCATCGCGCTGCTGGTCTACGGCGGATTGATCGTCCTCACCTGGGCCGGCTTCAACGCCGTCCCCGGCGGCTTCATTCCCGACCAGGACAAGCAGTACCTGATCGCCGTGGCGCAGCTGCCACCCGCCGCGACGATCGACCGCACCGAAGCGGTGGTGCGGCGCATGTCCGAGATCGGATTGAAGACACCCGGTGTGCAGGACGCGGTGGAATTCGCCGGTATGTCGGTGAACGGCTGGACTCAAAGTTCCAGTTCCGGCATTGCATTTTTCGCACTGACCCCGGCCGCCCAGCGTAAGGGGCTGACCGGCAAGGCCATTGCAGCGCGCCTGAACGCGCAGCTTGCCAGCATCCAGGATGCCTATGTGGTGGTTTTCACGCCCCCACCGGTGCTGGGCCTGGGATCCCTCGGCGGCTTCAAGGCGCAGGTGGAGGACCGCGGCGATGCGGGGCCTGAAGCACTGTACGCGGCCGTTCAGGATGCCCTGGGGAAGGCTGCGAAGGCCCCGCAACTGGCAGGACTGCTCAGCACCTACCAGATCAACGTGCCGCAGCTGGACGTCAATGTGGATCGCGACAAGGTGAAGCAGCAGGGCGTGAAGCTCTCGGATGTGTTCGATACCTTGCAGACCTACATGGGCTCCACCTATGTGAACGACTTCAATCGCTTCGGTCGCACCTTCCAGGTCATGGCCCAGGCGGACGGCCCGTTCCGCGCGCAGGCGGAGGACATCCGCACGCTCAAGACCCGCAATGCGGAGGGTGCCATGGTGCCGCTGGGCTCGCTGCTGAACGTCACCCCGACCTTCGGACCGGACGCCGCCCAGCGCTACAACGCCTATCGCTCCGCGGACATCAACGCCGGTCCCGCGCCAGGCTACAGCACCGACCAGGCCCAGGAAGCCCTCGCCGGCATTCTCAAGGCCAACCTGCCGCGCGGCATGACCTTCGAGTGGACCGACCTCGCCTACCAGCAGCTGATCTCCGGCAACACGGCGACCATCATCTTCCCGCTGTGCGTGCTGTTCGTGTTCCTGGTGCTGGCGGCGCAGTACGAGAGCCTGACGCTGCCGCTGGCCATCATCCTCATCGTGCCCATGTGCCTGCTGGCCGGCATCACCGGTGTGTATCTGGATCACGGCGATAACAACGTGTTCACGCAGATCGGCCTTCTGGTACTGGTGGGCCTGGCGTGCAAGAACGCCATCCTCATCATCGAGTTCGCCAGGCATCTGCAGGAGGATCGCGGCATGGACGCGCGCTCGGCGGTGCTCGAAGCCGCGCGCCTGCGACTGCGCCCCATCCTCATGACCTCCTTCGCCTTCATCATGGGAGTGATCCCGCTGGTGCTGGCACAGGGGGCCGGCGCCGAAGTTCGGCACGCCATGGGGGTGACGGTGTTCGCCGGCATGCTCGGCGTGACCTCCTTTGGCCTGCTGCTGACGCCGGTGTTCTACGTACTGATCCGCCGGCTCACCGACCGTCAGCCACGATTGCCCGCCGCAGTGACGCAGCGCGCGCCGCTGGCCATCGGTTCGAATCCGGAGGTGCACGGTGCTTAAGCTCATCCCGAAGCTCATTCCCCTGATCGTTGCCGCGACCCTGGCGGCCTGCGCGGTGGGGCCTGACTATCACCGGCCCACGGTGCAGACGGCACCGTCCTTCGTCGAGGCCGAGCCTGCCGTCTATTCCACCGACGACACCGTGGGTCCGTTCTGGGGACAGTTCAACGATGACCTGCTGAACGGCCTGGTGATCGAGGCACTGGCCGCCAATCATGATCTGCGCATTGCGCTGGCCCATCTGCAACAGGCCCGGGCGCTGCGTACCCAGGCCAAGCTCGACCTGCTGCCCACGGTCACCAGCGGCGCCGGGTATACGCGCCAGCAGTATCCCGCCGTTGAAAGCTTCGGCGAGGGCACCTTGCAGGAGAGCTACTACAACGCGGGCTTCGATGCGACCTGGGAACTCGACCTCTTCGGGCGCGTGCGCCGCGGCGTCGAGGCGGCCCGGGCACAGGTTGAAGGCCAGGAGGCGACGCTGCGCGATGCCCAGGTCAGTGTGACGGCGGAAGTCGCTCGCACCTATTTCGAACTGCGCGGCGAACAGGCTGAACTCGCCGTCCTGCAGCGCAATGCCATCAACCAGCAGCAGACGGTGGACCTGACCAACTCGCTGCTGGATGCCGGCCGCGGCACCGAACTGGATACCTCGCGCGCCAAGGCGCAGCTGGACACGACGCTTGCGACCATTCCACCGCTGCGCGCGTCGGTGGAGAAATCCATCCACCGCCTGGGTGTGCTCACCGGGCGTGAGCCGGATGCACTGGCCGCCGTGCTGGCGCCCCCGGGCAACCTGCCCGAGCTGCCGAAGATGGCGGCGGTGGGCGACCCTGCCGGTCTGCTGCGTCGGCGCCCCGACATCCGCGTGGCCGAGCGGCAGCTGGCCGCCTCCACCGCGCAGATCGGTGTGGCGGTGGGCGACCTTTTCCCGAAGGTGACCTTCACGGGCAATTTCGGCTTCGCTGCCGGGGACCTTGCGGCGCTGGGCTCCTCGCCCAGCAAGACCTTCCTGATCGGGCCGTCGATCTCCTGGCCGGCATTTGACTTAGGCCGGGTCCGGGCGCGCATTGCGGGGGCCCGGGCCGGCGCCGATGCGGATCTGGCGGCCTATCAGCAGACCGTGCTCAAGGCCCTGGAGGAGACCGAAAATGCCCTGGTGACCCATGCCCGGGCCCGTGACCGGCTGGTGCAACTGACGGCCGCCGCCCGGGAAAGCGATACCGCCGCGCAGATCGCCCGGGCCCGCTACGAGGGCGGCCTGGTCGGCTTCCTGGATGTCCTGGACGCCGAACGGGCGCAACTTCAGGCCCAGGATGAGCTCGCCCAGAGCCGCACGGACGCCGCGACCAGCCTGATCGCGGTCTACAAGGCCCTAGGCGGCGGCTGGGAGGGGGCCCCGGTGCCCGTGGCCCGGATCACGACAGCCATGCCGTCGCAGCGGTAGACTCATGCGAGTCCTGGAACGAGGGGGTCTGATGACCGTTGGGCTCAACGCCCGCGCCGCCGACTGCGGCCCGGATTGTGCGAATATCGCCGATGAGGCGGCGCGCGCCGATGACGCAAACGCGTGCGCGGAGTTCGCGCAGATCAGCGAGTCGCTGCAGCATCGCGAGGGCCTGCTCGCGGCCTCCGCGCGCGCCAGCCGCATGCTCCTGGAAGCCAGCCACGTCATGGATGCCATACCGGGCGTGCTGCGCGAACTGGGCGAAGCGGCCGGTGCCGATCGCGTCAACCTCATACGTTCCGAGCCGGGCCCGGATGGCGCGCCGTGGATGCTGGTGTCCGGCGAATGGGCCGCACCGGGAATCAGCGCCTATCTGAACAATCCGAACAAGAAAGGCAGCCCGGAGAGCACCATCTCCTCCACCTGCCGCGAACTGCGCGCCGGCCGCAGCGTGCTGATGAATCCCCAGCACCATGTCGGTGGCGAGGGCGGCACAGCCGATGGCAGTACGCTGACCAAGGCCGTGGTGCCGATCTTCGTCGACAACAGTTTCTTCGGCGCGCTCAGTTTCGACAACACCCGCCAGCGCCGTGCCATCGATCCGGCGGAGGTTGCCGCGCTGGAGACCGCCGCCGGCGTCATTGGCGCGGGGCTGCATCGCGAGCGGCTGATCGAGGCGGTGCGGCGCGAACGTGAACAGGCGGCCGAGCAACGCATGGCGGAACTGGCCAAGGCCAATGCCGTCATCCGCGGCAATCTGGAGCGGCTGGCCAAGGAACCCGATGCCCGCAATTTCCTGGGCCACGTGCTGCTCGAGGCCACCCGACAGTTCGATGCGGCCGCCGGCAACGTCATTGTCCAGCACGACTCGCCTGCGATCTGGGAGATCGTCGCGCATGTCGAGGCGGGACACCTGGTGGCGCCGGCATTCACCGTCAGCATCCCCGCGACCGGCAACGCCCTGGGCGAGAAACTTGCCAATACCGAGCAGCCGATGTTCTGCGACCTTCTCGGGGGCGATGCAGACAGCGAATGGCCGGGGCTGATGGACTATCACCGCGCCTCCGGGCACACCGGGATGGTGGCTTTCCCGCTGCTCTTCGGCGCACGCAACGTCGGCTTCATCACCCTTTATTTCAAGGACGCGGCCGCGACAACCCTGGTGAACAGCGAACTGCTGGTCGCCTTGGCGCAGCAGGCGACGCTGGCCATCGAGATCATGCGGCTCGCGCACTCGGCCAAGGAAGCCGCGGTGCTGGTCGAACGCAACCGCATCGGCCGCGAAATCCACGACGGCCTGGCGCAGGCCTTCACCGGCATCCTGATGCAGCTGGCCGCGGCCGAGGACTTTGAAGGCGCCGAGCAGTGCGCCACGCAGGGCCTGATCGCCGAACGCATTCGCGACCTTGCCCGTGAAGGCCTCGCCGAGGCACGTCGCTCGGTCATGGCTTTGCGTCCGGATCAGACCCGCAGCGGTGGCCTGGAGCTGGCGCTGCGCCAGCTGGCCGAGCGCTCTTCGGTACCCGGTCGCACCGACTGCAGCTTCGAGGGCCGGGCGCCCGCCACGGGGCTGGCGCCCGAGCATGAACATGCGCTGTTGCGCATCGCCCAGGAGGCGGTGAGCAATGCCGTGCGTCACGGCCATCCGCGCCATGTTCGCATCAGCCTGATGGGCGAAGCCGGGCATTGGGTGCTGACCGTGGCGGATGATGGCCAGGGCATGGAAGGCTCGCCGGATGACTGCGCGCAGCATGGCTATGGCCTGAGCAACATGCAGGAGCGCGCCACGGCGATCGGTGGCACCTGGCATATCGATACCGGTAAGGGAACCGGCACGCGCGTATCCGTGCGGCTGCCGCGCAGGAACATCCCGTGAGCGCCGCGCCGGCCAGTGCCCTCAGTGCACCGGTACGCAAGATCCGCGTCATCCTCGCCGACGATCATCCCGTGGTACGCGATGGCCTCGCGGCCATTCTCAACCGTCAACCCGACATGGAAGTGGTGGCCGAAGCCGCCGACGGCGAGGAGGCCACCGAGCTCTACGAAAAACACCAGCCCGATGTCATGGTGCTGGACCTGCGCATGCCCAAACGCGATGGCGTGGCAGTGGTGGCGATGGTGCTGGCTGCGCACCCGCACGCGCGGCTGCTGGTAATGACCACCTATGATGGCGATGAGGACATCTTCCGCTGCCTCAGCCAAGGCGCGAAGGGCTACCTGCTCAAGGACTCCCCGCGCACCGAGATTCTCTCTGCGATCCGCGCGGTCAGCGAGGACCGGCCCTATGCCTCCTCCTCGGTCGCCAGCAAGGCGCTGCAGCGCATGGCCAAACCCAGCCTCACGCAACGCGAAATCGGCGTATTGCAGCTGCTGGCCGAGGGCCGCAGCAACAAGGACATCGCGCGGCGCCTCAGCATCACCGAGGGCACGGCCAAGACTCACGTCAAAGCCATCCTCACCAAACTCGATGCCATCAGCCGCACCGAGGCGGTCGCCGTCGCGCATAAGCGTGGCCTCGTCCGACTCTAAGGCGCAGGCCGCGCTGGATGTCCTGAACCAGCTCAGCCCGGTCGCGCCACGCGCCGCAGTGCTTGCGGCCCTGAGAACGGGCCTCGGGGATCGCCACTTCCTGGTGGTGTGCCGCGCGGCGACGCTCAGCGGCGAGAAACTGCTGCACGAACTCATCCCCGACCTGCTCAATGCCTGGGCACGATTTCTCCAGGACGCCGTCAAGCGTGACCCGCAGTGCAAGGCCAAGAGCGCCATCGCGCGCGCCCTGGTGGCCCTGGAGTGCCAGGACATTGCTTTCTATCAGCGCGGCATCGGCTACCGGCAGCTGGAACCGGTGTGGGGCGGCCGCGCAGACACCGCCACGGACCTTCGTTGCAGCTGCGCCATGGGGCTGGCGGCGTCCGGTCATGTTCGCGCCGTGGCAGAACTCGCCGGATTGCTGAGCGACCCGGAGGTGCCGGTGCGCTGTGGAGCGGCGCGCGCCATCTCCTGCGGCAATCCCTTCGAGGCCGAGGCGGTGCTGCGTCTGAAGGTGCACATCGGCGACGTTGATCCGCTGGTCATTGGTGAGTGCTTCGGCGCCCTGCTCGCCATTGCGCCTGAGCACTCCCTGCCCTTCGTTGCGACCTATCTCAAGGGTAAGGACGCAGCGCTGCAGGAATACGCGGCGCTGGCGCTGGGTGAATCACGCCGGCCCGAAGCTTTCGCACTGCTGCGCGACGCCTGGGATGAGCTGATCACTGCCGAACCGCGCAGCGTCCTGATCCGGGCCGCGTCCCTGCACCGCTCGGAGGCTGCGTTTGCGTGGCTGCTGAATCTGATCGAGACGGCACCTGCGAGGCTCGCAGGCGTCGCGGTGGAGGCGCTCGCCGTCTACACCCGCAATACCCGGCTGATGGAACAGATGGATGCCGCCAGAAACCGGCGCCAGGACCCGATTTGATACCATGAGGGCATGTCGCACCCCACCCTGCTCCTGATCCGCCACGGCCAGAGCCAGGCCAATGCCGGCGGTGTCACGCTTGAGAATTCGCTGGTGCCGCTGACTGAACTCGGCGAACGGCAGGCCCTGGCGCTGGCAGCCCTGCTGCCGGCCAGCAGTCCAGCCATCTGGTCCTCACCCTTCAAACGATCGCTGGATACCGCTGCCCCGTACTGCGACCGGATGCGGGTCGCGCCCCTGGTCTACGACGACTTGCGCGAATTCGAGACCATCGACACGCGGCATATGCGCGGCAGTTCCTGCACGGAACGCGAGGAGGTGCTGGCGCGCTACTGGCGCGAGGCCGATCCTGACCAGCGCACCGGTCCTGCCGGGGAAACCTTCCGCGAATTCTACGAGCGTGTCGCCAGGGTGCGCATGCAGTGGCTGCCGGCACTGCCCGACGGCACGGTGATCTTCGGCCATGGCATGTGGATGGCGCTGTTGTTCTGGCAGCTATGGGGGTTCGAGGAGGTCGATCACCTCGCCATGGTCCATTTCCGGCGCTTTCAGCTGGGCTTCCCGACGCCCAATACCGTGGTCTACGGCATCACTCGGGTCGGCCCCGGCCAATGGACCCTCCGGGCGGATGAGGCGGCGCTGCGGGCGCTGGCCGCGATCGAGCGGGAACCCGATCAGAACGGGCCACGATTCGCCTCAGGTTCTTGAAGAAATCTGCGGGCTCGCGATCCGTTTCCACCCTTTGGGTCGTCCTTGGTAGGCATCACACAACTATCAAGGCAGAAGCGCAATGGCTCAGATGATTGTGATTTATCGGACACCCCGCGACGTCGAGGCATTCGACCGGCATTATTTCGACATCCATGTGCCTCTGGCCAGGAAGCTTCCGGGTCTCAAGAAATACGAGGTCAGCGACGGCCCCATTGCAATGCCGGCAGGAACCTCCGCTGTGCATCGGATCGGGACGCTGCAATTTGACGACCTTGCGGCGATCAGGACGGCATTCGCAAGCCCGGAGGGACAAGCCGCCGGGGCCGATCGCCGGCGCTTTGCGCCCGATGATTCGGGCTTTGAAATGTTCCTCTTCGACAGCAGAGAAGTATGAAACGGGAGAGGGTCCAAGCGATGTCAGCCACCAAACCCGTTTTTGTGCTGATCCACGGCGCCTGGCACAACCGTTCCGCGTGGGATGCCGTGACACCCCTGCTCAAAGCCAAAGGCTGCGCGGCTTTGACGTTGGATCTGCCCGGCGCGGGGGTCAATACGATAGCGCCAGCCTCGCTCGCGCTTCGCCCATTCGATCCTGTGGCGTTCGCCACCGAGCGCTCGCCGATCGCCGGGGTGACCCAGCGGCAGCGGACGCAGGCGGTCGTTGCGTTGGTAAGGGAAGCTGCATTGCTCGCAGACGGCAAGGTCATCCTGGTCGGGCACTCCGCCGGCGGGATGACGGTTTCGGCGGTGGCCGAGCAGGTTCCGGAGCTGCTTCACGCCATCGTCTATCTTGCCGGGTTCATGGTGCCGAACGGCGTGTCGCTGCTCGGGATGCTCCAGCACGAAACCCTGTCTTCGGCTTTGTCGCCGGGCCTCTTCGTGGGTGACCCCGCCGCCATCGGTGCGACCCGGATCGATGTCGGATGCACCGGCGAAAGCTACCGATCATTGCTCAAGGCCACGTTTTATGGCGACGTGTCGGAGTCGGATTTCGCCCAGGCGGTATCGCAGCTTCATTGCGATGAACCGAGCGCCGGCGCTGTCGCCCCATCGGAAATCAGTCCCGGACGATTCGGTACGGTGCCGCGCCACTACATCCGCTGTACCCAGGATCGCGCGATTCCGGTGACAGGTCAGGATCACATGATTGCCATGGTTGACGGCGCCATCGGCGGGAAGACCACCGTCCATAGCTTGGAAAGCAGCCACTCGCCATTCCTGTCACAACCGGCCGCCCTGTCGCGGATTCTCATCGACGTCTGGGAAGCGCCGCAGGGCTCGATGCATGAACAGTGATGATTTCGCGGAGCGCCTGAAAGCCCTGCGGCCGCGCCTGCATCGCTACTGCGCGCGCATGACCGGATCGGCGGTCAATGGCGAGGACGTATTGCAGGATGCGCTCCTCAAGGCCCTTCAGGCGCGGGCCCACGGTGCCCAGGCGGAGCATCTTGAGGGCTGGCTGTTCCGCATCGCCCACAACGCGAGCCTGGACTTTCTGCGCGCCAGGTCCCGCAACACGGTCGTACCGCTCACCGAGGATATCCAAGTCGCGCCGCTGCCCGAGGCGGACATCGTCGCGATCAGCTTTCAGACCTTTCTGAGGCTGCCTGAACTGCAACGCTGCGCGGTGATTCTCAAGGATGTTCTGGGTCATTCGGTCGAGGAGATTTCAGGCATCGCCGGGTGCTCGCCGGCGGCCGCCAAATCGGCCCTGCAGCGCGGGCGCGCCGCGCTGCAGCGGCTCGCGCAGGCGCCCGACGATGGGCGGCTGCCGCTGATGTCGGATTCGGACCGGGCCAAGATCACCTCCTATGTTCAGCTGTTTCGCAGCGGCGATTTTGACGCCATCCGCGCCATGCTCGCCGATGAGGTGAAGCTCGATCTGGTGAACCGCCTGCAACTGGCGGGCCGCGACCAGATAGGCCGCTATTTCACGCGTTATGGGGAAGAGACCAAGTGGCGATTCGCCCTCGGGGCAATCGAAGGACATCCGGCCATGCTGGTCTTCGACGGTACCGGGCCGATGGACAGACCTTCGCATTTCGTCCTGATCGAGTGGTCTGGAGAGCGGATCATCGCCATCCGCGATTTCCTGTTCGCTCCCTATGTGCTGGAGGCCATCGACTGGGTGCAGTTGCAAAGCGCAGCGCTTTAGCTAGTCATCCAGACTCTGGTAGGCGAGCGTGCCGAAATCCTCATGGATACGCGTCGGGCCCATGTTCATGCGCTGGATCATGAGAACGCACACCAGGTCCTCGACGCTGTCGGATATCCAATGCGTGCCGAAGAGTCCGGACCAGCCGAACTGACCGGGTGCCATGCCGCTGGTGCCACGGCCGGTGACCACCGACAATCCCAGGCCCCAGCCACGGTTGTCCCAGAAGCCGGGCGAAAAGAGTGAGACGGCCTTCTGCGCCGGTGTGATCTGATCGGTGAGCATGAGCTCGATCGTCGGTCGCGCCAGAATGCGCTCGCCGGCAAGCTTGCCCATGTTGAGCATCATTCGGCCAAAGGCGCAGTAATCGTCGATGGTCGAGACCAGTCCCGAGCCGCCGGCCGGGAAGGCCGGCGCCTTGCTCCATTTGCTGCCCTGGCTGTCATCGATCAGATCCAGAGAGCCGGTACTTGGGTTTGCCGCGTAGCTGCTGGTGAATCGGCCGAGCTTGCCGGGTGGCACGAAAAATCCGGTATCGCGCATGCCCAGGGGTTCGAAGATGCGCTCCTTCAGAAAGGTCTCGAAGGGCTGGCCGGCGACGCGCGCGATCAGCACGCCGAGCACGTCGGAACCCACGTGATACTGCCAGCGCGTGCCCGGCTGGTACATCAGGGGCAGCGAGCCCAGCCGTCGCAGCCACTCATCCGGACCCAATGGATGGGTGGGATCGATGCCCTGGGGCAATGCCGCGTTGACCGCTTTCTGGATGGGATACTGCTGCGACTCCGGTGTCATCAGAAACCCCATTCCCATGCGGAAGGTCAGCAGGTCACGCAGCGTCAGAGGTCGAGCCGCGGCCTCAGTCTCTTCGATGGGCCCGTCGATGCGCTTCAATACGCGACGAGTGGCAAGCTCGGGCAGATACGGGTCCAGAGGCGCATCCAGCGCGAGTTTGCATTCCTCGACCAGGATCATGGCCGCCACGGCGGTGATCGGCTTGGTCATCGAGGCGATGCGGAAGATGGAATCGCGACGCAGCGGATCCCTGTGTACCAGATCCTGGCAGCCTATGGTGTCCACCACGGTCTCACCCCGCCGGCTCAGCAGCGTGACCAGGCCTGCAACCGTACCGTCCTCGACATAGCCGGCCATCACCCGATGCATGAGCGCCAGACGCGCCTTCGAGAATCCGCCCTGTGACATTTCTCCACCCCCGTGATTTGTGGGAGGATGTTACCTCATGACCAAGACCGTACGTATCCATAACACCGGCGGACCTGAAGTGCTGCGCATCGAGGACCTGCCCGTGGGCGATCCTGGCGTGGGCGAGATCCGGATCCGCGTGCAGGGCATTGGACTGAACCGTTCCGAAGCCATCTATCGCGCGGGCAAGTATCTGGTCGCACCGAAGCTGCCGTCGCTCATGGGCTACGAGGCCTGTGGCGTGGTGGAGGCGCTGGGACCCGGCGTGCAAGGGCACGCTCCGGGGGACCAAGTGTGCGTGATTCCGACCTACCGGCTCGGCGAATATGGCGTGTACGCGCAATCGGCCATCGTGCCGGCACGCAGCGTGTTCGCCGCGCCCCCGGGGCTCACGCCGGTGCAGGCCAGCTCCATCTGGATGGCATTCCTGACGGCCTACGCCATCATCGAAGTGGCGAAGGTCAGCATCGGTGATTACGTGCTGATCCCGGCGGCCTCCAGCAGCGTGGGTCTGGCGGCCATCCAGCTCGCCAACTGGGCCGGTGCCGTGCCCATCGCGCTCACGCGTCACAGCACCAAGGCAGCGGCCCTGCGCGAGCAAGGCGCCCGGCACGTGGTGGCCACGCAGGAGACGGATGTGGTGGCCGAGGTCATGCGCATCACGGGCGGCAAGGGCGCGCGCGCGGCCTTCGACCCGGTCGGCGGCCCGTTCGTGGAGAAACTGTGCAGTGCTCTCGCCGAGGAAGGCATCCTCTTCATTTACGGCGGTTTGAGCGAGCAACCCACGCCCTATCCGCATTGGACGGTGGCCCTGAAGGGCCTGAGCATCCGTGGCTGGGTATTCTCCTCCATCTCAAACAAGCCCGAACGTTACCAGCGGGCGCGCGACACCATTCAGGCGGGACTTGCCTCAGGACACCTCAAGCCGGTCATCGCCAGGACCTTCACGTTGGATCAGATCGCCGAGGCGCACGCGTACCTGGAGTCCAATCAGCAGATCGGCAAGATCGTGGTCACGGTCTAGTGCAAGCGTGCCGGTAGTTCAAACACCCAGATCGATGAGGCATGTTCCTGGGGGTTCTGGATCTCCGGCGTGATGGTGGGGAAGGTCTGGCTCTCAATTCCGCCGTTGCCGACGACCACCGCGATGTATTGCCGACCCTTGACGCTGTAGGAAATCGGACAGGAACTGGGCACATCGTTCATCCGCACCTGCCACAGCTGCTTGCCCGTCGTGTCATCGTAGGCGCGCAGAAAGCGGTCCAGCGAACCGGAGAACACCACCCCGCCCGCCGTGGCCAGGATGCAGGTGGTATCCGGGGCGCGATGGCGCTCCTTCCACACCACCTGCTGGGTCTCAAGATTCAGCGCTTCGATGCGGCCGTACTTGCCATCGGTGTCCGGTCGCGGGCGTATGGTCCAGTTGTAACCCGATGACAGGTTGCCGCGCTCACCCGGGCCGGCCGGAATCAGGTCCATGCAGGACTCGACCATCGGCGTATACAGGACTTTGGTTTGCGGATTGTAGGAGCTCGCGTTCCAGTTGCGGCCGCCGCCTGGATGCGGGCAGATGGTGTGCGGCTTGCCATCCCCCACCACCACATCCGGGTTGATGGATTTTTCACCGGTCTTGGGATCAATCGCGCTGATGACGTTCTGTATGCCCTGATCCTTGGAGAACACATATTTGCCGGTGGCCGCATCCATGGCCTCGATGATGCCCATCTTGCCGTCGGTCACGATGAGCTTGCGGGTCTGACCGTTGACCGGCAGATCAATCACTTCCTGCTCGAAGGCCCAGTCGAGGTCCCACTGATCGTTGCGCACATGCTGGAAATGCCAGGCCAGCTTCCCGGTGTCGGGGTCCAGGGCCAGGGTCGAGTCGGTGTAGAGACTGTCCTGGGTAACGCCGGGCTTGTTGATGGAATGCAGCAGCGGCCCCGTGTCGTAGGTCTGACCCACGCCAAAGAAAGCCAGATTCAACGCCGGATCATAGCTGCCGGCCGTCCAGACCGAGGCCCCGCTGCGCTTCTCCAGCGGCAGCCCGTTCCAGCTGTCACCGCCGAATTCTCCAGGCCGCGCGATGGTATGGAAACGCCAGGCTTCCTTGCCGGTTTCGGCATCCACCGCGACGACCGCGCCGCCGCCGGGAGCCTGGCCGACGATCCCCAGCAGCACTTTGCCCTTCGCCACCAGCGGACCCCCGGTGGTCTGCCAGCCCAAGTGGTAATCGGCGACCGGGGTATCCCAGATCACGGTACCGGTTTTCACATCCAGCGCGACCAGGTGGTCATCCGAGGTTGCGGCAAACAGCCTGTCGCCGTAGAGGGCGATATTTCGCCGCACCTCGAAGCGTGCGTCGCTGGGCATGACGCGCGAGTACTGCCACAGCAGATCGCCCGTGACCGCATTCAAGGCCTGGATGTTGTCGCCCCAGCTGGCGACGAACAGCACGCCGTCATGCTCCAGCGGTGTCGTCTCATTGCGCCCCGTCGGCAGGGTCCAGGCCCAGGAGACACGCAGCTCATCCACGTTCTGTCGGGTGATCTGCCGCAGGGGACTGAAGCCCTGATCGCTGTAGGTTCGGCGCCATAGCAGCCAGTCGCCGGCGGCCGGATCACGCAGCAGGGCTTCAGTGACCGGCGTGAACTCATCCAGCGGATTGGGCACGAACACCTTGGGCACCGGCGGCGACAGGGGTGACAGCGGCATCATTGGGGATGCCTTGGCGACTGGATTGCGCGGGATTCGCAGCGCGCCCAGGGTGCTGGCATCGGCCGCGAGCGGCGCCGCGCCTGCCTTGGCGCCATTGACCTGCAGCAGGTAGGCGAGGAGGCCCGCCGTGGCATCCGGCGTCAGGGACCCGATGGCTGCCGGTGGCATCCGGGTCCGTATGAAGGTGAACAGCGCATCGGCGGGTTTTCCGCCCCAGTTCAGACTGAAGGCCGTGCCGTTCAGGGGCGTCGCAAACTCGCTGCCGCTCAGGTTCTTGCCGTGACAGCTGCCGCATTGGGCGGCATAGGCGATCTTGCCCTGTGCCGCCTGCTCGGGCGTGAAGCTCGCCAAGGGCGCGGGGTCGACCCTGGGAGGACGCTGTGCTCCAGCCGGCGGTTGTATCAGCAGTGCAGCAAATAGGCTTGTGGCTACGGACAGCTGCAGGAACCGCGGTTGCCGCATTTTCATTCTCTCCCCCTGATTTCGCCGGCCATTCAAGCACCAAGACGCTGCCGAAGGCAACGATCCTTTGACGCGTCAACTGCCGTAAGATTGCCGTGGGCCGGTTTGCGGGCACCGCGAGGGGGAAGGGGCGTGTTTCATCAAGGCACGGGCAGGCATAGCGTTGCAGCGGCCGGGTTGCTGACGTGCACGCTAGCCGCAGGGGCGGCACTCGCGGCGGATGGCAGCGCACCGGAACGTCGCGGCACCGAGCTGGGCTTCGCCGTATTCCAGCAGCACTGCGTGTCCTGCCATGGCAACAAGGCTTACGAGCGCGCTCCGAGTCCGGCGACCTTGCGCACCATGTCGCCTGAGCGCATCTATACCGCGCTCACCACCGGGATCATGAAGTCAGTCGGCGATACCCTCCCTGATGTCGACCGCAGGCGGGTCGCCGAATCCCTGGCCGGGCAATTCCTGGGCTCCGAAAAGGCGGGCGACGTATCGGCCATGCAGAACCGCTGCAGCGACAACCCGCCGCTGCACGATGTGCGCGAACAGGATTGGAACGGTTGGGGCAATGGCACCGCGAACAATCGCTTCCAGTCCGCGATGGCCGCCGGCCTGACTGCCGCGAATGTTGCCAACCTGAAGCTCAAATGGGCATTTGGTTTTCCGGGCGGCACTTCGGCCTTCGGGCAGCCCACAGTGGTCGCGGGTCGCGTGTTCGTGGGCTCGGACAATGGCTATGTGTACTCACTGGACGCCGCCACCGGCTGCGTCTACTGGTCGTACCGGGCACAAGCCGGCGTGCGAAATGCCATGACCGTGGGCCCCATCAGCGCGGGGGGCAGGACGCATCTGGCAGTTTATTTCGGCGACCTGAAGGCCAATGCCTATGCCATCGATGCACATAGCGGGGCGGGCATCTGGAAATTCCATGTCGAGAAGCATTTCGCCACGCGCGTGACCGCGGCCCCTGCACTGTACAGGGGGCGCCTCTACGTTCCGATTTCGGCCTGGGAGGGTTTCCAGGCGCGGGTGCTGGATTATCCCTGCTGCACGGCCGTGGGCAGCGTGAGTGCGCTCAATGCCAACACCGGCAGGAGGATCTGGAAGACCTACACCATCGCACAGCCGCCGCAGCCCACCCACAAGAACTCGCAGGGCGTGCAGCAGTGGGCGCCGGCCGGCGTGCCGGTGTGGAACACGCCGACCATCGATCCATTGCGTCATGCGTTGTACATCGGCACGGGCGATGCGTCGACGTATCCGGCGCCTGACACCACGGATTCGATCATGGCGCTGGACCTCAGGACCGGCAAACAGCTGTGGCACCATCAGATCTACGCAGGAGATTCCTTCATCGTCGGCTGCGCGGGGGCTGGCAAGACAGAAAACTGCCCGCCGCACCTGGGTCCGGACTGGGACGTGCCCATGTCACCGATGCTGGCGCAGCTCGAGGATGGTCGAAGCCTGGTCGTGTTCTCCATGAAGCCCGGCGATCTGCTGGCGCTGGATGTTGACAAGCAGGGCGCGGTGGCCTGGCGCGATGATCATGTGAAGTCAGGCTCAACTCCCTCACGTTTTCGCGGACCGATCTGGGGTGGTGCCCTGGACGGCCATTATGCCTATGTCGGCTGCGCCGCCAATGGAATCGGCGCGGTGGCGCTCACCGACGGTGTGCAGAAGTGGTGTGCGCCACTGGATACGGGTACCGATCCCAAGGTGTCCTATAGCGCCGCCGTCACAGCCATTCCCGGCGTCCTGCTGGTCGGCGGCTCGGATGGAAGCCTCTGGGCACTGTCCACCGATGATGGCCACACGCTTTGGAAGTATCAGACGGCCATGCCCTTCCAGACCGTGAATGGCGTGCCGGCCCACGGGGGCTCCATCGTCTCCGCCGGCGCCACCGTCGCCGCAGGCATGGTGTTCGTGGGATCCGGATACGGTGTGGTCGCGGAGACGCCGGGCAATGTCTTGCTGGCGTTCGGTGTGCAATAGTTTTGCAAATTCAAGGAGCGGGACATGTCGCACTATAAGAAGTATGCCGTCACGGGCTGCGTGGCGATGACTCTGGCGCTGGGTCTATCCGCGACATCCGCGCACGCGGCGTGTGCGACAGTGGATGCGCCACCGACTGCGATGGTGCCAGCCGGTGATGTGCTGCGTGCCGGCCACCTGGGCCGCGAGATCGGCGATACCCAACCCCTGATCCATTTCTACTCCGATCTGATCGGCCTGGAACTGATCGGTGCCCGGACCGCGCCGCGGCCGTTCTTCATGGCCAAGGGCCTGCAGGTGTTCGCAGAGCTTGGGGAAGACGATGATGTGTACAAATCCTCGAGCCGCGTTGCGCTGCTGCCGATTCCCGGCACGGCGGCAACTGCCGGCGCGGCGGACAAAATGACCATCGAAGCCATCGAGATCAAGGGCGTGAAGTCCGCGCCTTACCACCCTGCCCTGAATGATCCTGGCGCCTCATATCTGAAACTCGAGGTCCGCGATCTCGACAAGACACTGGCACTGCTCAAGGGTGAATGGGCGCCCATCATCACCGCGGGCGGCGCGCCGGTGGAGCTTTCCGGCTGGCCGGGAATGACCGGCAGCATTCGCGCGGTGATGGTCAAGGACACGGATGGTTATCCGGTGGAACTGGTGCAGGTGACACCGGCGCCCGCAAGCACGGCACCGGCTGATTCGAAGGTTCTGGGGACTCGCGTTGCCGTCGTCGTGGACAACCTCGAGGCCTCCTGCAAGTTCTACCAGGATCTTGCAGGGTCGGAGCTCAAGTTCTGGGTGAGTCCGCTGATGGGTACGCAGGCAGATGCCAAGCTCACCGATGTCCCCGGACAGTTCCGTATCGCGCAAGCCATGGTTCCCGGCTCGCCCGTGGTACTGGAACTCATCGAGTATCAGAATCACAACCACCACTTCAAGCGGGGGTTCATACAGGACCCCGGCACCGCGCATTTCCTGTTCATGGTGAAGGACACCGACACCATCGTCGAGCGCGTCCATGCCATGCAGGCGCACACGCTGAGCCGCGCCAATGATGCGACCTTCATCAGTCCCACGGTGCGATCGATGTTCGTGCCGGATCCGCAGGGTTTCTGGCTGGAGTTCATGGACCACGACGTCAAGAGAGATCCGAACGCCAAGTAATGGCTGGGAGCTGTCATGCGCAAAGCTGAGAACACATCGGGCCGTCGCCAACTCCTGAAAATGGCCATGCTGGGTGGCGGCGCGGCGCTGGCGGGCCTGACGCAGGGAGCTGCGGCGGCGGACCCTTCGCCCAAGGAACAGCAGGCCCAGGGGGCGGTGGATCGCGCCACCCGCGGCATGCCTGCGCCGCGTGTCCGCGACATCCGCGTCATCCAGATCGGCGGCGGCGGGGTCAATGATTCCACAGTGGTGAAAGTGGAGACCGACCAGGCGGGTCTCTACGGCTATGGCTGTGCCACCAACACCTTTCCCGGCGGCCGCGCCAAGCTGGTGGGCGCTGCGGTCGAGCAGTACCTGAAGCCCATTGTGGTGGGACGCACCGTCGATCGCATCGAGCAGATCTGGCAGATCTGCTACATGAGCTCGTATTACAAGAACGATGCCGTCCTCAACTGCGCCATTGGCGGCGTTTGCGATGCCCTCTGGGACATCAAGGGTCGACAGGCCGGCATGCCGGTGTACCAACTGGTGGGCGGCAAGTGTCGCGAGGCCGCAGACATCTACCTGCACGTGAACCTGGGGGCCCAGGATCCCAACCGTCAGCTGATCGAGAACGCACAGAAGGCGACCCAGGGCGGCGCCCGCTTCCTGCTGGTGGCCATGTTCGGTCGTGATGGCGCGGTCAACAATCTGTATGGCCAGCCCAAGTTCGACGACGGCTCGATTGCCTTCGACCGCGACAAGGAGATCCGCAAGATCCTGGATGCCTTCACAGCCTTCAGAAAGGAAATGCCGGCGAACATCGGACTGGGCCTGGATGCGCACTCCATCGTCGATCCGATCCGCGGCCTGCAGTTCGCCAAGGACCTCGAGCAGTTCCGGCTGTTCTTTTGCGAGGACCTGTTTTCCCCAGAGGAAGCCGGTCACTATGCGCTGGTGCGCGAACAGTGCGCCACGCCCATGGCCATCGGGGAACTGTGGAACAATCCGCACGAGTGGCAGCCACTGGTGCAGGCGCGCCAGATCGATTATCTGCGGCACCATGTTTCGCATATCGGAGGGTTCACCGCGGCGCGCAAGATCGCGAACTTCGCGGAGAACTTCGAAGTGCGTTTCGCCTGGCATGGCGCACCGAATTCACCCGTGGGTCACATGACCAACCTGACGCTGGATCTCACCCATGAGAACTTCGGCATCCACGAGCACTTCGACTACCCGCCCATCGTGCAGGACATCTTCCAGGGCCGGGTCCAGATCAAGGACGGCTACGCCTGGATCAACGAGAAGCCGGGCTGGGGCATCGAGGTCGACGAGGCACTGGCTGCCAAGCACCCGATCAACGATGAGCATCCGAACGAGTTCCGCACACCGGATGGGACGGTGATCGAGGGGACAGGTTAGCGGGTGTCAGAGTCAGCCAGGGGTTGGTTCCGGATTCGAACTGTCCGCATCGTCGGCTCGGCCAACCCACCATCCGGGCCAACTTGCTTCGTGAGCGACCCGTTCCACAGATGAGCATCAAGAAGGCGCCACGCGTTGGGTTCAGCCTCAACCTCGTGCCGAGATGGAGAGCCCGCATAGACCTTGCCAGATATATGACTCGGCAATTGTCCAAGCGATTTGGCCACATATCATTGCACCCCGGATACTTGTTCCGCGCTTCGGTACTCGTGGTGAATTTGAAGGGTGAAAATTCCTTCGTGCAGTACGTGAGAACAAACGCCCGGTGAACAACGACAGGCCCTGGGAAATCTTGATAAATCCGTCACGATTTCCCAGTCCCGCCAAGCGCTTCCCGGAAGATGAGCAGGAGAGGTACGCTAAAGACCTCTTGGTCATTAGTACGGAAATAGATGCCGTGCTGACCAGGACTCCGGGAGTTGCACGGTTGCGTTGGTGGTTCGTCGGGTGGGATGTCAACAAGCCGGGGGTGCGCCGACCCGTGAACTTGCCGTGGCATCCAGATGCGGGGCAGGATGCCGGAAATAGGCTGGTACCCATAGAATGAACAGACTTGCTTGCGCTCTCTCGATCGCCTTGCTGGCCGGCAGTGGCTGCGCGAGTACGCCACCCCTGAGTGCCCCGGAAGTTCCTGCAAGCCTGTTGCCGCCCGCGGGAGAGGCGCTGTTTCTGGAGGCCCATGCCTCGGGCGTTCAGATTTACGAATGTGCGCTCAAAGCGGGTCAACCATCCACGTATGAGTGGACATTCAGGGGGCCTGAGGCTG